>ERZ827528.4364-NODE-4364-length-10553-cov-2.823300_pt1 | contig 10553 bp, 8 predicted proteins | sample MGYA00519768_ERZ827528 | MGnify/ENA primary metagenome ERZ827528 (study PRJEB31778, sample SAMEA3449343) | human gut metagenome | biome: human gut; feature: human-associated habitat; material: faeces | place: United Kingdom | collected 2010/2012 ...
ATTCAGCAAAATCTTTTGGTTTGTAATTAGTGATATTAGATGTGTTCATAACAATGCCCTCCATGAGTATATTTTAACACATTTAATCACTATTGATGGTGATTTCGAGTACTTAAAGTTTCCTCCTATACAAAAAGATCGGCTCCGATCACAAGCCGTCCCTTTTTGGTTGTGTTTTTTTCACCCCGGAAAATAAATTTTCCGAAACCTCTGACCGATACCGTGTCCCCGTCCTTTAACATCTGGCTGCCGTTTTCCGTCAACCTCCCGTTGACAAAGACCTTTTTCTGTGAAAAAAGCGTCTGCCCCTGGCTGCGCGACAGTCTCCAGACCGCGCTCACAATTCCGTCGCAGCGCAGGCTCGCCACATGCTCTTCTCGGTAAGAAAGTTTTTTCTCCGGCAGCGCCTCCAGCTTTTCTACCGGCACGCAACGCACCTTTGTATGGCGCACCTGTTCGAGAGTTTCCTGTAAAAATACAGACATCGCAGACGTACAGAACACATACGCGCATTTGCCCTCCACACAGATATCCCCGATCGTGCTCCGGTCGATCCCAAGATTTAGAATCGCGCCCATAAAATCCCTGTGGCTGAAATTTTCCGCAAATTTTTCCGCCAGCGGCTCGATTTTTACCGCACAGATCGGAAACGGCTCTTCATATCCAAATTCCTCCGGATCTCCGAACCTGCCCATACACCGCTCTGCACCATCCATTCCGCCGTATAATTCGATATGTACTCCCGCCTTTGCAGCGCTTCTCCAGAGCACTTCCTGCTCTGCCAGCGATAAAAAGCCGGTAAAAACAAACAGATTCTGCTGCCAGGCGCGGTCTGCAAGCTCTGCAAACCGCTTCTCCAAAAGCTGCAGTTCCTTATCCCTCTCTGCCATAACCGTTTCCTGCCGATCAGGTAAAGCTGATAACCGGCTCTTTAGGCTGTTTTGCCTTTGTCACAGACTCTGCGTACAGCACAGGACCTTCGCCTTCATAATCTGCAAAATATTCTTTTTTGACTACTGCGGTCACTTTTACCCAGTCGCGTTCCTGATACAGATCGATCTTATCGTAAACGCACGCAAAGCCGAGGAAGGTCATATCCTCCGCACAGCAGGTCATTGCCATACGTCCGGGCACAAAATAGCCTTTCGGGAATTCCTCCGGCTTCATCACCATGCCGATAAACTCGATCGTCTTGCCGACATAGCGATCCACATGATCCAGACTGTCAAGATACCAAATGCCGTAGGTATTGTCATCCAGCACGATTTTATCCGCCTTTAAGTCATATGGGAGATCCTCTTCCATAATCTCGTCGATTTCCCCATCCTGATCCTCGAAAATAATCTCTGCAGTCTGGTTGAGTGCCTTGACGTTTCTCTTATAGGTATTGAGGTCTTCGATACCATCGCAGCGGTTGAAGATGATCATTTCGGATTTGCGGATCATGTCCGAAACCATAGATTTCATATTCGTAAAATACATAGGGAAGGTGGATGCATCGATCGTTGTGATCTGCTGCTCCACCTTCCAGTGCCACGGCAGGCGCAGGTCGCGGAACTTCCACATACCGTTATATTCTATGATAATGCGCTCCGGATGATACTTTTTTTCCAGCTCGACCATCTTTTCCGGAGTAAAATCCGCCTCTTCCTCGATGGTTTCCACGATCGTCTTGCTGCGCTTTAAAACGTAAGGATCGTATTCTTCCTCGCCCTCCTCACACAGCAGAAGCAGGGTTTTGCCGGAGCTCTGGAAATACGGCTGATCCAGTGTAAAGTTAATGAACTCTGTCTTCCCGCTCCCTAAAAATCCGTTGATAATATAAACCGGCTTCATACAGTTCTCCTCTTTTTATTCTTGATAACAGAATGCTTTCAGAACTCGCATTCTGTTATTCACGATAATAGAATGCTCCCAGAGCATTCTATTATTTTCTGAACAGGTTTTCCAGCTCTGCTTCCTTTAGCTTCGAACCGATGACGCAAATCTTACCGGTTACATCAGGCTTACCAGCACGCACATTGCTCTCTTCGGGAACATAGTCGAAATAAATCCATGTGCCGTCTGCTGCCGGAATCATACCCTTTGCACGCAGAACGATGCCGTACTTTTCTTCGTTGTCCAGCTCTTTTAAGAAGCCCTCAACCTCTTCTGTCGTGTAGGTTGCAGGAGTTTCAAAGCCCCAGCTGGTGAAGATTTCATCGGCATGATGGTGATGGTGGTGGTCATGATCGTGACAGCCGCAGGTGCAGTTTTCGTCGTGCTCATGATGATGCTCATGTTCGTCTTCTTCCTCATCATGGTGATGATGGCAGCAATGCTCGTGTTCGTCTTCCTCCTCATCATGGTGATGGTGGTGCTCATGATCGTCATGCATTGCCTTTACCTGCTCCATCAGCTCTGCTTCCAGATCCTTTGCCCCCTCAATAGTAGCAAGAATCTCCCTGCCTTCCAGCTGTGCCAGCGGTGTTGTAATAATGGTTGCTTTCTCGTTGTGCTCCCGGATCAGCTCTACCGCCTGTTTTACCTTTTCTTCGGATGCAACGTCTGTACGGCTTAAAATAATCGTTCCGGCGTGCTCAATCTGGTTGATGAAGAACTCACCGAAGTTCTTGATATACATTTTGCACTTGGAAGCGTCTACGACAGCAACCGCGCTGTTTAACTCAACCTCTGTGCCAAGTCCCGCATTCTGGACTGCTTTCATAACGTCAGAAAGCTTGCCGACGCCGGAGGGCTCGATCAGAATACGGTCGGGATGATAGGTGTTTAAAACTTCCTTTAAAGAAGTTCCGAAATCGCCTACCAGGGAGCAGCAGATACAGCCGGAATTCATTTCTTTGATTTCGATTCCAGCGTCCTTTAAAAATCCTCCGTCGATGCCAATTTCACCGAATTCGTTTTCGATCAGGACGGTCTGGGTTCCTGCCAGCGCTTCCTTTAACAGCTTCTTGATCAGGGTTGTCTTACCGGCTCCAAGGAATCCGGATACAATATCTATTTTTGTCATGTTTTCCTCTCATTTCTGCGCACGCTTTTTTGCGCATGCCGAGTTTGTGTCAAGTGCGCACAGACACAAATCTCGCGATTGAAAAATTTTATTTTTCAATCTTTATTCTTCATTTTGTAAGTAATATAGTTACAGGAATTATCTGCAAAGTATCCGGGCAAAACTGCGTTTGCGCGTGTATGCACAGGATAATAATACGAGATTATCATACAGGAAGTGCGCCCAAAAAGCAATCATTCTATTGCTGGAGCGTTGCGATGAAAAAAATCGTTACTGTTCACCCACTTAAAATTTCCACATCCGGCATAAATTCTGAAATTCCTCTGCGGAGGACGAAAGGTATTTGTTGCGGTGCCGGATCAGGTATAGGCTGTGGGTCAGGATGTCGGGCGGAAGCGGAAGGGAGACAAGATCTCCGGATTTCAGTGCATCCCGGACGAGAAGCTCCGGTAAAATTGCGATGCCGAGACCGTTTTGGGCGGCGCGGATGAGGGCGAGGGTGCTGACGCTTTCCCAGGCGGGCGCGATCTGGATGCCGCCGGATAAAAAGAGACTTTCGACGATTTCCCTGCCGGCACTGCCTGGTTCGCGTAAAAGGAGGGGGCAGGAAGCAGCGTCGGCGAGGGTGACCGTCCGGTTGGCGGCAAGCGGATGTCCGGGAGCTGCGACCATGCAGAGCGTATCGGCAGAAAAGACCTCTGAAATGATTTCCGGGTGAGTGACAGTGCCTTCGACCAGGGCAAAATCCAGCTGATTGTCGACGACTGCCTGCTCGATTGTGCCGGTATTTTTGACCGTTACATAGATTTTGATTTCCGGGTGCTGTTCCTGATAGACTTTGACAAGGGAGGGGAGCAGGCAGGTGCCGAGAGTGATGCTGGAGCCAATATGGAGCGGGGCATTTGCATCCCAGGCGGGAATTTTATTTTCCATTTCTGAAAAAAGTGACACGATATGGAGTGCATATTCATAGAAGCGATGCCCGTTTTCCGTCGGGTAAATCCGTCGGGAGAGGCGGTCGAACAGGCGGATATGATAATATTCCTCCAGCTCCTTGATCGCCAGGCTGACGGACGGCTGAGCCAGATGCAGGCTGTTCGATGCGAGGGTGATGCTTTTTTGCTGATATACGGCGACAAAAATTTTCATATGACGCAGAGTCATGGCGGTTCCTCCAAGGTGATCGGGTGAAAAATAAGTGTGATCGCTTATTTTCACGCAGCTATTTGTACCGAAGGTGTCAAAAGGCTGTTCCTTCAAAATTTATATAATAAAAATATTATATATTTTATACTATAATACTATTTTACTTATATTACAAGAAAAGGTATGATAAGAACGATTACAAGAGGCTGTACGATGTTAGAAACAAACAGAGGCAGCGGGCATGCGAAAAAGCGTGCGCAGAAATGAGAGGAAAGCATGAAAGCGATTGTAAAAGAAGCAGCGAAATATGTTGGAATCAGCACCGGGATTGCGCTTGGAATTTTCTGTTTTGTCGGAATGATATTTGACCTGTATTATGGCGGAAATTTTAGCCTTTCCGGGTATCAGTTCACGAAGATGGTGGTCGGTTGTGTGGTGGTCGGCTGGGGCTTTGGCGTTCCGGCTGTCGTTTACCGGAAAGAAAATATGCCGATGCCGATCCGTGTTGTAATCCATATGGGAAGCGGCTGCGTGATTTATACGCTGGTCGCGTGCTGGGTCGGCTGGATCGACCTGTCAGCGGGGCTCTGGCAGGGAATCGGCATGATTGCTGCTCAGCTGGCAGCAGCATTTCTGATCTGGTTTTTCTTTCTGCTGCATTACCGCCGGGAAGCGAAAGAGATGAATGAACGGATACAGGAGATGAAAAAAGGGAAGGATTAAAATCCTTCCTTATTTCGTTGGATGCGAAGCTCTTTTCTTTTCTGCCCGGCTTCCCATTCCGCCTGCTGACCGATGGATTCGATCAAAAGTCCCGGAACTTTGGTCGGTTTTCCGGTTTCGTCAACGGCAACGAGCGTGAGGTAAGCCCGGTTTACGGGATATCGTGTGCCGTTAAGTTTTTCCACATAGGTATCGACCCGGACTTCCATGGAAGTGCTGCCGACCCAGGTGAGGGTTCCGACCAGAACGACAAGGTCATTTTGAAACACGCCGCGGATGAATTTCAGGTTATCGACGGATGCGGTGATGACATTACACTGGGAATGACGGATGCCGACGAGCCCGGCGACTTCGTCAATCCACTCCATCAGCCTGCCGCCGAAAAGCCGTCCTGCACCGTTTAAATGTTCCGGGCGGATCTGATAGACCTGTTCCACGCGGGATTCGATTGCTCTTTTTTTCATAGTATTTTGGGAAGACCTCCATTCTGAGTACAGATTTTCCTGCAGGTGCGAAAATGGTCCGCAGGGAACTTAAAAGCCTTGAGATTATTTTATTTCTATAGTTTGGGACAGTCAAGTGGCAGAAGGTAAAGCGCGTCAGCGCGGGCTCACTCAATAATTTCCCTTTATACACCCGGGCAGTGTTGTTATAATACTTTCCGGGAATGAGGTTCTCCCGCGCCGTATGGCGAAACCGCTTGAAAGAATTTTAAGCTGATGGCTTCTGTGATTTTAGATGTGAAAGCGACAGACTTTGGGCATCGATGGCTGGCAGTAAATATCCGTAAAGATGTTTGCATGCAGCTAAAATCGCAGAGGGCATTGGCTTTTTTGATTTTTGACAGTAGAATGTTTGCAGAGCGTGTATTCTGTTATTTTACAGGAAAGCGGGAAAGCGCACAGCCGAATAAAAAAACCAGCGCAAGAGGCTTTCAGTTTCGTTGCGTCCATCCTACAGGAAATAGAAAAGGAGAAAAGATTGAAAAATAAAATTTTTCAATCGCGAGATTTGTGTCTGTGCACACTTGACACAAACTCGGTATGCGCAAAAAGCGTGCGCAGAAATGAGAGGAAAACATGTTAACATCACTTGCGTTTATTTTTCTGGCAGGTCTTGCCATGGCGGCGGTCTGTGAGCGGATAGGGCTTCCGAGGATTATTGGAATGCTCTTTACGGGCATCGTGCTCGGACCGTATGTGCTGAATCTGCTGGATCCGTCGATTCTGGGCATTTCGTCGGAGCTTCGCCAGATGGCGCTGATTATCATTTTGTTAAAAGCTGGTCTGTCCTTAAATCTTGCGGATTTAAAGAAAGTCGGACGCCCTGCTATGATGATGGCATTTGTACCAGCGAGCTTTGAAATCTTTGCGTTCTTTTTATTTGCTCCGTATGTGCTTGGAATTACGCGCGTGGAGGCTGCCGTGATGGGTGCAGTGCTTGGGGCGGTTTCCCCGGCGGTCGTGATTCCGCGGATGGTGCAGCTGATGGAAAACAGTTACGGGACGCAAAAGAGCATCCCTCAGATGATTATGGCGGGTGCATCCTGCGACGATATTTTCGTCATCGTTCTGTTCACGACATTTGTGCGCATGGCGCAGGGAGGAAGCGCAAAGGCGTCGGACTTTGTGCAGATTCCGATTTCGATCGGGCTCGGCGTTGTGCTGGGAGCCGCTGCAGGCTATGTGCTGGCGAGGGTTTTTGAAACGGCATATGCCCGTGCCCACTGCGTCCGAAACAGCATGAAGGTGATCCTGGTGCTCGGTCTGTCGTTTCTTTTGATGGCAGTGGAAACGTGGCTGAAAGGAATCGTTTCGGTATCCGGGCTTTTGGCGGTTGTGAGCATGGCGTGCATGTTGAAGGCAAAATGTGTGCCGGAGGTTTCGAAGCGCCTGTCTGAAAAATTCGGCAAGCTCTGGCTGGCAGCGGAAGTCGTGCTGTTTGTGTTGGTCGGCGCGGCGGTCGATATCCGGTATACAGCAAGCGCTGGTGCGAGTGCGCTTTTGATGATCGGGATTGCGCTCCTGTTTCGTGCAGCAGGCGTGTTCTTGTGTATGGCAGGGACGCAGCTGAATAAAAAAGAGCGGCTGTTCTGTGTGATCGCCTATCTGCCGAAAGCAACCGTACAGGCGGCGATCGGGTCGGTTCCGCTGAGTCTCGGTCTGCCGTGCGGACAGCTTGTGCTCTCGGTTGCAGTGCTTGCGATTCTCGTGACCGCGCCGATTGGAGCGATCGGGATGGACAAAACGTATCGGAGGCTGTTGGTGCATGAAGGCGGCGCGGCTGGGGAGAACCCCGGCGCATGAAATCTGCCTGCAGAAAGCTACATGGGAACTTCCGCACGTCAGTGCCCCAGTTCCCCCGCGCCATTCGCAAAACGCATCTGCGATGCTCACCGCTGCTTACGCAGCTACTTTTGCTCATAAGAGTAGCGCTCCCTCTGTAGCCTTCCGCAGGCAGATTTTCATGCGAGCATGAAATCTGCCTGCGGAAAGCTACATGGGAACTGGAAAAATTAAAAAACCTCTTTACAAATGAAAAAAGATAGGGTAGACTACATTGCATGAAAAATAGTGTCGTACATAAGATGTAGGCTGACAAAGGGGTCAGGAAACTTGCATTGCAGGTTTCCTGACCCCTTTCTTTCTGTAACATGGGTTCCATGTTACAGAAAGAGGCACTGCTGTGCCTGAGATGCGCACTCGCGCGAAGATGAAAAATGTCGCAAGCGACTGCGCTCGGCGCGAGAATGTGCCAAGGCACATTCTTTTATGGATAACAAAGTATTTTTATGAACGGCACACTGACAGTAGGAAATGCTGTTGCAGGGCAGCAAGGAGGAGAGCATGGGCGTAAAATATGTATTTGTGACCGGCGGCGTTGTGTCCGGTCTTGGAAAAGGAATTACCGCAGCTTCGTTGGGACGGCTGCTCAAAGCGAGAGGATATCATGTAACCATGCAGAAGCTGGATCCCTATATCAATGTGGATCCCGGTACGATGAATCCGATCCAGCACGGAGAGGTATTTGTAACAGATGATGGCACGGAGACAGACCTGGATCTGGGACATTACGAACGGTTTATCGATGAAAGCCTGGATCAGAATTCCAACGTTACAACGGGTAAAATTTACTGGTCGGTTCTGCACAAGGAACGTCATGGAGATTACGGCGGCGGTACCGTACAGGTCATTCCTCATATTACAAACGAAATCAAATCGAAATTTTACCGGGAGAAGTCCCCGGAGGAAGATACCATTTCTATTATAGAAGTCGGCGGTACAGTCGGCGATATCGAAAGTCAGCCGTTTCTGGAAGCAATCCGTCAGTTTCAGCACGAGATGGGACGGGAAAATGCCATCCTGATTCAGGTTACATTGATTCCATATTTAAAGGCATCCGGTGAAATGAAAACAAAGCCGACCCAGATGAGCGTCAAGCAGCTGCAGAGTATGGGGATCTGGCCGGATATCCTGGTTTGCCGTTCGGATTATCCGATTGATGAAAAAATGAAAGAAAAGATCGGATTATTCTGTAACGTGAAAAAGGAACATGTTTTGCAGAATCTGGATGCACCGTCCCTTTATGAAGTGCCGATGATGATGGAAGAAGAGCATTTGGCTCAGGCGGTTTGTGAATGTCTGAATCTGCCCTGTCCGGAGCCGAATCTGGCAGACTGGAAAAAGATGCTGGAGGATCTGCATCATCCCACCAGTTCTGTCACCATCGCGCTGGTTGGAAAATATGTAGCCCTGCATGATGCTTATTTGAGCGTAGCGGAAGCCTTAAAGCACGGCGGCATCGCAAACCGCGCACAGGTCAACATCCGCTGGATCGATGCAGAAGAGCTGACACCGGAAAATCTGGAGGAATATCTGCACGATGTGGACGGCATTTTGGTACCGGGCGGATTCGGACAGAGAGGAACGGAAGGAAAGATTCTTGCAATCGGTTATGCAAGACGCAACAAAATTCCGTATCTTGGATTGTGTCTTGGCATGCAGCTTGCGATAGTTGAATTTGCAAGAAACGTAGCAGGACTTTCCAAAGCAGCGAGCATTGAGCTCGATCCCGAAACGCCTGATCCGGTCATCGCACTGATGCCGGAACAAAACGGAATTACCAATCTTGGCGGTACTTTAAGACTGGGCGCATATCCCTGTGTCCTGCAGCCGGAAACACTGGCCCATAAGCTGTATGGAAAGACAGAGATTTCCGAACGTCACCGCCATAGATATGAAGTCAACAATGATTACCGGGAGGTGCTGACGAAAAACGGCATGGTACTTTCCGGACTGTCTCCGGACGGAAGAATCGTGGAGATGATCGAATTAAAAGAGCATCCGTTCTTCGTTGCAACACAGGCACACCCGGAATTCAAATCCAGACCGAACCTGCCGCACCCGCTGTTTGAGGGCTTTGTAAAAGCGGCAGTAGCATATGAAGCGGCAGGCAGCAGCGCCGTTTAAATAAGGAGGACTACCATGGGAGAAAATCAGGTACAGCAGGGACTTTACAGCCAGAGCTTTGAACATGATAACTGCGGTATCGGAGCTGTTGTTAATATCAAAGGCAGAAAAGACCACCAGATTGTTGCAGATGCGTTAAAAATTGTAGAACAGCTAGAACACCGCGCCGGAAAAGACGCGGAGGGAAAAACCGGAGACGGCGTCGGAATTCTGACTCAGATTTCCCATCGCTTTTTTTCCAGAGTATGTCAGGAAATCGGCATCGAGCTCGGCGGCGAAAGAGAATACGGAATCGGCATGTTCTTTTTCCCGCAGAACGAGTTAAAGCGCAGCCAGGCGAAGAAGATGTTTGAGATTATTGTAGAAAAAGAAGGCATGAAGTTTTTAGGCTGGAGAGAAGTGCCGACTGCGCCGGAGGTGCTGGGACATAAGGCAAGAGAATGTATGCCTGTCATTTGCCAGGGCTTTGTCAAAAAGCCGGAAAATATTGCAGCAGGGCTGGACTTTGACAGAAAGCTCTATGTGGTACGCCGCGTATTTGAGCAGAGTAACGATAATACCTATGTGCCGTCCTTATCGAGCCGGACCATCGTGTATAAGGGTATGTTTCTGGTGGGACAGCTGAGAACCTTCTTTAAGGACCTGCAGGATGCAGAATATGATTCCGCGATTGCAATTGTCCATTCCAGATTTTCGACCAATACGAATCCCAGCTGGGAGCGTGCACATCCGAACCGGTTTATTGTGCATAACGGTGAGATCAACACGATCAAGGGCAATGCGGATAAGATGCTGGCGCGGGAGGAAACGATGTGTGCACCGTGGTTCTCGGCAGATGATTTAACGAAGGTGCTTCCTGTAGTCAATACAAATGGATCTGACTCCGCAATGCTGGACAATACACTGGAATTTCTGGTAATGAGCGGAATGGAGCTGCCGCTTGCGGTCATGATTACAATCCCGGAGCCCTGGACCCACAATGATACGATTTCCCAGGAGGGACGCGATTTCTATCAGTACTATGCGACGATGATGGAGCCGTGGGACGGTCCTGCTTCCATCCTGTTTTCGGACGGTGACCTGATGGGCGCTGTTCTGGACAGAAACGGTCTGCGTCCTTCCCGTTATTATATTACGGATGAGGATGAATTGATTCTTTCTTCCGAGGTCGGAGTTCTCGATATTGATCCGACCCATATCGTGAC
>ERZ827528.4371-NODE-4371-length-10544-cov-3.266470_pt1 | contig 10544 bp, 9 predicted proteins | sample MGYA00519768_ERZ827528 | MGnify/ENA primary metagenome ERZ827528 (study PRJEB31778, sample SAMEA3449343) | human gut metagenome | biome: human gut; feature: human-associated habitat; material: faeces | place: United Kingdom | collected 2010/2012 ...
AAACTCCAGGAAGTAGTGGCATAATGGATCCGACTACTAGCATAGCAGGTGTAGGTAGAATATTTAATTGAGTAAGAATAACACCAATAATTGCTATAAATGTTGAGGAAATAAATGATGAAAATGCAGGAATAGTACTAATTTTCATCATTTTATTATAAATCATCACAGCTAATATGGAAGTAATAAAAGTAGAAATAAAAGTAGGAAGATTATCGCCTTCTAATAAAATTGCAAAAAAAGCAGAAGAAAACCCCGTACATAAATTAATTGCAAAAGGAGAATAAGATTTAATTTGATTTATTTTTTTTAGCTCTATCATAGCTTCATTTATGTTTAATTGAGGAGTTGATACATATTTTCTGGAAAGATTATTTAACAAAGATATTTTGTTTAAATCAATGGATCTTGATTTTATAGTTTTCATGAAAGTAAATCCATCAAATCTATAATCAGATATAATTATAGCAGTTGGTGAAATAAATACATTTATATGATTATAATTTCTAGACTTACAAATTCTAAGAATAGTATCTTCAACACGATAAGTTTCAGCACCATTAATAAGCATTAATTCGCCTATAAATAATGCAAATCTAAGGACGTTTTTTTTGTGGTCATGACTAATTTTATTTTCCATGATGCTACCTCCCTCATATTATAAGTATAATTATTGAAATTAATTATACTTATAATATGTAGAAAAATAGTATTTTAAACATAAAAGCAAGATTAAACCATGCTTTTAATCATTATAGTAATAGTTATCTCTTAAAAATTGAGCTTTTTTTCTATTAATTAAGTACTTTTTCATTTCAATTAAACATAAAAATAAGATTGCTCTATTTTCGAACTCATCTCTATCTTGAGGTAGAGGCTGAGTTTTCATATCATTATACATTTTTTCTAAATCATTCAATAAATCATTTACCGTATTTACTTCAAAGGATGTATTTCCAACCTTATTAATAAAATTGGATACTATTTGACCTTGAGCAGGTAAATAATTTAATTGCGATACTAGGTCATATAAAGTATTTAAAATATTTCTTTGACTTTTGATGATTTCCATATGATCTAAGAAATATTTTGTATCACTAAGTAGATTATTGTTTATATTAAAATAAGCAGCCTTAGTACTACTATCAATTAAATTACTTAATATGGAAATATTATGTTTAATATTATTGTCCCTTCCAGGCTTATTAATCATTTCAGAGATCTCTACTAAAATTAAGCTAACTTGTTTTTGTAGTTTTTGTTGACCTTCGTAAATATGCTCTTTGTTAGAAAACATAAACATATTTATGATTATGCCTATTCCAGCACCTATTATAAATAAACCAGTTTCATTTAATATCCAATAAATACTCATTGATTCTTGAAGTAAATAATGAGAAGAAATTACTACACACATGGCAATAACATATCTAATATTTAATACAAAGCAAGTACTTATTATAATTAATATGTACAATGAAAATGACCATAAATTATATCCTAAAAAATTAAAACACAAATAAGAATATAATGTACATAAAATAAATCCGAGAAGTTTACCCATGGCACCTTTTATAGTTTCTTTTTTCGTATCTTTGACAACTAATAAAGTGATTACTCCTGCTACCATGGCATATTGTAATTGAAAAAAGTATGCAATAAAAATAGCTAATGAACTTCCCAGGGACAATTTTAAAATTTTTGATATATCTATTTTATTCAAATAAAAAACCTCCCTAAAATCTATATTTAACTATGATATTTTAACATAAATATAGAATTTCATGAAGAAATTATATATTATACAATAGAAGGACATATGTCCTTTTGGTTTTGATTTATTAATATTAAAATAAAAGAGTCTAGGAGACAACTAATGAATGAAAAATACTTATACGAAAACATAGATAATAAAAAAGTTAAAGAACTTATTGATAGAATACCCAATGATATAAAAAAAATTGTAAATTGAAAGAATTTGAAAAAGGAAAGATAGTAGTCTTAAAGGAAAATAATATTAAATCCATGTATTTGCATTGTAAAGGTGAGATGAAAGTTAGAAATGAATTTGAAAATGGATTTGTATATGATTTTGCAGTAATTAAGCCCATATCATATATTGGAGCAATGGAAATTATGGCAAATAAAGAAACTTACTCATCAACTTTGCAAGCAACAACAGATAGTATGATTATTGAAATACCAAAAAATGATTTTATAAATTGGATTGAAAATGATCATAAATTAGCTTTAGATGTACTTCATTTCGTTTCAAATAATATGTATAAACAAGCAGTAAAAACTGGGGAAGTGCTAGCTTATCCAGCAATATGTACTTTAATAAATTACTTAATTAATGTTTTTGAAAGTGAAAATAAAAAAGAAGTTTTTATAGAAAAAACTAGAGAAGAAATAGGGTCTATTTTAGGATTTTCAGTAAGAACAATTAATAGAAATTTAAAAGTTTTAAAAGAAGAAAATTTACTTTCTGTAAGTAGAAAAGGAATTTTAATCACACAAAAACAATGTGAAAAACTTTATGAAAAATTAAATTCAATAAAATAAATATAGCTAATTATGGAGGATTTTTAAATGAATCAAGTGTTAGAAATAATAAAAAACGAGACATTAACTTACAATCAACAAGTATTACAATTGGCAGGATATGCAGGAAATAGTATAGAAGTTTTCAACATAGATGAAGACACTAAAAAATTATTAGATGCAGAAATAATTTGTACAATGTTTGAAGGAAACACTCCTTACAGACCAAGATATGTTATACCAAATTATGAAGTTTTAATGGAAAAAGGATGTGAGTTCTTAAGTTTAGAACCACCAACAGATATATGGGAAGCAACTAATAGTTTATTAATTTTATATAAGCATGTGCCATCAATAACATCATATCCAGTGTATTTAGGAAATATAGATACGCTTTTAAATCCTTTTGTAAAAGATGAAAAAGAAGCTTATAAAGCAATAAAATTATTCTTAACACATATAGATAGAAGTTTAACTGATTCATTTGTTCATGCAAATATAGGTCCAGTTGATACAGTTGCTGGAAGACTTATACTTAAGGCTATGACTGAATTAGAATGTGCAATGCCAAACTTAACAGTTAAATATGACAAAGATATAACATCAGAAGAATTTGCTAAACTTTGTGCAAGTACAGCTTTAGTTACTGCTAAACCAAGTTTTGCAAATCATAAAATGGATACAGTAGATTTTGGAACAGAAAATTATGCTCTTGCATCTTGCTATAATGGATTTATAGTTGGCGGTGGAGGTTACACTCTAGTTAGATTAGTTTTAAGTAGATTAGCTGAAACTGCAACTTCAGTAGAAGATTTCTTAGATAACAAATTACCATTTGCAGCAAATAAAATGCTTAACTATATAGATGAAAGAGTTAAATTCTTAGTTGAAGAAGCAGCATTCTTTAAATCAAGTTTCCTTATAAAAGAAGGATTTATAAAAAAAGAATTTTTTATTTTTATTATTTACAGGAATGTTTGGTATGGTAGGACTTGCAGAAGCAGTTAATCATTTATTAAATGCAACTGAGCAAAAAGATAGATTTGGTTATGGAGATGAAGCTAATGAGTTAGGATTAAAAATAGTAGAAAAACTTAATTCAATAGTAACTTCATACAAATCACCATATGTGGGAGATGCCTATAAAAATAGTCATGTTATGCACTGTCAAGTTGGTATAGATACTGATACGGGAATATCTCCAGGATGTAGAATACCAGTAGGTGAAGAACCAGAAATATTTGAACATTTACTTCAATCTGCACCATATCATAAATATTTCTTCAATGGAATAGGTGATATATTTGTATTTGAAGATACTTATAAAGAACATCCAGAAGCTATAATAAATGTTATAGATGGAGCATTTAAAGCAGGAATAAGATATATATCTGCTTACTCAGGTGGATGTGATGTTGTTCGTGTTACAGGATACCTTGTAAAAAAATCAGAAGTGGCTCAACTTGAAAGTGGACAAGCAGTTAAAAATAATGCAACTGTATTTGGTATGAATGCTAAAAATGGAGCAAAAGCATTTGATAGAAGATTGAGAGATTAATCATGGCTTTAGTAAATAAGATTATTCCATTTTCATGTATAGATGGTCCTGGAAATAGAACGTCAATATTTTTCCAAGGATGTAATTTTAAATGTAGTTATTGTCATAATCCAGAAACAATAAATAAATGTATAAGCTGTGGCAAGTGTGTGGCTGTTTGTCCAGTAAATGCCCTTGAAATAAAAGATAAAAAAGTTATTTGGGATGATAAAAAATGTGTATCTTGTGATGCGTGTATTAGAGAGTGTAAACACTTATCAAGTCCAAAAACAAAAGATTATTCAGTAGATGAATTATTTAAAGAGATAAAAAAAGTTTCTCCTTTTATTGAAGGTATAACTGTTAGTGGAGGAGAGTCAACTCTTAATGCTGATTTTCTAACAGAATTATTTAGAAAAGTTAAAAATGAATTAGGTCTTACTTGTTTTGTAGATACTAATGGAAGTGTTGATTTGACTGAATACAAAGAGTTTGTAAATTTAACAGATAAATTTATGATAGATGTTAAAAGTATGGATGAGAAAGAGCATATTAAAGTAACTGGACTAAATAATGATATTGTTATTAAGAACTTAAAATATTTATTAGATTTAGATAAAGTCTATGAAATTAGAACAGTGATAGCTCCTAATTTAAATAATGAAAATACAGTTAGAGAAGTATCTAAAATTATCAAAGATAAATGTAAATATAAGTTTAATATATACAGACATCATGGAGTTAGAAAAGAAGGCCTTGATTTTCATGGAAGTGAAAGTCCTACAGAAGAAGAAATTAATAAATGTTATAAAATATACGAAGAAAGTATTTTATAAATTAAAGCACATTGGCATTAAACCAATGTGCTTTTCTTACATATAAGGATATAAAAAATCATATATTTAGTACTAGCTTTTAAAAGTTTTTATTAATAGGAGGAGTTGTATGTGAAAGATAATATTAATATATTAAATGTTATAAAAATTGCAGGAGCCTTTATAGCATTTATAATTGGTTCTGGATTTGCAACAGGCCAAGAAATTATGCAGTTTTTTACTTCTAACGGTTTATATAGTTTAGTATCCATACTTATAAGTTTGATTTTATTTGTATATTTTGGAAGTACTATAATATCTTCGGGTTTTGATTATGGGAAATATGAAAAATACAGTCCATATAAATATTTTTGTGGAGATAAAGTAGGGTTGTTTTATGAATATTTTGTACCAGTGCTACTATTTATAAGTGTGGTAGTTATGATTTCAGGGGCAGGTGCAACTTTACAAGAATATTATAATTTAAATTATTATGTAGGTTGTGCAATGATGACAATTTTAGTACTTATTGCATTTATTTGTGGACTGAATGGTCTAGTTAATATAATAGGACCAGTTATAGTTATATTTTCTTTACTTGTGGGATTTATTATTTTATTTGAAAACTTAGATGGATTAAAAAATATTTCACAGGCAATGACGGAGGTTAATCTTACAAAAGCAGGAGGAAATTGTATAAAAAGTGGTGTATTATATACTTCTTATAATATGGTAAGTGGATTATTCTTTTTTACAGCTCTTGCAAATAGTGCAAATAATAAAGAAGAAGCTAAATTAGGAGCAACTGTAGGTAGTTTATTATTGATGATAGTTATTTTAGTTATGAACTTTGCATTATTGTCAAAAATAAAAAACATTTATAAATTATCAATACCAACTTTATATTTTGCAAAATCCATATCACCCCTATTGGGTAAAATTTTTTCTATTATTTTATTATGTGGAATATTTTCCACAGCTGCACCAAATTTTTGGACAGTGTGCAATAAAATATCAAAACAAGGAAGATACAATGAAAAAATTGTTGCTCTTATCATTTCAATGGGTGCATTTTTAGGAGGATTATTTCCTTTTGAAAAGTTAGTATCTAAAGTTTATCCACTAACAGGAATATTGGGAATACTTTTGTTTATTTGCATATTTTTTAAACAAATTAGTAAGAAAATTATTTAGATAAAAATCAAAAACAATTAAAATATAATATACTTAAAATATAAGGAAATATTTTAAAAGGGGGTAAATAAAATGTCGTCATTAACTATAAGTGAAGAAGATGAAAAAAGAGTAAAAGCTTTAGGATTTTTAAATAACAAGGGAACTGATAATTTTTCAGCAAGGATAATTACAGTAAATGGGAAAATTACTGCGGCTCAACAAAAATGTGTGGCAGAAGCAGCAGAATTATTTGGTAATGGAATAATAACTTTCACAACTCGTCTTAGTATGGAAGTGCAGGGAATTCCTTATGATAAAATTGAAGAATTTATAGCTTATATAGGAAAAGTAGGACTTGAAACAGGGGGAACAGGTAAAAAAATACGTCCAATAGTTTCATGCAAGGGGACAACATGTCAATATGGACTTCAAGATACTTTTGCTTTATCAGAAGAAATACATAATAGATTTTACAAAGGATATAGAAATGTTACATTACCACATAAATTTAAAATTGCAGTAGGCGGATGTCCTAATAACTGTGTTAAGCCAAATTTAAATGATGTTGGAATAATCGGTCAATGCATACCTAATTTTCATAAAGAAATATGCAAAGGATGTAAAAAATGTATTATTTCAAAAAATTGCCCTATGAATGCTTGTGAGGTTGTGGATAAAAAACTAAAAATAGATGAAGATAAATGTATACATTGTGGTCGTTGTGATAAAAAATGCCCATTTGAATCTATAAAAGAAAGTAAACATGGATTTAAAATATATATAGGTGGTACGTGGGGAAAAAGAGTATCTCATGGTGTAGCTTTAAGTAAAATATTTACAGATAAAGAAGAAGCTCTTAATGTAATTGAAAAAGCCATATTACTATATAAAGAACAGGGAATAAGTGGTGAACGATTTGCAACAACTATAAATCGTATAGGTTTTGAAAAAGTAGAAAAACAATTATTAGATAATGATTTGTTAGAAAGAAAAGAAGAAATAATAAATTCTTTATAAATAAATATTAATAAAACTCCTATGATAAAATTAATATCATAGGAGTTTTTTAACTATAAAGGGGTGATTAAGATAAAAAAGTTTAGAATTATATCTATTTCATTATTTATTTTAGGGATTTTATTAAATTTTATTACATCTAAAGTACCAAAAATAGTAGAAAAATATTACTCAAATGGAGTAAATATATATATGGTTAAAGCTTTAAGCAAAATTTCTAGTGTATTACCTTTTTCCATATTTGAAATTTTAATTTATATATTAGCTTTAGTAATATTAATATTTTTGATGTATTTTATTTTTTGTACAATAAAAAATCCAAAGAAAATACTATCTTTATTTTTAAATTTTATATTAAATATAATATCAATTATAGGAATAGTATATTTTATTTTTGTTGTACTTTGGGGGATAAATTATAATAGAATGGATTTAAAAGATTCATTGATTGAATATTATAATAAGACAAATAATATGGCCATAAAAAAAGTTGAATATAATGAAGAAGATTTAATAGAATTATATAAATTTTTAATTAAAAAGTGTAATGAAACTAGAAAAAAGGTATCTGAAGATAAGTATAAAGTTATGAAATGTAACTCAAATTATAAAGATACATTAAGTCGAGCTGAAAGTGTATATTTAAATGTGAAGATTTTAGACTTAGATAAAAAAGGAATCTATGCTAAGGCAAAACCAATATTTAATTCAAACTTACTTTGTTATACAGGTATAACAGGAATTTATTCTCCTTTCACAGGAGAAGCAAATGTAAATATATCTTCGCCAGATATTTATATTCCTTTTACTACATTACATGAAATGGCACATCAAAGAGGGTATGCTAGTGAAGATGAAGCTAATTTTTTAGCTTATATTGCATGTATAAATAATAAAGATTTTGATTTTCAATATTCAGGATATATATTAGCTCTTAAATATGTATCATCAGCCTTAGCAAAGATAAATATAGAAAAATTGTATGAATTAAATTCAACTATATCAGATAATGTAATGAGAGATTTAGAGTATAGTAGAAAATTTTGGGGTAAGTATGAAGGCCAGGTTAATAAGTTATCTGATAATATGAATAATACATACTTAAAAGTTAATGGAGTTAAGGAAGGAACTATAAGTTATGGAAAAGTAGTAAATTTACTTTTAACATATTATGCTTTATATGGAAAATGATATAGCTTTTTTGAATGATAAATATAGATAATACGAATTGGACTTTTATAAACTTAAGGTGTATATTTAAAATATAAATATAAGTTTTTCATGTTGATATAAAAATTAAGAATAGAGGTGTATATAATGAAAAGATTAATGGTTTTATTAATGTTAGTAGTAATATTCACTACAGCATGTTCAAAAAACACTAAAATAGCATATGATGATACAGCGAAAGTAGAGTTAGAATCACAATTAGTAGATGATATTCACAGTGAAAAACCTAATAACAAAATAGAATATACATATAAATACGAGTATCTAAAAAAATTAGATGATCTAGATGAAGATGTTAAGAAATCAAAATCATTATTAGAAGAAGAATCTAACTTAAAGATGATTGAAATAGAAGAGTCGAAATTTGAAATATGGAATAATGAATTAAATAATATTTATAAAGTTATAAAAGAACAATTAAGTGAAAAAAAATATGAAATTTTTAAAAATCAAGAAATATCTTGGCTAGATGAGAGAGATAAAAAAGCAGAAGATAATGCGAATAAATTTGAAGGAATGGATTTTGCACAAGTAGAATATAATTTATCTCTTGCAAAACTTACAAAAGAAAGATGTTACAAATTAGTAAATGAGTATCTTCAATAAAATAAGCCCATTGAAATTAATATTAAGTTAGGGCAAAATTATAAAATAAATATAAGACCAAAATAAAAGAGTTCATATTTTAATGTGGGCTCTTTTGTTTTTGTTATGTATAGCCTTGTAGATTACAACTCCCTTTGATAGAATAAAAAGTGTTACTTTTAGATCGGAGGAAAAATAATGAAGGATTCAGATTGGGAAATACTATATAGACTGTATAAAACGCCAAATATTACTAAGGTTGCTAATATGTTATATATAAGTCAACCATCTCTTACGAGAAGACTGAAAGGTATAGAAGAAGAATTTAATATTAAAATAGTTTCAAGAACATCAAAAGGTGTTACATTTACACCTGAAGGAGAATATTTAGCTAAAAAAGCAGAAAACTATATGGATTTTATAAAAGAAATAAAAAATGATTTAAAATCATACAAAGGAGAATATGAAGGAACTATAACGGTTGGTTCATCTTATATATACAGTAAGTATAAGTTGGCTGATGTATTATCTAATTTTTCAAAAGATTATCCATCTGTAAATTTTGAGATTATAAATGATCAAAGTAATAAATTATATAGAAAAATTCTTGAGGGAAGTTTAAATTTAGGTTTTATATCTGGAGATTATGAGGGAAATATAAATAAAATTTTAGTTAAACAAGATAAGGCATATATTGTATCAAAAGAGCCAGTAGATATGAAAGAACTTCCGAAAATGCAACGGATTGATTATAGAAGTAATGACAAAAGTCAGGAAATACTTGATGAATGGTGGCATGAGAACTATAAAGAAAGTCGTCCAGAAGGTATGTTTGCTGGATATATTGATTTTGCATGGAAGTTAATAGACAAAGGATGGGGTTATTCTTGTTGTTTTTTACCAGATGAATTTAAAAGTGAATATAATTTAATAACTATGCCACTATTAGATAAAGACGGTAATAATATTACTAGAAATACTTGGTTAGCATACTCAAAAACTAATCAACCTACCAATGTGGAAAAAGAATTTATTAAATATATAGAAGATAATTTAAGTATAAATTATAAAAGATAGTAATAAAGAGGATATTTCAAGGTAAATTAAAATCTAGAAATATCCTTTTTTATTAATGGAACAACGTACGAAGTCGTTGGCGACATGAAGGGTAGCGCCCACGCAGTGGCTTAAGTGTAGCAAATTTTTTATTTGAAAGAAAAATATAGAATTGATTATAATTGAGATATAATAATGTTAATTTAAAAAGCAAAGAGGTAGATAATAATGGATATTTTTATAATAGAAGATGATAAATCTTTAAGTGATGAAATAAAACTTGTTCTTAATAAATGGGGATATAAAGTAGGACAAGTTAATAATTTTGAAAATATAACTAATGAAGTTTTAGAGTGTAATCCAAAATTAATTTTAATGGATATAAATTTGCCATCATATGATGGATTTTATTGGTGTTCACAAATTAGAAACTTTATGAAATTACCCATAATTTTTATTTCTTCTAGAGATAATGATATGGATATAATTATGTCTATAAATATGGGTGGAGATGACTACATAACGAAGCCTTTTTCACCACAAGTACTAGTTGCAAAAATACAAGCAATTCTTAGAAGAACATA
>ERZ827528.4384-NODE-4384-length-10500-cov-3.778746_pt1 | contig 10500 bp, 10 predicted proteins | sample MGYA00519768_ERZ827528 | MGnify/ENA primary metagenome ERZ827528 (study PRJEB31778, sample SAMEA3449343) | human gut metagenome | biome: human gut; feature: human-associated habitat; material: faeces | place: United Kingdom | collected 2010/2012 ...
TCGCAGAGGATGACCTGCTCGTTGCCGCCGGCCATGATGTACTCGGCGCTCATGATCCACTCTTCGATGGTGTTGCAGAGGCCGCGCTTGAGCAGAACGGGCTTGTGCATCTTGCCCACAGCCTTGAGCAGCTGGAAGTTCTGCATATTGCGGGCGCCGATCTGCACCACGTCCACATATTCCTCGAACTCGGGGATGCGTTCCTCGCTCATCAGCTCGGAGACGATGGGCATGCCGGTGGCCTCGCGGGCCTTTACCATGTCAAGGATGCCCTCAGTCTCGAGGCCCTGGAAGGAGTAGGGAGAGGTGCGGGGCTTGTAAGCGCCGCCGCGGAAGAGGGTCGCGCCGCCGGCCTTGACGCCCTGTGCGATGCGGAGAGCCTGCTCTTCGCTCTCGATGCTGCAGGGGCCGGCCATAACAGCGATCTTCTCCTTGCCGCCGATCTTCACGCCGCCGCAGTCGATGACGGAATCTGCCGGGTGGAACAGGCGGTTGGCACGCTTATAGGGGGCAGAAACACGGGTCACGTTGTCGATCCAGGGGTTGGCTAGGACGTCGCGCTCGTCGATCTTGGTGGTATCGCCCACGAGGCCGAAGACATTGTAGTCCTTGCCGGTGATGAGGGTGACGTCGAGGCCCTGCTTTTCGAAGCGGTCAACGATTTTCTCGAGTTCTTCCTTCGGGGTACCCTTTTTGGTGGAGATGATCATAAGATTTTTCCTTTCTATCCTTCTTTTCCGCGCCCTCTTTGCTCCGCTTTCCAGCAGAAGAGAGTCGATTTTTACATCACTAAATGGGTGTGCGCACTGCCGTCCAGCCGCAGCAGCTGGGCCAGATAGGCGGCAGCGTGGAGATAGCCGCTGATGCCCTCGCCGATGAAGTGGCCCTGACAGCCGAACGAGACGATGTCCGTCTTGCGGAAGGGCTCGTGCTCGTCGGGCTCGCTGAGCAGCACTTCCACGGCAGGCACGCCGCAGAGGCGCAGCGCGTCGAGGATGGCGACGCTGTAGTGGGCGTAGCCGCCGGGATTCAGGATGATACCATCGGCCCGGTCTGCGGCAGACTGGATCTCGTCGATGAGGTCGCCCTCGTGGTTGGACTGAAAAAATTCCACTTCCATGCCCATCTGGGTGCAGCACAGCTCGAGGTAATCCAGCAGACCGTTATAATCCAGCTGACCGGCCACGCCCGGCTCGGTGAAGTGCATCATGTTGAGGTTGGGGCCGTTAATGACTAAAAATTTCATCCAGTGCCTCCATTGCGGCGGTCACGGCGTCTTCCACCGTGCCGCTGTTCGGGATAACGGCGTCTGCCGCCGCGAGATACAGGGGGCGGCGCTCCGCCTCCATCTTTTTCAGCGCCTCGGTGCTGGACGAGAGCGGACGTCCGCCGCCCACCGTCAGCGCATCCAGGGGCCGGTCGAGGAAGAGCAGGACGCCGTTCTGATGCAGCGCCCGCAGATTCTCGCCCCGCTTGATGATGCCGCCGCCGCAGGAGAGCAGCTGTCGTCCCTCTTTGGCAAAGCGGCCGGTCTGGGCGGATTCCTTCGCACGGAAGCCGTCCTCGCCCTCGGCGGCGAAGATGTCGGGGATGCTGCGGCCGTCGGCCTTGACGATCTCCTCGTCGAGGTCGATGAACTTTTTGCCCAGCTTTTCGGCCAATGCACGGCCCACCGTAGATTTTCCGCTGGAGGGCATTCCGATGAGGGCCACGTTGAGCATATCGCGGCGGAGTGCGGCAGTGATGCGGCCGATCTCCCCTGCCGCGTCGTCGAACTTCCGGCTGAGGAAGTATTCGGCGGCGTACACGGCCTGCGCCACCAGCATCTCGAGGCCGCCCACAGCCACCGGGACCCCGGCCTCTTCGGCCCGGAGGATGAGTTCCGTCTTATCGGGGTTGTACACCACGTCCAGCACAGCTTCCAGCCCGGGCATTTTTGCCACGTCCAGACTGCACACGCCCACGTTGGGGTACATTCCGGCGGGGGTGGTGTTGATGACGATTTGTGCGCCGCTGAACACAGCCTCTTCATAGGAGAGCTGGCCTTTGGCGGCGTCCGGCGTCCGGCTGACGGTGAGCACTCTGGCCGCACCCTTGTCGCGGGCGACGGCGCTGGTGGTGTTGTGGGTGCCGCCGGTGCCGAGGATCAGCACGGTCTTGCCCGCAAAATCCACTCCATGCGCATCGGCGAGGTAGGCGAAGCCGAGGTAATCGGTGTTGTAGCCGCAGAGCAGACCGTTTTTGTTCACCACGGTGTTCACGGCCCCGATGGCCTTGGCGCGGGGGTCGATATAGGAGCAGTATTCCATGACCAGCCGCTTATAGGGGATGGTCACATTGATGGCCTTGAACTGCCGCCGCTGCAAAAAGGCGCGGGCGTCTGCTTCGGTGGGCAGGGGGCACAGCTCATAGCTGTACCCGCAGAGCAGTTCATGGATGGTCTTGGAGTAGGAGTGTCCCAGCTTGCCGCCGATCAGTCCGTATTCCATCTCAGTCCTCCTTCCGGTAGCCGGTGGGGTCGGTCATCCACCGGGCACCGTACCGGGCGGTGAGCAGATCGCCCACCGCAAGGGCGGCGGCGCAGGTCTGCACAATGGCGGCCCGTGGCACGATGCAGGGGTCGTGCCGCCCCTGAATGGACAGCTGCGCGTCTTTTTTTGCGATGTAGTCCACCGTATCCTGCTGTTTGTAGATGCTGGGGGTGGGCTTGACGGCGGTGCGGAACACCACCGGCATACCGTTGGCGATGCCGCCGTTGATGCCCGCGTTGTGGTTGGTGGCGGTGACCACCGCGCCCTCTGCCGTCATGCGGAAGGCGTCGTTTGCTTCCGAGCCGCGCAGCCCGGCAAAGCCGAAGCCGGTGCCGAACTCAATGCCCTTGACCGCCGGGATGGAAAAGGCCAGATGGGCGATCTCGCTTTCCACGCTGTCAAAGTAGGGTTCGCCGATCCCGGCGGGCAGGCCGAGGATGGCAGTTTCCAGCACGCCGCCCACGCTGTCGCCCTCAGCACCGGCGGCGCGGATGGCGGCTTTCATGGGCTCCTCCACGGCGGCATTCAGCACCGCAAAGCCCTCGGTCTTGGTGGTAAGCGTCCCCACCTGTGCCGCAAGGGCGGCGGGGTCGTCCAGTGCAAAGGGGGTATCTGCAAGCCCTGCGCACCGGGCGATGTGGGTGGTGATATCAATGCCCGCCCGCTGCAATGCGGCAAGCACGATGCTGCCGCCCGCCACCAAAGCGGCGGTCACCCGGCCGGAAAAGTGCCCGCCGCCCCGGGCGTCCTGAAAGCCGTGGTACTTGGCGTAGGCGGTAAAGTCCGCGTGGCCGGGGCGCAGAAGGTCGGCGGTCTTGGCGTAGTCCGCGCTGCGGGTGTTCTGGTTTTCGATCATCAGGGCAATGGCGGTGCCGGTGGTGTGGCCGTTTACCACACCGGACAGCAGCTGCACCGCGTCCGCTTCCACCCGGGGGGTGGAAAGGCCGTCGCCCCGGGCGCGGCGCTTATCCATGCAGGCGGCGAGGAAGCTCTCGTCCACCGGCACACCGGCGGCCATGCCGTCCAGCACCGCGCCCACGGCGCGGCCGTGGCTCTCGCCGAAGATGGTCAGCGAAAGGTCGCTGCCAAAGGTATTTTTCATGGGTCAGTCCTCCATGCCCAGCAGCGGGCGCAGCCCCTCCACAGGGATGGTCTCGGCGCGCCAGCAGCCAAGGCCGGGCACCTTGATGATGGTGATCTGTCCGTCCTGCGCTTTTTTGTCGTGCAGCATCTCGGCCAGCACCTTTTCCTTATCGTAGGCGGTGCGGGTGGGCAACCCTAAGCGGCGGTACACACCGCGCACCCGCTTTTGCAGCGCCTTGGATTCGATCATGGGCAGCATGCCCAGCGCCACGCACTCGCCGTGGAACAGGCCAGTGGTGCGGCGCCCTTTGATGCCCTTCACGGCTTCGATGCCGTGGCCGATGGTGTGGCCGAAGTTCAGCGCCTTGCGCATGCCCTGCTCGGTCTCGTCCTGCTCCACGATGCTCTTTTTAAAGCGCAGGCTGCGGCAGATGATGTCGCCGATGCGGTCGTCCACGTCCTCCTTTTCAAAGATGGAGAACAGTTCCGGGTCAGCCAGCAGACCGGCCTTGACCGCCTCGGCCAGACCGTTGATGAAGTGGCGGCGGGGCAGGGTGGACAGGGTGTCCGGGTCCACGATGACCAGCTTGGGCTGCCAGAAGGCACCCACGATGTTCTTGGTGTCGCCCAAATCCACGGCGGTCTTGCCGCCGATGGAGGAATCGATCATGGAAAGGGTGGTGGTGGGGCAGTTGATAAAGTCGATGCCGCGCATATAGATGGAAGCGGCAAACCCGGCAAGGTCGCCCACTACGCCGCCGCCCACGGCCACCACAAGGTCGCCCCGGCCCATGCCAAAGTCCAGCATCTGCCGCAGCACGGTCTCCAGAATTTTAAAGCTCTTGCTGGCCTCGCCCTGCGGCACGGTGATGATGGTAGCATCCTTGCACTGGTCGGCTACCATCTGGGCGTACTGTGCAGGCACACCGCTGTCGGTGACCACCGCCACCCGGCGGTCCAGCCGGGCGAACTGGTACAGGTTTTCCAGCGAGCCGCGCTTGACGATGATGTCGTAGCTGCGCTCGCCCAGATTCATGGTCAGCTTGGTTCCGATAAAATCACTCATTTTGTATACACTCCTAACAGCCGCACCGTCCGGCAGGTGCGGTCAAGCTCGCGCAGCAGCGCGGCGGTCTCGCCGGCGGCGGCATCGCCCACCAGCTCTACATAAAAATAATATTCAAAGGGGACGTGCGGCATGGGGCGGCTCTTGATGGACTCCATATTGAAGCCGCTTGCACCGATGACCTGAATCACCTCCGCCAGCTTGCCGGGCTTGTTGTCCACCGTGAAAAGCAGGGAGAACCGGTTGCCCGCCGTGGGCTTTTCGCGGCTGAGCACGATGAACCGGGTGGTGTTGTCGCCGTCGGTGTTGATGTTGGGCACCAGAATTTCCAGCCCGTACAGGGCGGCAGTCTCGGCGCTGGCAATGGCGGCCTTTGTCGGGTCTTTGCTTTCAGCCACGAACTTTGCAGCCATGGCGGTGTTGGCCATGGCGGTGGCGGGCAGGTGGAACTGCCGCAGGAACGTCTCGCTCTGGGCAATGGCCTGCTGGTGGCTGTACACACGGGTCAGGTCGGAAAGCTGGGTGCCGGGCAGCACCAGCAGGTTCTGGGAGATGGGCAGGTCGTACACGTCCACCACCCACAGCTCCGGGTGATTATAGCACAGGTCCAGCACGGCGGAAACATCCCCGGCGTGGCTGTTTTCAAAGGGTACTACGCCGTGGGCAGCTTCGCCCGAGGCCACCGCTTCGAACACCTCGTCCCATGTGGAGTAGCTCACGGCCTCGGCGTGGGGGAACAGCGCCTTGAGGGCGATGTGGGCAAACGCACCCTCCACCCCCTGATAGGCGGCGCGGTTGCGCCCAAGCACAGCGGCTTCGTACTGCTTGGCAAGATCCATCATGTGCTGGACATGGTCTTTATAGTAAGGGCGCAGCGCAGGCTGCTGAATGCGGGCTGCGGCCTTTTCCAGCACGGCGGCCTCCCGGGCGGCATCGTAGATGGGCAGGCCGTGCGCCCGCTTATATTCGGCCACCTGTAAAACAGCAGCCATCCGGCGCTCGAACAGCGCAGCCAGCTGCGCATCCACCGTGTCGATCTCGGCACGGGCTTGTTCCAGTGCGTCCATGGGGGTCACATCCTTTTTGGTCGGTTTTTGCGGGGATACCTAGTAAGTATACCATAACCGGGACAGAGAAACAACAAACCGCCCTCCATTTGAGGGTGGAGAAAATTTCAAATCAGCCAGGGGTAAAAAGACGAAAATAGAAAACAGAGGCTCTCTGGTCATCGCCTGCGGCGACGACCAGAGAGCCTCTCAATCGCTGTTTTTATTTTTTAAAATATCCTCCCAGCTGCGGGCTTTACCGTAATAGCGCCCGTAGGGGTTATCAAGGTCTGCGGCGCGGAGGACAGGCGGCGCGGGCGGCTGGGGTTTTGGAGTACGGTCAAAGGTGAACCGGGCAGCGGGGCCGCCGGCTTTGATGCGGAAGCGCATCTTTAATGCCCCTCCCCGGCGGTGGAAACCGCCCCGGCGGTCAGGTTTGCCCAAAGGGGCTCGCTGTTTTCCAGCAGGGAAGCGGATTCCTTCAGCCATGCGCCCCGGATGCCGATATAGTAATCTGCCAGCAGCTGCTGGCTGTCGCCGCTTGCGCTCTGCACCGCGTCCGAGGTGTAGCTGCCCAGCTCCATCCCGGTCAGCACCGGGCAGTCCGTCCAGCGGTAGACCATGTTCCACCAGTCGCTGTCGGCGTCGGACTTGGGTAGATGGCCGTCCAGATACCGCAGGGTGCCGGTGGTCTGCTGGAAGCCTGCGGGGTCATACAGGATAAAGATAGAGCTGAGGGAGCTTTGGATATCGGTGGAAAGCTTGGTGGTGCCCGCCATATCCAGATAGGCGTCCGAGTCCTCACTGTTGAAGGCCATGGTGTACTGGTTCAGCTTTACCACCACCTTGCCGTCGCCGTTGCAGTCCTCGCCGTAGGCGGCAAGCTGCTCTTGCAGGGCGGTGACGGTGGCCTCGGGCAGGTAGTAGGGGCTTACCACCGCTACGTTGTAATCCGGGTGGGTGGTCAGGAAATACTGCCCGATAAAGCAGTACGCCACGAACGCACCCGCAATGCCGAAGATGAGCACCCATTTCAGATTGTAGTCCCACCAGTTTGTCCAGCGCTCCTTGCGGCTGTACTGCCGCTGTTTGCGGGGCTTGAGATCCTTGGGGTCAATGTCGCGTTCGTAACGGTAGCTTGCCATAAAATAGTTCTCCTGTGTGATGAAACGAGCGGGAAACGCTGTTACTTCAGCGCAGCCAGAATGCTCTGGCGCACGGCATCGGGCAGCTGCTTCTGCTCGGCCTTGCTCATGCCGGCGGTCTGGATGGGGGGCATGATCTTGATGCGCACACTGCCCGGGCGGCAGCGGTTGCCGTTTGTCTCGAACAGGGCGCGGGCACCGGTCACAGCCACCGGCACCACCGGGGCGCCGGTCTTGACGGCAATGCGGAAAGCACCGGCCTTGAACTCGCCTGCGCCGCCCTCTTCGCCCTTGTAGCGGGTGCCCTCGGGGAAGATGACAAAGCTGCGGCCGCCCTCCACGATGGCGGTGGCATCGTTCAGTGCCCGCACCGAGGCGCGCACATCGTCACGCTGCACGAACACGCAGCCCAGCAGCTTCATCCAGCGGTTGAGCAGGGGGATCTTTTCCAGCTCCTCCTTGGCAAGGATGCCGTGGGGTTTTTCCAGCCCGGCCAGCAGCAAGGGAATGTCGTAGTAGCTGCGGTGGTTCGCCACAAACACGCAGGGGCGGTCTTTGGGGATGTTCTCCAGCCCGTCCACGGACAGGGAAACACCGGTCACCTTTAAGATGCCCCGGCTCCAGCGGGGGATATGCTGGTTCACGATCTGCTCCACGGTGGCGGTATCTCCGGCGGCTGCGGCGCGCTCGGCGCGGCGCAGGATGCTGTAATGCAGGATCATGTACCCGAACAGATAAATAAACATCGCAATGGTGCGAAGAATGCTCATAATGGTTTCCTCCTATTGCAAAAAATGCCATTGTCATTGTAGCACATTTTGCGTAAAAAAGGGAGAGATAAATATTTTTTTACAATTAGCCCCGGTTGTATCTTGCAAAGTTGACAAAATACAGGTATATTTATATCTGTAAAGCCAGCACAATGGCACTTTCCAGACAAAACGCCTGCGGTGCCGGTTAAAAACACAAGAGAGGTACCGCAGTTACTATGGGTCTTTTTCCTTCTGCCAATGATTTCAAGGCCGGTAAGGGTGTCGAAAAGGACGCCCCCCGCAAGACCGGCATCGGCCGCTTTTTTGAGCTTGTAGGCCGTGATATGAACGGGATGTTCCTTGCAAACCTGCTGACCTGCATCGGGTTTGCACCGGTCATCTGTCTGGTGTACATCGGCTTTTTGCAGAACAGCCTGCCGGTGATGCTGGGCAGCGCCGCCGTGGGTGGCCTGCTAGCCGGGCCTGCACTGGCCGGAATGTACGATACCGTTCTGCGCGCGCTGCGCGACGAGGCGGGCTACTGGTGGGTGACCTACCGCAAGGCCTTCAAGCGCAACTTCAAGGCCAGCCTTGTGCCCGGTGTGCTGTATACCGTGGTGGTCACGCTGCAAATTTTCCTCGTCTATTTCTGCTTCAATATGCTGTACCACGGTACCAACGTGGGCGTCCCGCTGTGGGTGGCTACGGTGCTCAATCTGGTGCTGTTCCAGATGCTGTTTGCCTATATGTGGCCGCAGGTGGTGCTGCTGGACCAGCCTTTGAGCCTGACCTTGAAAAACAGCATCAACTGCATGATCGCCTTTTTGCCCCACGCACTGGCTGCTGCCATCGTGCAGGTGCTGTTCTGGGGCGTGGTGATCTTGTGCATGCCGCTGGGGCTTTTCCTGATGCTGATCTTCGGTTTCTGGTTCGTCACCGAGGTGTCCTGCCAGATCGTGTACGGTGATATCGACCGGGTGTTCCACATTGAGGAGAACATCCAGAAGCTGCGGGACGCCGAGCTGGACGCGGCCCTCAAAGAGGAGTACGGTGAGGGTTCGGACGACGACAGCACCCCCGAAGCCTGATTTTCTGATTTTTACGCCGAACGCTGGCCGCAAAGGAGAAACGTGCGATGGAACAACGAAATAACCTCGTGTTACAGGGCACCGAGACCTTCTCCCGCGGCGCGCTGGACAATGTGGCGCTGGAGAGCGGTGCGCTGGTGCTGGACAGCTCCGCCGGGCGGTATCTGCCCTACGGCAGCTACACCACCCCGGAGTTTGCGATGCCGCCCTTCTGCAACCTGAACGTCAGTTGGAACGCCAGCGCCCCCCACAACACCATGGTGGAGGTGCGCTGCCGGGTCTACGCCGGGAACAGTTGGACCGGCTGGATGAGCTTTGGCAAATGGGCCCCGGATTACCCCCGCCGCAGCATCAACGCCCAGAGCGACGACGGCATGATCTTCCTGATGGGAGACACGGTCACGGTCGCCACGCCGGGCGGCGGCACCGGCATCCAGCTCCAAGTCAACCTTTCCACCAACGATGATAAAGCCACCCCCGCCGTCCGGCTGCTGGCCGCAGCGGTCCGCCCTCTGACGTGGGAAAAGCACAGCGGCCATCCGCTGAACCGGCGGCTCTATCTGCCGGAATACTGCCTTTCCGCCCACGACCCCAGCTTTGGGCGGGAGATGGATCTGCCGCTGGTCATGGCGGCGCTGATGAACCGCTGGGGCGAGGATATCCTGCCGGAGGAAGTGGCCTACGCCATGGAGGACGGCAGCACCCGCTCTACCGGCAACACCGCCTTTGCTGCAGCCGCCGCAGGCTGCTGCGGCTACCCCTGCTGGCAGGCGTGGATGGACCTTGAAGACCTCCGTGCCCAGATCCACGACGACTGTTCCGTCGCCGTCCGGGTCGAGCGCCGGGTGCGGGGCCAGCGCGACCCCGTAGGCATCTGGATGGGGCTGCGGGGCTTCGGCCACGACGACGCCGTGATGGCCGATTTCGTCTTGCTGAATGACCCCACTGCAGACGGCGACGGCTCCGTGAACTGCACCATGGCGCTGGCCGATTTCCTGCGCTACTTCACGGGCCGGGCCATCGCTCTGCGGCGCAAGCCGCGGGATATCGCCGCCGACCTGCCCAACCGGGTGCGGTGTGACCTCGCCCGCAAAGAGGACGGCAGCTACTCGTTCGAGCAGCGGGGCCAGCCCGACCCCCTGCCGGAGGATTTTTCCGGCTGGGTGGCCTACACCCTGCACGACGGTGTGGCCCACGCCACCACCGCCCACCGCACCTTCCGCCGGATGGAGCGCACGCCGGAGGGCTGCATCCTCTTCCCGGCGGACCAACTGGCCGCAGGAGGCCGCTGCAGCGTTTACGCTGTGGATCAGACCGGCCGGATGCGGGTGGCGGAAGTCCGCCTCCCCGCGCCCCCGAAACCGGCGGCTCCGCCCGCACCCCCACAGGATCACCAAAGCACCGTGCAGCCGGGTCCGTAAGGCCCCGCTCCGCCAAGCGCTTTTTGGAAGATACACCAAACAATAGGAGGAACGCATTATGGCAAAGACGATCATCACCATTGGCCGTGAGTACTGCACCGGCGGCAACTACATCGCAGAGGATGTTGCGAATGCTCTGGGCATCAAGCTCTACGACAAGGAGCTGATCACTATGGCAGCCAAGCACTCCGGTCTGTCCGAAGAGGCGGTTGCAGCCAGCGAGAAGCGCCACACCCACAGTCTGCTGTACAGCCTGTACACCATGGGCAACGAGCTGCCGCTGGGCGATCAGGTGTTCATCCTGCAGAGCCGCATCATCAAGCAGCTGGCCGAGGAAGGCCCCTGCGTGATCCTTGGCCGCTGCGGTG
>ERZ827528.4395-NODE-4395-length-10475-cov-7.481766_pt1 | contig 10475 bp, 10 predicted proteins | sample MGYA00519768_ERZ827528 | MGnify/ENA primary metagenome ERZ827528 (study PRJEB31778, sample SAMEA3449343) | human gut metagenome | biome: human gut; feature: human-associated habitat; material: faeces | place: United Kingdom | collected 2010/2012 ...
AAGGCATCACCAGCCCGGACGGCCGCGTGTTCGGCAAGATGGGCCACTCCGAGCGTTACAGCAACGGCACGTTCGTGAACGTGCCCGGCGAGAAGGACCAGCCGCTGTTCGCAGCCGGCGTGGAGTATTTCACCGCCTGATTGCGCGAGGCCGTCTAGAGGCCGGTTCGATATAGACCGCCTGTGAGACTGAGAGGGTGTGTTCGGAATTGCTTCGGATTCCGGACACACCCTCTTCGCGTTTTTAGTCCGCCGTATAGAGGTGTGACAATGAGCCCCGTTTTATGCTCACGAGTATGATGCGCATAAGCATAAAACAATTAGAGATCGAATCGATATCTGCATAAAACATGTTCGGGGATACGCAATAACGAATCATTCACGCCTGAACATCGTTGGCACCATCGCCACGCTTCGTTCCCACGCCGATCTCATACCTGGTTATTCCGAGCGGCATTACGCCTTGTTCGTCAAGACGGATAAACTGGCCGCCACCGCACGGGAACGCCATAAATCAGACCTGACCGTTGTCTGTGTAAACGACATGTTCCAGGATGCGCGGTGATCGGTTTTCTGGGCAAGCCGTTAACCTCTGAAAATCGCTAAGTGGCTTATTGGTGCATTCAAAACGCATTAACCCGAGTGCAAGCCGTGGAATTGCAACGCTCGTACTCGGGGTACCGCGAAAAAGATGCCACAAACAAGCGAGATAGCGTCACGCTCCAGCCTGACCACAGATCAAAAACCTGCTTCTCTGGGCGAAATAGCACCCACATGGGGATAAACCCTATAACCGGATGAAGGATTCCATCAAAAAGCGGAACGCCTATTCGTTACTTCATAGTCCACACGTTGGCATGAAAATACTAGCAGATGACCGGCTGGTACGACTCCGATAACTGAACTTTCATATCAGCCGGCGCAACGACAAAAGCGTCCCCTACTTCACCACGTCGTAGCTACCGACCGATACCTTGACTTGTGCGGCGTTCACATCAGTACCAGCCTCGAACCGAACCTTCTCACCTGCCGCCCATGAACTGGTGTTGGCAAAAGTCTCCTCGACCTTCACACCGTCAGCATCATAGAGCGCCAACAGCAGCGAGACATTGCTGAAATTGATTTTACTGGTGTTCTCGATGACTGCGGAATACGTGTAGTAACCACCATATTCCGCTTCTGTTCTGTCAAATTGAGCCGATGAGACCAGATTATTGATCACCTGATCCGTCTCGTTCTTCTCCTGAACGGAATTGCCGTTACGAACCAGATCGTCAAGGGCGTCTTGGTATTTCGAATCGACCTTAAGCCCATACTTATTCACGAATGTCTTCAGAATTGTGGACCGCTTGTCATATGCTTCGCTCCACGCAGTAATGTATTCAGCACTGGTACTCGAGTATTTCTTGACTACGGCCAGCTGATCATCCAGCGAATTCAAATAGGCGATGATCTGCTCCTGGAGCTTCGAATCCTTGAACTGACGGGCCTTCAACGGCTTATCATTATCGATCTCAGTCTGAATAATCTGCTGAAAATTCTTTGATTCGCTTGTATCCTTGCCCTGTCCCTTGAGCTTATCGATAAGCGAGGAACGCTTGCTGAAACCCTCCGCGATAATGGACATCGCCTCGTCATCGGCATAGTCTGGCCCCTCGGCCTTCTTCTCGCCACATGCGGATACACCAGCAATCAATGCAATGCTCAGTATCGCAGCAAAGACCTTCTTCATCATGTTGTCCTCCTTATAAATCTATAGACCAAGAATCTGTTTCTTCTTGGAATCGAACTCGTCCTTGGTCAAAATCCCCGCGTCAAGCAACTCCTTGAGCTTCTTGACCGCGTCCAACTGTTCACCGACCGACATGGAAGGCACAGCCACGGTCGAAGCCGACTGTTGCGCCGCCATAGGCTGCTCCGCAACTACAGCATTGGTCTGCGCCCCGGTCACAGGATTCACGCCCTGTGCGAAGGCCGCGCCGAACATCATCGCGCCCGCATCACCGAACCCATGTGCCTCAACACCATGCGCAATCTTCTGCTGCGCCGCCACATTCGAAGCATGCTGCGACACATCCTCATACGCCTTCAAATCCATCTTGTTGGCGGAATACTTCTGTACAAGTTCACGCGAAGCATCCGAAAACTCGATGTTCTCGATACCGATTTTGACGATATTGAACCCGAACCGGGCAGGCCACGTCCCCGCGTTCTGCCCATCATTCGCCACCTTGATAGCAATATCATTCGCCTGCGCTGGCAACTGCGAGATTCTGTACTGCGTTGACAGCGCATTCAGTGCCACCGTGAACGACTGCAGAAACTCAGCCAGAATCTGCGAACGTGCTCGCTGATCATCAAACGAGTAGTAGGTAACGTTTGCCGGAACGAAATTACGAATGAACCGCACCGGGTCACCGATTTGGATGGTGAACGAACCATACGCGAAAATCTCAAGATCCGTCCCATAGAACAGATCGTTATACATGAGCGGGCCGCGCGTGCCAAACTTGATGTCACGAATCTCACGCAGATTTACAAAGGCAATCTGCTTGTAATCGGAGGTGATGCCACCATAGCCAATACGTTCGCCGATCTGTTTGAAGATCGATTTCTTTACTCCGTCGCCATTGAAAACACTGTCCTGCCCGTCATGATATTCGTAGCCGCCTGGCTGGGAGATGATGTTCTCAATGCCGGACTGGTTGAAGATGAACGCCGCCGTGTTCTCCGGCACATAGATCTTCGACCCGTTGGTGATGACGCCCTCGGAACCGTGTCCGTTGGAGCCGCGGCCGTTGTCTGTATTACGCCGTTCGCCAGGAGCCAATGCCGTGTGCTCATCGAAATGCCCCGCGGTGATGATGTCTTTCCATTGATCACCGAAGGTTCCGCCGACCGCCCCACCTATTGCCTGCAGAATGCCCATGTCATATGCCTTTCGCCTGTTAGCGCGACTATTTCAACGTCTGTGTGGTGTCACAGTAGCGGCATTGGATCGTCATGCCAGAACGCCCGGAGATAGGCGCCCTACATCCGATGCATTTGACCGTGACCTGTTCTTCTGTGTTTTCCTGCGAATCCATCGTCTTTCCGGTAAACGTTTTGGCGAAAACATCAAGGGTCCCCTTGATGGCCCCCGCCAGCATCTCCACACTGGGTATGGTCTTGCGCAATTCCGCAGCCTGGCTGGACGGAAGTCCTGTGGTGACTTGGCTGATGGCATCCAGCCATTGGGCTACCAGTTTCCGACTGGAGTACTTGTCACCGGCCTCAAACACGAATGACACCTCATCCGTGGCGAAGAACAAATCCAATACCGCAAGGTCGTTTTTTTCCGCGTATTTCGCCTGCACAACCCCATCCAACACTTTGAGTCGGGATAGCGGATACACATCCTCATGCTCCGTCCCTTTACCGAACATCTTTCTGATCTGCCATACATATATCAGATTCCTATTGGTCAGAGTCAATTCCACGCATGCCTGCTCACGGTCGTCGCCGCAGCGTCGGGCCTGCGTGCAGGTCAGGATTTTCGTTTCGTCCGATCGCAACTGGTATCCGTTCATCGTCGCTCTCTCTTCTCCCCTTTGTTTCCTTTGCGCTGTTTAAAGAACCAGATCGCCGCAATGATAATGATGAGCTCAATCAGGCCGAGAAAGCTTTCTCCCCAGATCATGTACGCGATGGCAATGATGACGAACAGCACCACACAGGCGACGATACCGATAAGCAGCATCTGCTTGTTCTGTTCAAGCTTGGCAGCTTCGCTCTTCTGCGTGACGGCGCGAATGCTCAGCTGGGCGTCAATATCTTGGAAGAATTGCTTGACGTGCTGCATGTACTGTGTCTCGTCATCGTTCTCACTGCTCACCTTAACGAGAGCCCCATTTTCGCGGGGAGATACCACAGCCGTAAATGTGCCGCCGTTGTATGCGCTGAACAGCACTGTCATACTCGTATCGTTCGCACCGGTAAGCATGAATGTCGCGCTCGTTGCCAGCATCGTACGAATGGACTGATAAACCATCGACGGCGATGATGAGAAACTGCCTTGTTGAACTGCCAAAACCATGTATCCGTATATCCTCTCTATTCACACGCAAGAGAGCTCCGGGGCACCGCTAGGATGCCACGGAGCCTCTTAACTCCTTATGCGACGGATGCCAGCTTCTGCGTGATGCGCCCCATTACCTCGAGGTAGTACGCCTCATCGGCAGCACTCAACGAATTCTGATCGATCGCATTCAACTTGTTCATGGTGTCGGTATATTGCTGCATCATCTTCGTGTAGTCCGCGAGCATGCTGATGGAGTTCCCCGAGTCCTTGTACTTCTTCATGAATTCGACGTACTGGTCGAAGAACTTCTCGTAGCTGTCCATCGAAGCCTTGAAGTCGGCACTGACCTGCGATGGGTCGTATTGCTGGCTTTGCTGGCTCTGCTGCGACTGCTGTTCCTGCTGCGTATTCTGCGACTGCTGTTGACTCTGCGATTTCTGAGTCGGCTGACTGTCTGTCGAATCCTGGTCTTTTGAATCATCTTCGGATTTCGGGGCATCCAAGGTGATGTCCATGGTGTTTCCATCCTCTTCATCCTCCATGAAGAAGACCTTAATCTCATTGTCCTCAGCATCTTTCGCAGTATAGATATCCGCGGATTTGTCATAGTCAACGGTGAACCCCATTTTCTTCGCATCCTTTACATAGGAATCGAAAGAGGATCGCGTCGCATTACACAACTTAATGGAAACATGGTCCGATGAATCGCTATAAACCTCGCCTTTCTGATTAGCTAGCGCCGGCAGTTTCTTGGCGAAGTCCCCATCCGGCCAAGTAATCGACTGGCATGATGTCTCAATCGCAGCCTTATGCTCGGCCTTCGCATGCACGGTGTAAGCGATCATTCTGCCGCCCATGACCACTACGGCAGCCACAGTGACACCGATGGCGACATATGCCCCGATACGGCCTCCGACCTTGCCGTTCTTCCGCGTGAAGATCACCCCCAGAACGGACAACAGTGCAGGTATGAATGCCAATACCGCAATGAGCGGCACGGTGATATCGGAAGCGGTTCCCACCGACGCAAGCAGCATGAACACTGCGGCGGCGATAACAGCGAACACTACGATTTTCGATAGTTTTTTACGCTTCTTCGGCTGGGCTTCCTCCACAGGGGGAACCGTCGAAATATAGGTTTGAGAGCTATCAGTCTGCTGCTCCTGCAACTGTGCGGCACTCGGCATCTGCCGCGTAGAGTCCTGAAACGAATTCCACTGCGCATAATCGTTCGGATTGAACATCTGCGTCGCTTCGGAATCCGCTTGCCGAGCATTGTGCCCCAACTGCACCGCTGCTTCTTTGACATCCGTCTCTTCTAAACCACCGGCATTCGCCCCAACTGCACCACTCTGCGGTTCAACTTCATCGCCCGATGCCTGCGGCACCTGAGTGTTCGGAATATCCTGCGACTTTGGCTTGTTTTCGTCGTCGAACGTCATTGTCGTTTCCTTTCTTGTGGGAGTTCTCACCGCGATGATGTCCGCTCCGTGCCTCGTTGCAATCATCGGGGCGATTCATCTCGGTCGGCGTGGTGTTCTTTGCCGCCTCATCGAATATGCGTACGCCGTGCAGAATCGTGTTTGCCAGTTGCGCGAACATGACCTTGCTTCCTTCCTGACGGCGTTCCCTATGAGAAACGACTGACCTTCAGCCATTCCAAGACCATGAATCGGCCTTGTTCCGGAACCCGTCATCAGGGGGCATGTTTTTTTCGCGAACGGTTTCTCCTTTCTTTCACAAGACGCGAAAATGCGGCGTTGAACCCCGCAGCAGATGAGTTCTCTCCTTTTGGTGTCTATCCTCTTTCATCCCTGCTATGGCGTCAATGACGTAACATGTTATAATTCACTCGTATTTTGAAGGGGGTTTATACCATGAGTGGTATATCAGCACGAAGCAGCGCCTGTTGGAGAGCACGACTCAGGCAATGCATGGATGAACGAGGCCTCACGCAACTGGATTTCGTACGCGCATTAAACCGGCAGTATCTCACGAAATTCCATCAAAAGGACGTCAGCAGATGGCTGAACACCGGCAACCGCACCTCATCGGGCGAAATCGGGTTCCCAAAATATGAGACCATGGCAACCATCGCTGACTTCTTCGGCGTGGATGTCGGCTATCTAACCGGCGAAACGGATGAGAAAACCTATGCCATGAGCCACGCCTGCGCATTCACCGGGCTAAGCAGCAACTCCATCACCGCCATCCAGTCATGGATCAGAACATCGCCGGCACCGCAGAACACTAATCACGCGCATGCAGATGACCCGATGCACGAATACCGTGCCGCCACCATCAACCGGCTTCTGTCGTCGCCGAAATTTCCCGAACTGGCAACGAAGCTGCTGACATTACAGGAGATGTCAGCGATCTGGAACAACAATCCGCAGAAATTCGAAGGCATTCTCGGCTCCCTTGCCAATGACAACGATCTGCCGGATGATCTGGCTCTTCAGCTACTGCTCGGCGCGTTCTACGGTATCGCAAAGGAGAGCTTCTCCTCATTACTCCACGACGCCTATCCTCTGCCGGAATAAGACACCAACAGCGCAGCCTTCACTACCACCGAAAGCGCAACCCACATGCCGCCAGCGCTTTCGGCAAAATCGGCAGGTCACACCCACATCAGGCCGGCATATAGCCGTCCGCCACGTCGACCGGGGAGTTGGCCTTGGTGATGGCCTCCTCGTTGGCGCGAACCGTGCGATCGAGTACGTCCTCGTACCCGGTCAGTGCCGCGAACGGCATGAACTGCGCCGCCCTGGTCTGCAATGGCATATGCGCGTGATGCCGCGACTGGCGGTGCGGCAAATCGATGATGTCGTCATAGTCGTGCGTTTCCGTAAGCGCCATGCGTCACTCCCCGCTCATTCCAATAGCGTTCCGCCACATACAACCCATCATGCGGCGTGGCCTCCGATCTGATTATTGCGCTGCCGTCCGGTCGCCCCGTCGAACATGTCCATGGCTTTGATCACCGAGTTCTTGCCGAATTTGCGTTTGATGTCGAGCAATGTCTGCTGCACGGCCAGTTCGGAATCCTCATCCGCTTCGCCGTGGTTTCCCTGCTCCCGCAAACCCGTCTGTGCATCGTCGTTCTCGCCCTCATCAGCAACGGAGAACAGGTCGGGCTGCTCATAGTGTTTGCCAGCCGCCAATGCCGCCGGCGTCGCCACATCAAGCGCTGTCACATTCAGTCTGCGCACCAGCAGGCGCGCATCGACAAGCCGGCAGAACAGTCTGTCGATTGCAGTGCGAATTGTTGACGCCGACGAAGTGAACCCGCCCAGATCAATCGACCCCGACACGGGTTTGGGCACGCGCCTGCCGTAATGATCCGCGTCCACCGGCCCCGCATACGATGCGGCAGCGGCCTCGGCTGCGCGTTTCAACTCGACCGGCGCACAAGAGTCCAGTCTTCCCGGGTCAAGACTTGCCGTATCATAGCCGACCGCGAGCGCCACCCTGTTGGTTTTCAGTCCTTTACCGACCAAGTCCAGGGCCAGGCTCTCCGCCATTTCCTTCGCGATGAGACGTGCGGTGTCGAACAACACCACGCTGGTCAGCACCTGCCCTGACCCCACGCTGTGTTCGGCGGGCCTGTACGCCTTGATGTCGGCGATCGTGCACGGCTCCCAGCCCCATGCGTGGTCGATGAGCAGTTCCGCGTTGACACCGAACAAGTGGTAGAGCAGTTCCTCGTTGTAATAGTCGGAGGCTCGCCCGAGTGAGCAGCGGGCGATATCGCCCATGGTCATAAGCCCGTGGGCTTCGAGCTTCTTCGCATACCCGCGCCCGACCCTCCAGAAGTCGGTAAGCGGCCTGTGCCCCCAGAGCAATCTGCGGTACGACGCCTCGTCGAGTTGGGCGATGCGCACGCCTTCGGTGTCGGCGGGGATGTGCTTGGCCACGATGTCCATGGCGACTTTGGCCAAGTATAGGTTGGCGCCGATGCCTGCGGTGGCGGTGATGCCAGTCTCGTTGTAGATCGCCCGCACGATGTCGCGTGCCAGTTCGTGCGGGCTTTTGCCGTAGGCGCGTAGGTACCGTGTGATGTCCATAAACACCTCGTCGATGGAGTATACATGGATGTCTTCGGCGGAGGCGTACCGCAGGTAGATGCCGTATATCTTTCCACTGGCATTCAGATAATGCGACATTCGTGGTTTGGCGATATATACGTCGACGGCCAGGCTCGGGTCGGCTTCGACCTCATCGGCGTAATAGGATTTTCCGTGGAATCGACGCCCTGGCGCGCGCAGTTGCCGTTCGGCGTTGATCTGGCGCAGTTTCTCCTTGACTTCGAACAGGCGCGCACGGCCGGGCAGTCCGTAAGCCTTCAACGATGGCGACACCGCCAGGCAGATGGTTTTGTCGGTGCGTGATTCGTCGGCGACGACCAGATGCGTGCGCAACGGATCAAAGCCCAGTTCCACGCATTCGGATGACGCGTAGAAGGATTTCAGATCGATGGCGATATATGTGCGTTCCACACCTACACCCCCTTGCGACGCTATCTTCCGCTCCATTTACTTGCACAGCCAACATCACGATTCGAACATACGTTCGATTTCTTTCATCATACACGCCATACCGTCTTGACGAGACGCACCGTGCGATTGTAGCTGGCGCTTGATAGGGTTGACCCCAGTAGAAATCCCCTGTCTCCACAGTTTCGGAAGGAGCTTTGGCGTGTCAGCAGAACTCGAAGACATCCACGAGGAATGCGGTATTTTCGGCGTATGGGGGCATCCCGACGCAGCTAGACTCACTTATTTCGGCTTACACGCTTTGCAGCATCGCGGGCAGGAAGGCGCCGGCATCGTGTCGAACGACAACGGCAACCTGATCGGTCACCGCGGCAAAGGCCTGCTCACTCAGGTATTCAGCGACGAACGCGAAATTCAAAGGCTTAAAGGAAGCCACTCCATCGGTCACGTGCGTTACGCCACGGCCGGTTCCGGCGGCAGCGACAACATCCAGCCGTTCATCTTCCGTTTCCATGACGGCGATATGGCCCTGTGCCACAACGGCAATCTGACCAACTGCCCCTCTTTGCGCCGCAAACTCGAGGACGAGGGCGCGATTTTCCACTCGAACTCCGATACCGAAGTGCTGATGCACCTCATCCGCCGTTCCTCCAAGCCCACGTTTATGGACAAGCTCAAGGAGGCGCTCAACACCGTGCACGGCGGTTTCGCCTACCTGATCATGACCGAGCATGCCATGATCGGCGCTCTTGACCCGAACGGGTTCCGCCCCCTGTCCCTAGGCAAGATGACGAACGGCGCCTACGTGCTCGCCTCTGAGACCTGTGCGCTCGACACGGTTGGCGCGGAACTGGTGCGCGACATCCGCCCCGGCGAAATCGTGGTCGTCGACGACAACGGCTACCACATCGACCACTACACCGATCAGACCCAGCTGGCCATCTGCTCGATGGAGTTCATCTACTTCGCACGCCCCGATTCCAACATCTACGGCGTGAACGTGCATTCCGCCCGCAAGCGCATGGGCGCACGCCTGGCCCAGGAGTCCCCCGTCGACGCGGATATGGTCATCGCCGTGCCGAACTCCTCCCTGTCCGCGGCATCCGGCTACTCGGAAGAGGCCGGCCTGCCGAACGAAATGGGTCTGATCAAGAACCAGTACGTGGCCCGTACCTTCATCCAGCCCACGCAGGAACTGCGTGAACAGGGCGTGCGCATGAAGCTGTCCGCCGTGCGCGGCGTAGTCAAAGGCAAGCGCGTGGTCGTCATCGACGATTCCATCGTGCGCGGCACCACCTCCAAGCGCATCGTGCAGATGCTCAAGGAGGCCGGCGCCGCCGAAGTGCACATGCGTATCAGCTCGCCGCCGCTGAAGTACCCGTGCTTCTACGGCATCGACATCTCCACCACCAAGGAGCTCATCGCCGCCGAAAAGTCCGTCGAAGAGATCCGCGACTACATCGGCGCGGATTCGCTCGCATTCCTGTCGCTCGACGGCTTGGTCGAGTCGATCGGATTGGGAGCCGACGCCCCTTACGGCGGCCTATGCGTCGCATACTTCAACGGCGACTACCCCACCGCCCTGGACGATTACGAGGCCGACTTCCTCAAGTCCCTCACCCCGGATGATCGTGTGCGCCTGCCCGAATTCGCACTCTACAAGAGCAAGTACGAAGGCAACGAATACCAGGCTCTTCCCCAGGCCTGACGAACCCACCAGAACACTTAACCCCATATCCACCCAACCACTTACAGCAACAGGAAAGGCCAAAATGCCAGAAGCATACGCAAACGCCGGCGTCAGCGTCGAAGCGGGTTACGAAGTCGTCAAGCGAATCAAGTCCCATGTGGCACGCACCAACCGACCGGGCGTGGTCGGCGGCATCGGCGGCTTCGGCGGCCTGTTCGATCTCGCTTCCC
>ERZ827528.4396-NODE-4396-length-10473-cov-8.960357_pt1 | contig 10473 bp, 9 predicted proteins | sample MGYA00519768_ERZ827528 | MGnify/ENA primary metagenome ERZ827528 (study PRJEB31778, sample SAMEA3449343) | human gut metagenome | biome: human gut; feature: human-associated habitat; material: faeces | place: United Kingdom | collected 2010/2012 ...
TAATATAAAATGGCTTATTTGATATTTCATTAACTTTGTATTCAAGTATTGTAAGAGTAGTAGGATATGTAATTTGGTATTCAGTAGGTATTATTACTTGTAGATTGGTGTGCAATATAGTTTTTATTTGTCCTAATTTAACCTTGTATTTATAGTCTTTTAAGATGTCGGTTAAATCTTTATTAGTTTTTAGTTTTTCAATTACTTTAAATTCAAGCATGAAAAAAGTCCTCCTTTCTAGAAAGAGAACTTTTTAAGTTTTATATAAAATAAAAACTTACGAACAATTAAGTCTGTAAGTTGATTTCAAATGGAGCCAATAAGCAGAATCGAACTGCTGACCTACGGGTTACGAATCCGTTGCTCTACCAACTGAGCTATATTGGCGAAAACATTAACAAAAAAATTATAACACATGGAAAAATATTTTACAATAAAAATTGAATATATTTTTAAAATCTTACACCAAGTATGTCTCAAAAAATGGTTGCCATAACTGGTAAAATATGCTATACTAATAGTGTTAAGAAAATATATAATATAAAGAAAACGACAAAAGAAAGGCGGAAAAATTTATGGGATTTTTCGATAAATTAAAAAACGGATTAAACAAAACAAAAACATCATTTGATGAAAAAATAAACAACGTATTCAAAAACTTCAGAAAAGTAGATGAAGCCTTCCTAGACGAACTAGAAGAAGTACTAATAATGTCAGACATAGGAATGAACACATCAATAAAAATAATATCAAATTTAAGAGAAAAAATCAAAAAAGAAAAAATCCAAGACGAAGAAGAAGTAAAACAAGCATTAAGAGAAGAAATGCAAAAAATACTAGATGTTACAGACATCGAATTACATCTAAACACAAAACCATCAGTAATCCTAGTAGTTGGAGTAAATGGAGTTGGAAAAACAACATCAATTGGAAAAATGGCGAATAGACTAGCAAAAAATGGCAAAAAAGTTGTAGTTGCAGCAGCAGACACATTTAGAGCCGCAGCAGTTGAACAACTAGAAATATGGGCAAAAAGAGCAGGAGCAGATATCGTTAAAAGAGACGAAGGAGTAGACCCAGCATCAGTAGTATATGATGCAATTAAGATGACAAAAGAAAATGGAGCAGATGTGCTAATTGTTGATACAGCTGGAAGACTTCACAACAAAAAATACTTAATGGATGAATTAAACAAAATACAAAAAGTCATAAACAAAGAAATGCCAGATGCGGACAAAGAAGTTTTACTAGTAATTGATGGAACAACAGGACAAAATGCTATTTCACAAGTAAAAGCATTTAAACAAGAAACAGACATAACAGGAATAGTTTTAACAAAACTTGATGGAACAGCAAAAGGTGGAGTTGTTATAGGAATTGTTGAAGAAAATAAAATTCCAGTAAAATTTATTGGAGTTGGGGAACAAATAGATGACATGGAAATCTTTAATTCAGAAGATTTTGTTAAAGCAATAATTTAAAATCAAACATGCCGTTTTAGGGACGTTTCTGTTTGAAGCATCGGATCCAAAAGAAATATAAAAAATTGTCCCTAACCAGAAAAGTGGAGGAGAGAAAATTGGAAAAGAAAAAAAGTAAAACAAGGATGATTATTGTACTATTATTTATAGCAATATTCGCAATTTGTAGTTATGTAAGTTTAAGAGGAACATACTTACAATACAAAGAACTAGGAGAAAATTACATACAAGCATTTGAAACAAATTTAAAATGCAAATATATAATTTTTGGAATTAATTTTGTACTATTATATATAATAATGTATTTTACAAATAGGGGAATAAAAAAAGGATTAAAACCATTTTTTGAAAAAGAAAAGAAAGAAATGCCAAAATTGTTGAACAAATCAATATCATTTGTAACATCAGTAATTGTAAGCACATTAGTATCAAATACACTTATGAAGCAATTTCTATTGTGTGCAAGTAACACATCATTTGGAATAAATGACCCAGTATTTGGATTTGACATAGCATTTTATATGTTCCAAAAACCATTTATACAAACATTATTATTGTACTTTATAGGAATAATTATAGGATTAACAATATACATGGCAATTTACTATGTTATTGTATTTAACAGAAATTTTGACGGCGTAGACGGAAAAATGGTAAGAGAAAGTTTACTAATCAAAAAAATATTAAGAAATGTAATTTTAGCAGTTATAGGTGTAGCATTAATAAATATATTAAATACAACAAACATATCATTAAGCAAAATGCTAACAATAAAAAATGATGCAGACTCTGCAGAAAACGTAGAAATAATTGGTGCAAGTTACACAGACATAATGATTCAAAGATGGGGATATTTAGTATTTTCATTTGTAATAATAATATTTGTAATACGTGCAATCAAAGCATTTAAACAAAACAATACATCAAAAGTATTAAAAAATTTAGTAGTTATACCAGGATATTTAGTTGCAATGTTTTTAATTATAATCGTATTTGATTTGATATTTGTAAAATCAAATACTCTAGATAAAGAAAAAGACTATATTGCAGATAATATTAAATACACAAAAGCAGCATACAACATAGATATTGAAGAATCAAACTTGGAAAACTCAGGAACAATAACACAAAATGAAGTAAACGAAAATGCAGAAGTAATAAACAACACAAGATTGGTAAATCAAGATGTTGTATTAAAAACATTAGACGATAATCAAACAGGAACAGGTTATTACACATATAGAAATGCAAATATTGCAAAATATAAAATTTCAGGAGAAGATAAACTTTTATATTTAGCACCAAGAGAAGTTACAAACTCTGGAAGAACATATAATAGCAAAACATATGAATACACACACGGAAAAGGCCAAATTGCAATAGACGCAACCACTGCAACTACAACAGGAAGCCTAAACTATATCCAAAAAGATGTATCTGGAAAAGATGATCAATTAGGAACAAAAACTCAAGATATTTATTTTGGACTAGAGACAAACAATGCAATAGCAACAAATGTAAAGAATAAAAAAGAATATGATTACACAGATGAATACGGATTAGAACATACATCAACATATAATGGTAATGCAGGTTTACAACTTGGATTTCTTGATAGATTAATTTTAGGAATAAGAACAGGGGACTTAAACTTATCATTCTCAACAGAAATAAACAAAGACAGCAAAATCTTAATAAATAGAAACATAATTAAAAGAGCAAAAGAAGCAATGCCATATTTAATATATGACGAAAATCCATATACAGTTGTAACAGAAGATGGTAAAACAGTATGGGTATTAGATGCATATACGGTTTCAAGTGATTATCCATATTCACAATACACATCAATAGAACATGATGGGATAAAAGAAAAAATCAATTATATTAGAAACTCTGTAAAGGTAATAATAGACGCATATGATGGTAAAATGAAATTCTATGTAACAGATAAAACAGACCCAATTGCTATGGCATATAGAAACATATATCCAACAGTATTTGAAGATATAAATTCAGAAATACCAACAGATATATCAGAACACTTTATTTATCCAGAATTTTTATATAATGTACAAGCAGAATTATTAAAAATATATCACAATGTAAAACCAGATGTATTATACAGAACAGATGATGTATGGAGTTTGGCAAAATATAATACAACAAATGTAACAAAATCAACAGGAACAGAATTGAAACCATATTACACAATGGTTGACAACGACGGAAAAAATGAAATTGGTTTAATACAAATTTATACACCAGAATCAAAACAAAACTTGATTTCATATTTAGTAGGAACAACAGATGGAAATTCAAATAAATTGAAATTATATAAATTTTCACAAGATAGCAATGTTTTGGGGCCAATGCAATTAGACAATCAAATTGAACAAGATGAAACAATATATTCTGAAATTCAAAGTTTGAATACAAGTGGAACAAAGGTTACAAAGGATATGGTAGTTGTTCCAGTAAACAACACATTATTATATGTAGAATCAATTTATCAAACAATGTTGAATGAAGAATCAAAAATACCAACGCTTAAAAAGGTTGTTGTAGCATCAGGTAATAAAGTTGCAATTGGTGATAATTTAGATATGGCAGTTAAGAATTTACTTTCAAAAGAAGCATCTAGCATTGAAGTTGAAAATACTGATGATATAGATGGCTTAATTGATGCAATTGTTAAGGCTAATAAAAACTTGTCTGAGTCTACTAATAATAAAGATTGGGAACTTATGGGTTCAGATATTAAAAAGTTACAAAGTTTAATTGATTCTTTGGAGGCTGAAAAGGCTAAAGAAGATAAGAAAAAAGAAGAAACTAAAAATGAAGTTAATGAAGTAAATAATGTAATTGAAAATATAGTAGAATAAAATTAGGGATAGGGGGACGGGTCTCCAATCCCTAATTTTTATTTTATGAGTCATATTTTGAAAAAATCGAAAAAAATCGGGATTGGAGACCCGTCCCCTTATCCCGATTTTTTATACTAATTTATAAAATACTTTTTTTCCTTTTTTCAAAATAGCATAACCATCATTGAAATCAATATCTGAAAGAACATAATTCACATCAGAAACCTTATTATCATTCAAAGAAATACCACCTTGATTGACCAAAGTTCTGGCTTGACCTTTAGAAGGAGCAATACCAGTTAAAATAATAGCATCCAAAATTGAAATATTTCTATTTTCCAATTCAACTGTAGGCATATTATCTAAATTACCTTTACCAGTAAATAGGGCATTAGAAGCCTCTTCTGCCTTTTTTGCTTCTTCTTCACCATGAACTAATTTTGTGATTTCAAAAGCGGCAATTTTTTTAGCCTCATTAATTTGCTCATCTTTTAAAGAAGCAAGTTCTTTTATTTTATCCATAGGTAAGAATGTTAATAATTTTAAAACATTTTCAACACTTTCATCTTCAATATTTCTCCAATATTGATAAAATTCGTATGGTGAAGTTTTTTCTGGGTCTAACCATAAAGCACCTTTTTCAGTTTTACCCATTTTTTTACCTTCTTTTGTTGTAAGAAGTTTGAATGTTAAACCATAAGAATCATCTTTTCCAATTCTTCTAATTAAGTCAACACCACCAAGGATGTTAGACCATTGGTCGTTTCCTCCCATTTCCAATTTACATCCATATGTTTCATATAAATGTAAAAAGTCATAAGATTGCATAAGCATATAACTCATTTCGAAAAATGTTAAACCGGTTTCCATTCTTTGTTTGTAACATTCTGCTGCAAGCATTTTATTAACAGAGAATAGGCTACCAATATCTCTCATAAATTGAACAAAGTTCAAGTCTAAAAGCCAGTCTGCATTGTTTACAATAATTGCAGCATTTTCACCTTCAAAACTAATGAATTTTTCAATTTGCTTTTTGATACATTCAACATTATGGTCAATTGTTTCTCTTGTCATCATTTTTCTCATATCAGTTTTTCCAGATGGGTCACCAATTGTAGCAGTTCCACCACCAACTAATATGATAGGTTTGTGTCCACATTTTTGCATATGACTTGCAACCATTAAAGAAACAAAGTGTCCAACGTGTAAACTGTCTGCTGTTGGGTCGATTCCAATATAAAATGGAACACTTTCTTTTCCAAAAAGTTCTTTTATTTCTGTAGGATGAGTCATTTGCTCAATATATCCTCTTTCTTCTAAAATATTAAATACATTTGTCATTATTAAATCGTCCTTTCTAATTAATTAAAAATGTGCAAAAATATATAAATATAAAATATTTTGTAGCACATATTAAAATTTTATAATTTTATATTTTTATTATTTTTAAATTCCTCATTAAATTGAGAATAATTTAAAAATCTATTCAAATTTTTAACGGCAATACCAGTTACTCCAGAGATTGCATCTAAGTTTTGATTTAAACCATTTTCTTCAACATATGATTTAAAAGTTTCAAATTCCAAAGTGTCCTTTGCACTACATTTAGGGCATACATTATCATTTGATACATAAAAATTTCCACATCTACTACATTTATTAAATTCCATAATAAAATCCTCCTAATTTTTCTTTTGATATATAAACTGGCACTATTTTATCATATTTTGTTGGAAATAGGAAGAGAAAATTAGGAAAAAATCAAAAAAAGTATGGAATATAAATTAAAGATGTGTTATACTTTTTCTGTTATAATAAAGAGAAAAAATTTTACAAGAAGATAAGACTACAAAAGAAAAATTTTTAACTAAAATTGTACCTTAGAAGGGAATGATAAAAAAGATGGCAAAAAACAAAACAGTATTTGTATGCAATGAATGTGGATACGAATCAGGAAAATGGCTAGGAAAATGCCCTGCGTGTGGAAGTTGGAATACTTTTTTTGAACAAAAAATAGTGGAAAGCAAAAATAGTTCACTAAAAGCAGAAAAAGGAACAAACAATGTACCACAAAAATTAAACTCATATGAAGCAAAAGAAACAATAAGAACATCAACAGGATTTGATGAACTAGACAGAGTTTTAGGAGGAGGACTTGTAAAAGGCTCATTAATTTTACTAGGTGGAGAACCAGGTATTGGTAAATCAACATTAATTCTGCAATTATGTGATAAAGTAAAGGGAGAAGGACAAGTTTTGTATGTTTCAGGAGAGGAATCAGCAGAACAAATAAAACTTAGAGCAGATAGATTACGGAATAAATAATGAGAACATACTATTTTTGGGAGAAACAGATATAGATGTAGTAAATCAAAATATAATAAATTTAAATCCAAAATTAGTAATAATAGACTCAATACAAACAATGTACTCAGAAGAAATATCTGCAGCGGCAGGAAGTGTAAGCCAAGTAAGAGAAATAACATCACAAATAATGAGAGTATGTAAATCAAGAAATATAACAACAATAATTATAGGACATGTTACTAAAGACGGAAACATAGCTGGACCAAGAGTTTTGGAACATATGGTAGATACTGTTTTATACTTGGAAGGTGAAAGATATTTTTCATACAGAATATTAAGAGGTGTGAAAAACAGATTTGGTTCAACAAATGAAATTGGTATGTTTGAAATGAGAGGAGAAGGAATGTGCGAAATAACAAATCCTTCTGATGTATTAATTTCAGAAAGAGAAGACAACCCACCAGGTTCATGTATTGTATCATGTATGGAGGGAACAAGGTCAATGCTAGTAGAATTGCAAGCATTAACATCACAAAGTGTATTTGGATATCCAAAAAGAACTGCAAACGGTATAGACTACAATAGACTAGCATTATTAATAGCAGTTCTAGAAAAAAGAGCAGGTATGAACTTAGGAAATCAAGATGTTTATTTAAATGTTGTTGGAGGTCTAAAAATTAGCGAACCATCAATAGACTTAGGAATTTTAATGGTAACCGCATCAAGTTACAAAAATAAGCCAATTGAAAAAGGTATTGCAATAATGGGGGAAGTTGGTCTTACAGGCGAAGTTAGAAGAATAAATATGATAGAAAAAAGACTAAAAGAAGCAGAAAAATTAGGATTCAAAAAATGTATAATTCCAGAAAGTAACAAAAAAGGCTTGAAAGAAAAGTTTAAATTAGATATAATAGGAGTCAAAGACATAAATGAGGCAATGAAAACGTGTTTTTAATGCACGTTTCCCAAAAATTAGGACAAGACCAGAAAAGTAATTAACTTAGAAGGAAGGGAGGAAGAAAAGTGACAGCAGATTTGCTAAAACTAATTGCACCAGGAACACCAATTAGAGATGGACTGGAAAATATACTAAGAGCAAAAACTGGAGCCTTATTACTTATAACTGACAACAATGACGTAATAAAAGAAATTGTTGACGGAGGCTTTTACATAAACGAAGAATACACATCATCAAAACTATATGAATTGGCAAAAATGGATGGAGCAATTGTTTTAAGTGGTGATTTAAAACGAATACTATTCGCAAATGCACAACTTATACCATCAAGAGAAATAGAAACAAGAGAAACAGGAACAAGACACAGAACTGCAGAAAGAACAGCAAAACAAACAGGAGAACTTGTAATAAGTATATCGCAAAGAAGAAATATAATCACAATATTTAAAGGTGACTTTAGATATATACTAGAAGACACAAACGCAGTACTAAATAAAGCAAACCAAGGAATACAAACTCTAGAAAGATACAGAAAAGTATTTGACAATAGACTTTCAATATTAAACGAGTATGAATTTAACGACATCGTAACACTTAAAAATGTAATAGATGTTATTCAAAGGGCAGAAAGAGTACGAAGAATAGCAGACGAAATAAAAAATCAAATTTATGAATTAGGTGTTGATGGAAGACTTGTAAGCATGCAATTACAGGAATTAATGGGTGGACTAGAAAAAGAAGAAGAATTAATTATAAAAGATTATATAGTTGCTTCAAAATCAACTAGAAAAAAGAAGACACCAGAAAAGGTTATAGAGGAATTGTCAAAAATCCAGTATGAAGAAATGACCAGAGAAAACACAATTGCAAAATTACTAGGATATGAAACATTTGACAATTATGACGAAGTTGGTGTATATACAAGAGGATACAGAATTTTAAATAAAATACCACGAATGCCATCAAATATAGTAGAAAACTTAGTATCATCATTTAAATCATTCCAACACGTACTTGCAGCAGACATAGAAAGTTTAGACGAAGTTGATGGAATTGGTGAAGTTAGAGCAAGAACAATTAGGCAGTCTTTAAGAAGAATGCAAGAACAATTTATGTTCGAATAAAAATAAAAAAGCGAAGGGAGAAAAAGTAAAAAATGAAAAACGTAGGAAAAATAATTTGGATAGTAGCAATGATCGCTATAATAGTATTAATAGGGGTTGTAGGATTTGGATATTATAAAAAGGCAACATTTAAAAGTCAAAATCCAGTAGCAACAATGGAAGTAGAAAACTTTGGAACAATAAAAATGGAATTATATCCAGACCAAGCACCAGAATCTGTAGCAAACTTTATAAAACTAGCAAATAATGGATTTTATGATGGAACAACATTCCACAGAATAGTAAAAGACTTTATGATACAAGCAGGCTCAAAAGACGGAGATGGAAAAACTGGAGCAAAAATAAGTAACTTAAAAGATGGTGGAGAAGACAAAGACTATACAATAAAAGGTGAATTTTTATCAAATGGAGTAACAAATACCATAAAATTTGAAGAAGGAACATTAGCAATGGCAAGAGCAGACTATACACAATACTCATCAAGCCTAACAAAGGAATCATATAATTCAGGATGTTCACAATTCTTTATAATGACAAAAGAAAACACAAATTTAAATGGATATTATGCAGCATTTGGTAAAGTAACAGAAGGAATGGATATTGTACATAAAATAGAAGAAGTTGAAGTAAAAGCAGCAGATGGACAAGAAAATACAGAAAATGCAGAAATTAGTACACCAGTAAATGCACCAAAAGTTACATCAATTAGAGTTGAAACTTATGGAATTGACTATGGTATGCCAGAAACATTAACACCATTTGATTACACATCTTGGATGTATAAACAATATGGAATAGGACAATAAAATGCAATTCTTTTTCTAACTTAAGATTGAGAATTAAGAAAGGACGAAAATAGAGAATGAAAATTTTAGCAGTTGGAGACATTGTAGGTTCTGCAGGCATAAATGAATTAAAACAACAACTTAAAGGAATAAAAGAAAAAGAAAACATAGACTTTACAATAGTAAATGGAGAAAATTCAGCAGAAGGAATGGGAATTACAGAAAAAAACTTTAATGATATAATATCACAAGGCGTAGATGTTGTAACAATGGGAAATCATACATGGGGGAAAAAGGACATATTTAAATTTATAGATAATCCTAAAATAATAAGACCCGCAAATTACCCTGAGGGCGTTGTTGGAAAAGGATATAACATATATGAATGTAAAGGTAAAAAAATAGCAGTAATCAACTTAATGGGAAGAGTTGATATAAATATTTTAACAGAAAATCCATTTTTGATAGCAAAAAAAATAATATCAAAAATTGAAAACAAGGTTGACATGATTTTTGTAGATTTTCATGCTGAAGCAACTGCAGAAAAAATAGCGTTAGGATATTATTTAGACGGAAAAGTAACTGCAATTTTTGGAACACATACACATGTACAAACAGCAGATGAAAAAATATTACCAAATGGAACTGGATATATAACAGATATAGGAATGACTGGCCCTGAACATTCTGTAATAGGTATGGATATTAAAGCGTCAATAAAACGTTTTGAGACTACATTGCCAGAGAGATATAGAATTGCAGATGGTAAATCTATATTTAATGGAGTAGTTTTTGATGTTGATGATAATACATCAAAGGTTGTAGGAATAAAAAGAATATATATAGGAAAATAAAAAGAGAAGATCACAGTATATAGGTTATAAACTGTGATTTTTAATGTAAATAATCTTCCGGCTATGCCGGTAGTAACATAGGCTTTAGCTTTGTAGC
>ERZ827528.4401-NODE-4401-length-10450-cov-3.908610_pt1 | contig 10450 bp, 9 predicted proteins | sample MGYA00519768_ERZ827528 | MGnify/ENA primary metagenome ERZ827528 (study PRJEB31778, sample SAMEA3449343) | human gut metagenome | biome: human gut; feature: human-associated habitat; material: faeces | place: United Kingdom | collected 2010/2012 ...
AGGATAATAATAAGACACAAAAATAGCCGCCCACAGTTTGGTATGATATGATACCTCTAAAGTAGACAGATTAAATATAAAAATCTGTTACTTTGGAGGTATTTTTCATGCCAAAATCAAAACATTCACCTGAGTTTAGAGCTAAAGTATCGCAGGAATATCTGGATGGTATAGGTTCTATTCAGTTCCTTGCTGATAAATACAGTATAGGATATTCAACACTAAAAGGATGGATTAATGAATATCAAATTCATGGGATAGCTGCATTTTGTCATCCATCGAATAGAAATAGAACTTATTCAAAGGAGTTTAAACTCCGATGCGTAGAAGCAGTTCTAAATGGAGAAGGGACTGTTGACGATATCATCGCTAAATATGCAATATCTAGTCGTTCTGTTTTGCGAAGTTGGATTAAGGTGTATAATGCCAATAGAGAGTTCAAGGATTATAATCCAAAACGGGAGGTCTATATGGCAGAGGCACGAAGAAAAACAACACTTGAGGAACGAAAAGAAATCGTTAATTATTGCATCAACCATAATCGTGACTATAAGAATACAGCTACAAAATTCAATGTTTCTTACGGTCAGGTCTATTCTTGGGTAAAGAAATATGATAGTGATGGGGAATCCGGATTAACTGACAGACGCGGTCAACGTAAAACAGATGATGAAGTAGATGAATTAGAACGTTTGAGACGTGAAAACTTACGACTAAAGCGTCAGCTGGAAGAAAAGGATATGGTTGTTGAATTGTTAAAAAAAGTGAAAGACTTCGAAAGGATGTGAGGCTGGGTAAGGTTCGTCATGAATCAAAATATCTTGCGATAGAATATTTTCATACAGAGAAAAACTGGAGTATTGGATGGATGTGTAAACATTTGGAGGTCGCAAGAGCTGCTTATTATAAATGGCTACACCGTGAAACACCTGAGGATGAAATGGAAAACATCAAACTTGCAGAGCTCATTAAGGAGTATGATGAACGCTTTAGTCATATCTTAGGGTATCGGAGAATGACTTCTTGGATCAATCATTTTAATCAAACAAAGTACAGCAAAAATAGAGTTCACAGAATTATGAAAAAACTGGGAATCCATTCCGTTATACGAAAAAAGAAGAAAAAATATAGGAATGCCAATGCAGATGAAACAACACAAAATATATTACAAAGAGATTTTTACGCAACTGCACCCAATCAAAAATGGGCTACTGATGTGACTGAATTTAAAGTGCCAGGTAAAAAAAAGAAGTTGTATTTAAGTGCCATTATAGATCTGTATGATAGATATCCTGTGTCATATGCTGTTAGTGCCAGAAATGATAATAAATTAGTATTTAAAACTTTTGATAAGGCAATTGCGTTGAACCCCTGTGCAAAGCCGATTTTTCATTCAGATCGGGGATTCCAGTATACCAGCAAAATGTTTAAAAAGAAACTTGTAAAACAAGAAATGAGACAATCCATGTCTCGGGTTGGACATTGTATTGATAATGGACCAACAGAAGGTTTCTGGGGAATTATCAAAGCAGAAATGTATCAGATGTACGAAATAACTGATGAATCCTCATTAAGATTTGCAATAAAGGATTATATAAGATTTTATAGTGAAGAACGTCCACAGGATAGGTATTGCTGCAAAACACCCCTAGAAGTACGTCAAGAAGCACTGAAATCTGACATACCAGTAGAATATCCTATTCCAGAAAACAAACGAATTAAAAAATATAAAGAGAAATGGTGTGCATAAAAATACCTACACTCCAAAATGAAATGTAGGTATTTTTGTCGCTTACCTTTAGATATTTCACCTGTCTACTTGACAAGGGGCATATCACATATGTAAGACCTACTATGGTAGGCGAAAGATTTGTGGCAAATGAGTATGTGGCGGCTTGTGGTGTCGAGAATAAAGTATATAAGTTTACGTGTGATGCACCAGAAGGAGAGTTATATTATTATTCGAAGTCTGATGGAGAGATTAATGGAGTATACACAGGAACCGGTTGGCCTATATATATAGGGAGCTATCATCCATGTCATGCCGAACATGAGGCAAGTGCTACAAGTGGTTTCTATGATGGATTTGTAGATTATAACGATAATAGAAGACCGGATGAGGGAGAAGGAGTTATTGTCTGGCGTGGAAAGTGGAACATGAATGGTCATGCAACAACAAAACTTGATATGAACACATGGGGGACAGCAAAGTCATAAAAAATAAATCTATATATATATCGAAAAAGAACCGGATTCCCGGTTCTTTTTTAAAATCTACAGGAATTGTTGAGGGTGTAATATGGAATTAATGGAAGATGGAACGACAATAGAGCAACAGATGTTTGCAATGGCGACAGAGAAGAAAGTGCCGCTATATGGAGTGCTGGAGTTGCTACCGCTTTGTAATCTGAACTGTGATATGTGTTATGTGCGTATGAGCAGAGAAGAGATGGAAGAGGTGGGAAGGCTGCGCACGATGGAAGAATGGACGAAAACGGCAGAAGATATGATGAAAGCCGGGACACTATTTGTTCTTTTGACAGGTGGAGAGCCGCTGTTGTATCCACATTTCCGCGAGTTATATCAAAAACTCCGTGAACTAGGGATGATTATTACGATTAATACGAATGGAACACTGATTGACGAGGAGTGGGCAGATTTTTTTGCGGAGAATAAACCCAGAAGAATTAATATCACGCTATATGGTGCAAGTAATGAGACGTATGAACGACTGTGCCACTATCCGGGAGGATTTGATAAAGCGGTGAATGGAATCCGGCTTTTGCGGGAGAGGAACATTGATGTGAAAGTGAATGGAAGTCTTGCAAAGGCGAATGTGGATGACAGGATGAAGATCATAGAGCTTGGTGAATCTCTGGATGCTCCGGTGCGGATCGATACTTATATGTATCCGTCCGTGAGAGAACGAAATCATGCCTATAATAATCAGGCCAGACTGGATCCGGAGATGGCGGCAAAAGCAAGAGTGGAAGTTTTGCAAAGAGAGATGGGAGAAGAAGTATTTGCCCAATACCGCAAGATCCAATTAGACGAAGCAGAGAATACTCCGGAAGGAGAGGCAGTTCCGGGACAGATGGCATGTCGTGCCGGTAAGAGTTCTTTTGTGGTGAACTGGCAGGGCGAGATGCGATCCTGTGTGGTACTGGATAAGCCAAGCATACCGCTTCGGGATGTGGAGTTTGAGGAAGCGTGGAAGTTTACAAAAAAAGAAACAGAGAGTCTTAGAATTTCGGCCAGATGCAGTAGTTGTAAGCTTAGAAAGGTATGTAACACTTGTGTGGCAGCGGCAATTGCGGAGACCGGAAAGGCAGACGGCGTACCGGAATATCTGTGCAGATACACAGAAGCAACGGTCAGATATCTGAAGGAGACAAGTAAGAAATAGTAATGAAATAGTAAGTATCGTTTTCTTTACTCCATAATTTGAAAATGATATAATGAAAAAGACTATAAATTACAAAGGATGATGAGATGATAGATATACATGCGCATATACTCCCGGGGATTGATGACGGAGCCGAAGATATGTATGATACGCTGGAGATGGCACGTATGGCAGCAGACAGCGGAGTGGACAAGATCATAGCGACCCCGCATTGCAATATCCCGGGAATGTATGGGAATTATTTCGGGAGAGAATATATTGACAGATATGAAAGTGTGGTCAGAGCGGTCAGAAAAGAGAAGATCCCGATAGAGATCCTGCCGGGAATGGAAGTATTTTCGACAGAAGACCTTCCGGAGCTGATCGTGAATCATAAGATCATGCCGCTTAACCAGAGCCGGTACATACTGATGGAATTTGCATTTGATGAAGATCCTGAATTTGCGGATTCTATTCTGAAGAGAGTTGAAGAAGTCGGAGCAAGACCGGTGATCGCCCATGCGGAAAGGTATGAATTTATACAGGATTATCCGCAGATCGCGTACCGCTGGTTCAGAAAAGGATATGTGATTCAGGCGAATAAGGGAAGCTTCCTCGGAAGATTCGGAGGAGGACCGAAGCGTGCGGCCGACAGTCTTTTGCGGCATAATCTGATTTCTGTGATCGCAAGTGATGCACACAGTCCACTTCAGAGGACACCGTATATGCTGGATGCGTATGAAGAACTGAGCCGGGAGTATTCCGAGAACCATCTGGATGTGCTGTTTCAGTATAATCCGGCAAGGATCTGTGACAACCGGGAAATCCTGAGATTAGAACCGGTCCCGTATTCCGGACGGCAACAGCTATATTAACAATAAAGGAGAAGAATTATGAGGAGACTAAAAATAGCAGTATGCCTGATATTTGTGGCATCCTGTGTCATATTTGCCGGATATACTGTGAAGTCCAAGATGTTGGAAGACCATACACCGCCGGTGATCAACTGTAAGGATAAGACGGTGACACTGAGTGTGCAGACCGATCAGAAGAAGCAGAAGAAAGCACTTCTGAAAGGTGTCAAAGCAGAAGACAACCGTGACGGTGACCTGACATCGTCTGTACGTATCGCTTCGATGTCGCATTTTATTGCGCCGGGCAAGCGTACCATTACGTATGTGGTATTCGATAAGGCGAATCAGGTAGGGACACTGGAAAGAACCGTACAGTACAAAGATTACACGCCGCCGAAGATCCATCTGAAGGCACCGCTTAGATATTCGACAACAGAGGTGGGGAAGGCGAACCTTACGGAGAATATGAAGGCAGAGGATTGCCTTGACGGTGACCTGACCAGTCAGATACGTACCAGTCTGGATGATGGTATGTATAATGCAGCTGCAGGAATTTACAAAGTGACCGTACAGGTAAGTAACAGTGCGGGTGATGTGTGTTCAGTGCCTCTCGAAGTGACCGTAACAGAATCCGGTGACAGACAGGAGCAGATGAAAGAATATCCGGTATTATCGGATTATATCGCATATACAACAGTAGGACATGAAATCGATCCGATGTCTTATGTCAAAGGTATGGAGATGAATGGTGCAACATATACGTATGCGGATGACGGAGAGGCTCTTGCAGGTACAAGAGAAGCGATCAGTGTGAAATCAGAAGTGGATTATTCCAAAGCAGGGGTTTATCCGGTGGAATATTCTTATACGGCAGAGGGAGCACCGACTGCGGTGACAAAGTTATTCGTTGTGGTACAGGATCAGGAGGGAACACAGGATGGAAAGTAATAATAGAAATGACATGCCGGCATTTATGGATACTGACCTGGATCTGTATACTCTTGTGCATGATATAGTGTCCAACTGGTGGGTGATCATCCTGGGGGCAATTGCGGGAGCGTTGTTAACTTATGTAGTTGTAAGCAGCAGGTATGTTCCGGAGTATACAACGCAGGCGACATTTGTGGTGGCATCCAGAGGCGATGCGAATGCGTACAGTAATCTGAGCTCGGCCAACACAATGGCGAAGACATTTGAGAAGATATTAAAAAGTAACATTATGGAGAAGAAGATCTGTGAGAAGCTGAAGGTGGAAGAGCTGGATGCAGACATTCATGCAAAGGTGCTGGAAGGTACCAATATGCTGGTCTTAAGTGTGACGGCGGATACGCCGAAGGATTCCATAGATATTATCCGTACGGTCATGGATAACTATAGCAGCGTATCGCTGTATACGGTGGGCAGTGCGGTTATGGATGTGCTGGAGGAGCCGAAAGTCCCGTATACACCGGATAATCCGCTGGATGCAGGCGGACAGGCTAAGAAGGGCGGACTTGTGGCAGGAGCACTGGTGCTCATCCTCCTCGGACTGTTTTCTTATATGAAGAATACTATTAAACAGGAGAATGAGATCGAGAAGAAGCTGGATGCCAGAAGTCTCGGAGCCATCAGTTATGAATGGAAATATAAGACGATCCGGGATATATTCCGGCGTAAGAAAAAAGTGATCCTGGTTGATGATCCGGTAGCAAGCTTCCGGTTCGTGGAAAGTTATAAGAAACTGGCGGCCAAGGTAGAATACCGGATGGCAAAGAATGAACAGAAAGTCCTCGTGGTAACCAGTGTATCTGAAAATGAAGGAAAATCTACGGTTGCTGCCAATCTGGCGATCACGCTGGCAGAACAGTCCAAGAGGGTACTGCTGGTAGATGGTGATATCCGAAGACCGTCGCAGTTCCTGATCTTTGGTATGGAGCCAAAAGAGGAGAATGAACTGGGAGAGTATCTGAGAGGAAACGGATCTCTTGCGGATGTCATGGTTCCGTGTACCAGAAAGCATATGTTGTTCATGGGTGGGAAGAATTGCTATTCCTCATCGACAGAGATGCTTAACTCAGATTCGTTTTATAAGCTGATGACGGCATGTAGGAAATTTGTGGATTATGTGATCATTGATACACCACCGGCAGGAATCATCGGAGATGCGCAGATATTTGCACATTGTGCAGATGCGGTTATGATCGTGTCAAAGCAGAATTATATGCTGGCTGAAGACATCAATGAAGTAATGGACGCTTTCCGTGACAAGGAAGGTAAGGTACTGGGAGTTGTACTGAACGGTGTAAGATCGTTCTCCGGTCTGGTGGACAGTCCGGTGGGACATTATTATGGTAAATACAGCAAATACGGACGTTACGGCAATTATGGAAGAAGTAAAGGAATGTAGAGTATATGGGCGATTATAGAGACAAATCAGGAAGTGAACGTGTAGATGCGCCTGAGAAGATTGATCTGACAAATGTTATGTTGGATGTTTATCATGGTGTGAAGAGGCTGTGGTGGCTGTTCATCGGGCTTATAATTATTTGCGCAGTACAGTCTTATTTCTCGGTGAGTACCAGTTATCAGTCAAAATATGTGGCATCGGCAACAGTGTCGGTGACATCTGCCGGCGGCATGGACTATGTGAATGCACAGTCTGCCCAGCAGATGGCGGAAGTGTTCCCGTATATTCTTACCAGTGGTGTACTGAAGGATGTAGTTGCTGAGGACATGGGGCTTGATTCTATGCCGGGATCGATCGATGTTAAAGCGGATGACGGAACGAATCTTCTGACAATATCCGTATCGGGAAATGATCCGCAGATGGCATATAAGACATTAAAATCAGTCATAAAGAATTATCCGAAAGTTGCGGAATTCGTACTTGGAGAGACCAAGCTTACGATTCTGGATGAGACCGGTATCCCGACAGATACCAAACGTGTGGAGGTTATACGTGGATCTTACAAGCGTGGAGCTTTAAAAGGTGCGATCATAGATTGTGTGATTCTTCTGCTGTATGTGCTTTCCAGAAGGACTGTGAAGTCAAGAAAGGATCTGAAGAAGAATATCAATCTGCAGGATCTGGGAAGTATCCCGTATGTCCGCACGAAAAAGCGTAAAAAAGAGACATTTTATAATTCAGTGAGCCTGTTAAATGAAAGAATCTCCATGAGTTATCTGGAAGCGATAAGAAAGCTTCGTATCCGTATTATGAAAGATGTGGAGAAAAAGGAATACCAGACCCTGCTTGTTACGAGTTCGATCCCGGGAGAAGGTAAGACGACACTTTCGGCGAATCTGGCAATTTCCATTGCACAGCAGGGAAAGAAAGTACTGCTGGTCGACTGTGATCTTAGAAATCCTTCGATTGCAGGAGTGATGAACGAGCAGGAACCACATCCGGGACTTGGCTCGGTTCTTAAGAAAGAAGTGCCGTTATCTGAAGCAATTACCAATGTAAAGCTTCCGAAGGAAAGAACGAATGAGAACGGAAGCCTTCATGTCATTTTCGGCGGCGCACCGGATGGAGAGAATTCGCTGTTGATAGGAAGCGAACATATGAGAGCACTGATCAAAGCTCTGAAGTCAAAATATGACATTATCATCCTGGATACTGCGCCATCCGAACTTCTGGCAGATGCACCGCTTTTGGGCAAATATGTAGATGCGGCCCTTTATGTGATCCGCTATGATTATACGAAGCTTCGCGAGATCAGAGAAGGCGTAGAAAGCCTTGCATTAAGTGGAATCGATATGCTGGGATATGTGTTCAATGGTGATAATTCATCCGGCGGACAAGGATACGGCTATGGATACAGACGTTACGGCAATTACGGCAGTTATGGAAGCCACTACGGAAGTTATGGTAAATACGGAGCTTACGATCACTATGGCAAGATGGAAAAAGGTTCGACGGACAAGTTTGGCCGTGTGATCAAGGACTAGGGGGACACAGACAGATGAAGTTTTTTCGAAAACACAAAAAACGTAAGATTGCAGGAATTATAATATTATTGATCGTATTGCTGATTGGCGGTATCTACGGGTCGATCTGGTGGAAATTCTACGGGGACTCTGTAGGGGTTGTGTCGGCAGACAAAGTAGATCCGAATGCAAAGAAGGTTAAGATCGCCAAAGAAAAGAGAAAAGACAAGGATGTATATAATGTCCTTCTGGTAGGTACGGATTCCAGAGATCCGGATGCGGACCGGGGACGTTCTGATAGTATGATGATGGTATCCTTTAACAAAAAAGAAGGAAAATCAACAGCAATCTCATTCCTGAGAGACTCGCTGGTTGATATTGACGGACATGGAAAGAGCCGTCTGGGCCATACTTATGCATACGGCGGAGTGGGACTTACGATCAACACGATCAATAAGACATATGATCTTGATATTCAGAATTATATTACGATCAGCTTTGATGATCTGGTAAATGTAATCGATGAGATTGGCGGTGTGACCGTATTCATCAGTGAAGAAGAGGCTGCTTATTACAGAGAGAATGGTATGCCGGATATTCAGGCCGGAGATGTGACACTGACCGGATCCCAGGCACTTGCGCATGCGAGAAACCGTACACTGGGCAATGATTTTGAAAGAACAAGACGTCAGAGAAGTGTAATGTATGGAATCTACCGTAAGATTATGGAGAAGAAGGATCCAAGCGCGTTACTGCCTCTGATCAATTACGCTGTAAATCATGTAAGGACGAATATGAGTGTATCGGAGATGTACTCTATGGCAAAAGATGTTCTGTCGGTAGACGATCTGAAGATGCAGCAGACATGCATTCCACAGGACGGAACGTATACAGATATCACTTATGAGGGTATGCAGGTACTGAAGGTTGATTTTGATGCGAATAAAAAGAAGATCGAGCAGTTGTTATATTAAAGTGATTTACAAAAGATGAATATAAGGGGACAGTAAACGGGCGAGTATAATGAAACAGAGCAAGAAAGTTGTGGCCAGGATTATAATATTGATCTTGGCCTTATTTACAGTAATACCGGGAACGGTAAGCCAGAAAGTATATGCGGAACCTGGCGGCAGTGAGAGCAGTCAGGCGGCAGACGCATCAAAAGATGATTCCAATAAGAAGGAAGAGAAAAAAGAAGAAGACATGACGCCGGAAGAGCGGGAAAAGAAGGCAGAAGAAGATGCCTATAAGATGGAGATCCAGTCGAACGGTTGGAAGAACTGGCCAAAAGGACCGGGCACATACGGTGAAGCTGCAATCGTGATGGATGCGGGAACAGGAAGCATCTTATATGCGAAAAATATTGATGAACATGAGTACCCGGCAAGTATCACAAAAGTCCTGACCAGTCTTATTGCTTTAAAATACGGCAATCTGTCAGACAAGGTAACATTTTCCAATGACTGCATATCTTTTATGCAGCCGGGAGATTCTTCGGTTGGATTAAAAGAAGGTAATGTGATCTCGCTGGAACAGGCATTATATGCGACGCTGCTTGCCTCAGCGAATGAAGCAGCTTATGCGGTGGCGGAAAATGTCGGGAAAAATGCCGGACATGATTATAACTGGTTCATCCAGCAGATGAACGAAGAATGTAAAAGCCTCGGCGGCAATAATTCCAATTTCGTCAATGCGAACGGGCTTCATGATGACAATCATTATACATGTGCGCGCGATATGGCTTTGATCGGCAGAGAGATCTGGCGCTATCCGGAATTCCTGAAGATCTGCCAGGAGCAGAGTTATAAGATCCCGGCATCCGATACGACGGAAGAACATGTATTTCCACAGCATCATAAGATGCTGATCAAAGAAAATAAAAATTATTACCAGTATGCGGTTGCAGGAAAGACAGGATATACATCGAATGCATTATCTACGCTGATCACATTGGCCGATAATGGCAATATGAAACTGGTATGTGTCGTACTCAGGACGCATGGAGCGAATATATATCCGGATACAAAGAATCTGTTCGAATATGTATTTAATAATTTCCAGAAGATTCCGGTGGCAGATGAGAAGAAACCGGATGAAGTAGAGAAATTTATATCGGCTGCGGATAGCCAGAGTGACGTATCGGCACAGTCAGATGGAAGTGAGGATACAGAATCCGTGCAGACAGGCGGAAATGAATATCAGCCGCTGGAGGACGGATATGTGATCCTGCCGAAGGATGTATCATACAAAGATATAGATTATGAAATTACGGATGTAGATGAAGATACCGGAGAGGGAACGA
>ERZ827528.4409-NODE-4409-length-10430-cov-3.124819_pt1 | contig 10430 bp, 9 predicted proteins | sample MGYA00519768_ERZ827528 | MGnify/ENA primary metagenome ERZ827528 (study PRJEB31778, sample SAMEA3449343) | human gut metagenome | biome: human gut; feature: human-associated habitat; material: faeces | place: United Kingdom | collected 2010/2012 ...
TGCAGCCGGACCGGTTCCCACATAGCCAGATCATTAACATATATTTCGATACCCCTTCCCACAGACTCATCAGGGACTCCATAGAAAAGCCGGTTTACAAAGAGAAACTCAGGCTTAGAAGCTATGGAGTACCAGATGATGATTCAGAGGTTTTCATTGAACTCAAGAAGAAATATAAATCTGTGGTGTATAAGAGGAGACTTGAAGTGACGGAGCAAAAGGCGATGGATTATCTGGTGGGAGGGCAGCCACTGCACGAAGATTGCCAGATAGGAAGAGAGATAGATTATTTCATGCAGGTGTACAAAGATCTGGAGCCTGCAGTGGTTCTCTCGTATGAGAGAGATTCCTACAAAGGCATAGACGATCCGGAACTAAGGATTACATTTGATTACGATATACTCTGGCAGAACGATGATCTTACACTGCAGAAAGAGCCGTATGGGCACAAGGTTATACCTGAATATAAGGTGTTGATGGAGATTAAGATGGCAGGCGGATTTCCATTGTGGCTGTCACATCTGCTCACAAAATACAATGTATACAGAACATCATTTTCAAAGTATGGAGAGGCATATAAACAGATGGTTGGTTGACATAAGTCAAGGGCAAATATAAGCAGGAGGATATAGAAGATGACAGGATTATTTGACAGTGTATTTGGTACAGCGACAACGATAACGGTGCAGGAGTTTCTAATCTGCATAGCGGTATCTCTTGTGATAGGCGTATTCCTTGCAGGGGTGTACGCGTTTAGGAGTAAATATACACAGAGCTTTTTGGCGACACTGGCACTCATCCCAGCGGTCGTGTGCGTGGTAATCATGATGGTAAATGGTAATGTTGGCGCTGGCGTTGCGGTGGCAGGAGCTTTTAGTCTGGTGAGATTCAGATCGGTGCCCGGATCGGCAAAGGAGATATGTGCGATATTTCTTGCGATGGGAGCAGGTCTTGTGACCGGAATGGGATTTATCGGATACGCGGTATTATTTGCGATAATACTTGGCGGAGCAATGTTCGCTTGCAGTCTTACGGGATTTGGCGGCGGAAGGGATGAAGAGAGAGCCCTGAAGATCACCGTGCCTGAAAACCTCGACTATACAGAGGCATTTGACGAGGTACTTGCCGACTGTACAGACAGTTACAGACTGACAAATGTGAAAACGACCAACATGGGAAGTCTGTTCAAGCTTACATATGTGGTAAAACTTAAGAAAGATACAAATCAGAAGGATATGATAGATAGACTCAGGGTGAGAAATGGCAACTTAGAGATCATGCTGACACAGGTGGATTCGGGGGATATGACATTATAGATGATGACAAATGTATGAGATGATGTTGATGATATAAAGCAGAGTAGAAATTTAGATCGGTTGGCAAATGCTTAGTAAGGAGATGATCGCATGAGGAAGAATAAATATATGAGACATAGAGCGGGAATACGCAAGTGTTTGGCGGTGGGGCTGACAGCGGCCATGTGCATGGCAATGCTTGCCGGATGTTCGACCGGCCAGAGCACAGGTTCGACTTCAGATACTGGGGTGAGTACAGCAACAGATGCTGATATAGACAGTGAAAATGGTGACATAGATGCTGATACAGACAGCAAAAACGACGGTACAGATGCAGCAACAGGCAGTCAAAATGACGGCTCAGATGCAGCGGATGTACAGAACACAAGTACAAAGACAGAGATGACTGTGGAGGAAATGCAGGCGGCTATAGATGAAGCCATGAGCGATGCGGCTATAGATATAACAGATATGTTCACGAAGCGGGATCTGGCGGGAACCTATGATGAGAGCGAGGCTGTAAAGATAACATTATCGGGAAAGACAGCCGCATGTGACAGCTCAAATGTACATATAGAAGATGGTGTGGTGACGATCAAGGCGGCAGGCGTATACGTTTTGTCAGGGACACTCACAGATGGAACCGTCGTAGTGGACGCCGGTGATGATGACAAGGTGCAGCTTGTATTTGATGGCGTGTCGATCACGGCTGCAGACTATGCGGCGATATATGCAAAGAACGCAGACAAGGTATTTGTGACATTGACAGAGGGGACTGAGAACACCCTTACAGTGTCAGGCGACTATGTACAGACTGATGACAACAATGTGGACGCTGTCATATTTGCCAAATGTGATCTCACGCTGGGCGGCAGTGGAAGTCTTACGGTCAAGGATACCACCGGACATGGAATCGTGTCCAAGGATGATCTGGTGGTAACGAGTGGAACCTATACGATAGATAGTCAGGATCACTGCCTGAACGGCAAAAATAGCGTAAGAATTGCGGATGGAACATTTACCCTCACCTGTGATGAAGATGGAATACATGCCGGAAACGACGATCAGCAGGATGGTTACATATATATAGAAGGTGGAGACATTGATATATCGGTTGGAGACGATGCGATGCACGCGGAAGGCTTTTTGATCATAACCGGTGGAGATATAGACATTTCCAAGAGCTATGAGGGTATCGAGGGGTATAAGATACTGGTGACTGGCGGCGATATAGATGTGGTAGCCAACGATGACGGCTTCAATGCGGCAAGACCTGACAGCAACGGACAGAGCGATGGCACACAATCAACCGAGAATGATCAGAGGCAGACGGATTCGTCCCAGAGAAGGACAAATGGCACAGAAACGAATAGACCAGAACTTCCGGAAAAAGGAGACCGGCCGGGAGATTCAGGCACACCTGGCGGACCTGGCATGGGCGCAGGCATGGATGCTGATTATGACGCATATATTCTAATAACTGGCGGAACCATCAATATCAATGCAGACGGCGATGGAATAGATTCAAATGGTTATCTTGGCATCGCGGGTGGCAACGTGTATGTACTCGGCCCTTCAAACAATGGAAATGGTGCGCTGGATTACGGAATCTATGCGACTATCACCGGCGGTGAGATGGTGGCTGTGGGTGGTTCAGGCATGGAACAGGGATTTGGAGATGAGTCCACACAATGTTCTGCACTTGTCAATTTTGATGAGTGGATAGATGTCGGAGAGACGATCACCCTCACTGATTCCAATGGTAATAAGCTCCTAACTTACAAGGCTGACAAGAAGTTTGACTCAGTTTTGATAAGTACTTCAGATATGAAACAGGGTGAGACATACACTTTGACTGCGGGAGATCAGACGAGCACATTTGCAATGGAGGAGGTGACATACAGCGAAGGTCCTAGCAGCATGCAGGGACCAGGTGGAGACCCAGACAACGGCGGCATGCAGAGACCAGACAGCACAGACAACGGCGGCATGCAGAGACCAGACAGCACAGGCAACGGCGGTATGCAGAGACCAGACGGTACAGGCGACGGTTCAGACGCTGGAAATTCACAGAACTCAGATAAGAGACAGAACGGTGGGCAAGATAACAGCACTCAGTCCACAGAAACGCTTAAAAATACAGAAAGTATAAGCATATAAAATAAAATTCCAGAATAAAATTCCAGACACTTTATTATCCAAAACAGTTGATTTATTTACAAAAATGCTTAATATTATAAAGATGTGACATCTGATAAAGTCGGAAGGAGTGTATAGATGAAGTTATATGTTGCGAGACATGGAGAGACAGAATGGAATAGACTGAACAAGGTCTGTGGCAGGACGGACTCCCCTCTTACAGATACAGGACTCAGACAGGCACAGCTCCTTGCAGACAAGTTGGATGACTGCCCTATTGATGTGATAATAGCATCTCCGCTTTCGAGAGCGCAGAAGACGGCCCAGGCGGTTGCCCAGAGAAAACATTTGCAGGTCGTTACGGACGACAGGCTCATAGAGCAGGATTACGGTGTGTATGAGGGGGTTCCTAGAGATGACGAGGATTTCCTCAATAATAAGAGGATGTTTGCCTATAGATACCCAGGTGGAGAATCCATGATGGATATAGCCAGGAGGACGTACGATCTCATCATAGAGACGAAGAAGCGATATCCGGATTCGTCGGTGCTGTTTGTATGCCACAATGGAATATGCCGCGTGATATGCAGTTATTTTAGGGATATGACCAACGAGGAGTATTTTGAATTTAGTCAGGACAATTGCGGATACAATGTATATGAGTTCTGATGGCAAGGAGTGTTAGGGATATGTTTGGATTGTTAATAGATTCATTTAAGGATGCATTGTTTGATACGGTCAAACTCATCCCGTTTCTGTTCATCACCTACGTGATCATGGAATGGCTTGAGAGAAAGACTGCGGGCAGGCAGGCAAATGTGTTGAAGAAGGCAGAAAAACTTGGACCTTTGCTTGGCGGAGTGCTGGGTATAGTGCCACAGTGTGGATTTTCGCTCATGGCATCAAACCTGTACAGTGGGGGAGTAATAGGAGCAGGTGTGCTCATAGCAGTATTTATGTCAACATCGGATGAGATGCTCCCGATAATGCTCTCAAATGATGCCATAAGTGCCGGAACTATAGCAAAGATTCTTGTGACAAAGGCTGTTATAGCAGTTATAACGGGCTATATAGTGGGATTTGTGCTGGACAGGCTCAGAAAACCAGTGGAAGTGAAGAGGATAGAACACGGACACGGTCATGTACATCAGGATCAACATGGGCATATGCATGGCGAAGCTGCGGCAGAAAATACACAGTATCCCCAGAACATAGTTTACAACAATATAAAGGGTGAGAAAAACAATGGCGGACACGTGCATGATTACGTTCATGAGCACAGCCACGATCACGGACATTATGGAGAGAAAAATATACATGAGGTGTGTGAACAGGAACACTGTGACTGCGAGGGCGGCGTGCTGAGATCGGCATTGGTACACACTGCAAAGATTGCGATATTCATATTCATTTTTACCCTGATAATAAATATAGTTATAGAGTTGGTTGGGGAGGATACCATAGCAAGGATGTTCAATGATGTGCCAGTTCTTGGTGAGGCTTCGGCTGCTCTGGTGGGACTCATACCTAACTGTGCGGCTTCAGTGATCATAACAGAGCTTTATCTTCAGGGGATACTCAGTGCCGGAGCCATGATGTCCGGACTTCTCGTGAGTGCCGGGGTGGGACTTGTTGTTTTGTTCAGAATGAACAGACACAGACCAGCTGAGAATATTAGAATAGCAGCGGTGCTCTATGCAGCGGGACTTATGTGGGGACTTCTCATAAATGCGGCAGGAATAACATTTTAATAGTTTAGACAAGACAACAAAAAGGAGATTGTGAAAATACAATCTCCTTTTGCTTGTGTGTGCTATTTGATTCGTTTCTTACCGCAAACTGGACACACATCCTGACTTGTGGGCTGTCCGCATCCCCAGCATATCCATGTGTCACCTGTTTCGGTGGTGCCCTCTGAAGTCTTCTGAGTCGGTTTCATTTTGAAATTTTTGGAAACAATCTCGACATTACCGTTTTCATCAAGAGTGGTCTGCATATCGGTCAATGTGGTATCCTCAGCAGGTTTGCTTTTTTTCTTTTTCCCAAATCCAAATCCCATTTTATAACCCCTGTTTCTATAACATATATAGTTTATTCTAATGCAATATGTACAAATAGGCAATAGGGATTTGGTAAGTTACACAATGTTTTGGTTGAAAATGTTCAATAAAATATGTGGCTACTGCCATGCACCGTCAAAGGTGATGACCTGACCGTTCAGATAGTTTCCACAGCCGGCTATGCGGCATATGAACTCAGCGGCTTCCTGTGGTGTTGCCATGCGTCCTGCGGGGATCTCATCCTCCAGCATCTGACGTTCATCAGGCGAGAGATGACCGTTCATGGTCGTATCCACTGCGCCAAAGGCTATTGCATTGACCGCTATGCCGCTTGGGGCGAGTTCTTTGCCGAGAGCTTTTGAAAATGAGTTTACGGCGCCTTTGGAGGCTGAGTAGGCAACCTCACAGGAAGCTCCGCAGCATCCCCACACAGATGAGACATTTATGATATGGCCTTTGTGAGCGCGTACCATATAAGGGACAACTCTGTTGCAGCTGTTAAATACTGAGTATATGTTGGATTTCATGGTCCTGTCAAAATCTTTGATTGTCATGTCAGTGAGAAGCCCTACGTAGGATATTCCGGCGTTGTTCACCAGCAGATCTATATCATCACCGAATGTGTCTGTGATGGTTCGTATAAATCTCTCCATGAAATCCATATCCCCAGCATCCCCGCTCATTGCCAGACAGTGACATCCCTTTGCATCAAGTTCTTTTTTGAGAGACATGAGCTCGTCTCTGTGTCTGAAAGAAGTGATCGCGATATTGTTATATGAGTCAGCAAGCTTTAAAGCAGTGGCCCTTCCGATACCGGTAGAAGCTCCGATTATTATTGCAGTATCCAAAAAATGACACCTCCTTGCCATAAATGTGGAACAGGCACATGAAAAGTCGCTGCGCGAGGTGCCTGCGTGCTTCACAAGGACTCTCCCACAGAGTGGGTCCTCCTCGTGAAAATTATTATATCATGTGAATTACATGTTGAAAATAAAAAAGCACTTTGGTATACTCTAGTTGTTTTTGTTGATAAACTGATGAGACTTAAATTGGATTTAAAGATACTGATCAAATATTGAAATGCATAAAGAATATGGAGGCTGTATAATGGGTAAGAAAGTTATGAAATTGTTTTTAGATACCATGCTCAGAGCTGCGGTTATAATACTAGCAGTTGCGATAGTGGTAATGCTGGTGCTCCTCGCAAAGACGATGAGCAAGAGTAAGAAGAACGACACTACAAGCAAGAAAGAGGTGTCAAGTATAGTTACAGAGGAGAATGATCCATCGGATCCTACATTTGGAGGAGACGGAGATGCTGATGAAACAACAGATGCTTCATCAGACGGCGAGAATTCGCAGGATCCTTCAGAGGATACAAGCTCATCAAGCGCAAAGAACGCAAAAATGGTAGTACTCAACGCATCAGGAGAATCAGGAGTTGCAGCTACATGGCAGACAACACTCACAGCTGATGGATACACATCGGTGGATATAGGAACATATCAGGGAGATACACAGTCTTCCACGACGGTATATACATCTGATTCATACGATGTAAGTTCACTTACAGCGATTCTCGGATCTGCTTCCACAAGTGCCAGAACTGACATAGACGATTCTATGGCAGATGTAGATATAAGTGATGCGGATATTGTTGTTGTCATCGGTGTTGACAACGCAGCAAATAACTAGAATATTATGGAGTCCTTTGTGCTGATGGTAGTTCATCGGTACGAAGGATTTTTTTTGACTGTAGTAAAAATACTGCATATTTTGAAATGGTAAAAATCAAATTGAAATCAACGCAGGATAAAAAAGTCGTAATTAAGACAAAATAACCAAAATTTGAAGCAGCGGTAAAAGAGAAACAATTTTTGTCAAGTATATATATGGTTAAATTGAATAGGCAAAAGTTATAAAATATACTGAAAACCTTACTAAAAAACGGTGAAAATTGTGAGCTATTGGTGAAGGTTTCACAAAAAACAAAGTGCAAAGCCTATCAAAAAGCCTAGAAAATCGTCAAAATGTTGTAAAAAATGCGAACGTATACATTTTAGACAAAAGTTCAAAAAATTTTTTGAGCAATAATCACATAGAATGAAAAATGTGGATGATGTAGAATAACAATAGTTTTTAGGGTGAACAAAAACAAGATTATATACACTACGGAGGTAATTTCAAATGGCAAGTTTATCACTTAAGAACATTTACAAGGTATATCCTAACGGATTCAACGCAGTTAAGGACTTCAACCTTGAGATCGAAGACAAGGAGTTCATCATCTTTGTTGGACCATCAGGATGTGGAAAGTCAACAACTCTTAGAATGATAGCAGGACTTGAGGATATCAGCTCAGGTGAGTTATGGATCGGCGACAAGCTCGTAAACGATGTAGAGCCAAAGGACAGAGATATTGCGATGGTATTCCAGAACTACGCTCTGTACCCACATATGTCAGTATATGATAACATGGCATTTGGACTTAAGTTAAGAAAGGTTCCAAAGGAGAAGATCGACAAGGCTGTACATGAGGCAGCTAAGATTCTTGATATCGAGCATCTTCTTGACAGAAAGCCAAAGGCTTTATCAGGTGGACAGAGACAGCGAGTTGCTATGGGACGTGCAATTGTCCGTGAGCCAAAGGTATTCCTTATGGACGAGCCTCTTTCAAACCTTGATGCAAAGCTTCGTGTTCAGATGCGTGTTGAGATTTCAAAGCTTCATCAGAGACTTCAGACAACTATCATCTACGTTACACATGACCAGACAGAGGCTATGACACTTGGTACAAGAATCGTAGTTATGAAGGATGGTATCATCCAGCAGGTAGATACTCCTCAGAACCTCTACGACAAGCCATGTAATCTCTTCGTTGCAGGATTCATGGGTATGCCACCTATGAACTTCATCGATTGTAAGGTTGTTAAGTCAGGCGCTGACGTCCTCCTTATGTTTGGTTCACACTCAATCAAGGTTCCAGACAGCAAGGCTGAGAGACTCATCGCACTTGATGCAATTGATAAGGAAGTTGTTCTTGGTATCCGTCCAGAGGATATTCATGATGAGCAGCTCTTCATCGAGTCATCACCAGAGAGCGTAATTGATGCTAGAATCAACATCTATGAGATGCTTGGTGCTGAGGTTTACTTATACTTCACAATCGACCAGTTCGATATCACAGCAAGAGTAAATGCTCGTACAACAGCTAGACCTGGTGATACAGTTCAGTTCGCATTTGACTTAAGCAAGATTCATATCTTCGATAAGGAGACAGAGGAGATTCTTGTTAACTAGTCTATAACAAGTAGAATGTACATTACACTTCGGATATTCTGAATATTTATAAACGTAGATATCCAGATAATCTTGAATAAGTGGTTTAATTCTTAAATATTAGAGAAAATGCAGAAATTATATATAAAAAATCTGCATTTTCTCTTTTTTTTTCAACAATTTTGCTTTAAAATAAAAGCAATGGATTACGGGAACAAACCAATAAAGAGTATAAGGAGTGAAAAGAGTAATGATATCAAACCAGATTCTTCAAGATACAATAGATGGATTAAAGAGCATAACAAGAACTGATCTGTGCGTACTTGACACAGAGGGCAAGGTGCTTGCGTCAACTCTTAAGGATATAGATGACTGCGAGGATTCAGTTCGTGCATTTGTGGATTCGCCTGCAGAGAGCCAGGTGGTAAGAGGATACCAGTTCTTCAAGGTGTTTGACGACAATCAGTTGGAACACATTCTTATGGCAAAGGGCGAGACTGATGACACATACATGGTAGGCAAGATCGCAGCATTCCAGATTCAGAATCTTCTTGTCGCCTACAAGGAGAGATTTGACAAGGATAACTTTATCAAGAATCTTCTTCTTGACAATCTCCTTCTGGTTGATATCTACAACAGAGCTAAGAAACTTCATATTGACACAGATGTGAGAAGAATCGTATTTATCATCGAGACAAAGAATGAGAAGGATACGAATGCACTTGAGACAGTTCGTAATATTTTTTCAGCAAAGACAAAGGATTTCATCACAGCAGTTGACGAGAAGAATATAATCCTTGTCAAGGAAGTGAAGTCCAATGAGACTTATGAGGATATGAATAAGATCGCTCAGGTTATCGTAGATATGCTGAACACAGAGGCTATGTCATCTGTTCATGTATCATACGGTACTATAGTTAATGAGATCAAGGAAGTGTCACGTTCTTACAAGGAGGCCAAGATGGCACTTGATGTAGGAAAGATATTCTACGAGAACACAGATATCATCGCATACGGCAATCTCGGAATAGGAAGACTTATATACCAGCTTCCGCTTCCACTCTGCAAGATGTTCATCAGAGAGATATTTGACGGCAAGAGCCCTGACGAGTTTGATGAGGAGACACTTACAACTATCAACAAGTTCTTTGAGAACAGTCTGAACGTGTCAGAGACTTCAAGACAGCTGTATATCCACAGAAATACACTTGTATATAGACTAGATAAGCTTCAGAAGAGCACAGGTCTTGACCTCAGAGTATTTGAGGATGCGATCACATTCAAGATTGCTCTCATGGTAGTAAAGTATATGAAGTACATGGAAAAGCTTGACTATTAAAAATCGAGACACCTGAATTATATAAAATCATTTGTTTATCAAGATTAATACACAACGGCAGCCAGCATATTATATATATGAAGACTGCCGTTGTGTAATATTGGGATGACACCCGGAATATAGCGGGGCAATATAAAGCAATATTAATTCACAAACAAAACACAACAAAAGCAGTGATTTGTAGTATAATGGTTCGTGGACAAAGTCGAGAGACATAGATTAGGTTAGCGGGTGACCTCTAGCAGGTCAGCATATAGGAGACATAAGATGATAGAATTGGAGAACGTGAGCATGACATACCCTGGTGGTATAGAGGCT
>ERZ827528.4414-NODE-4414-length-10421-cov-3.693807_pt1 | contig 10421 bp, 8 predicted proteins | sample MGYA00519768_ERZ827528 | MGnify/ENA primary metagenome ERZ827528 (study PRJEB31778, sample SAMEA3449343) | human gut metagenome | biome: human gut; feature: human-associated habitat; material: faeces | place: United Kingdom | collected 2010/2012 ...
CCGGACCGGCTGTCCGGGGCGAGGAAGCGGCCGGCGAGGCGGCGGGTGATATCGCCGTAACCGGCGAACCCGTTTCCATCTCGTTTGATTATCCTTCGGAAGAGGCCATGTTGGCGGACATGACGCTGGCGGCGCAAAACAGCCGCTATGCCCTGTATGTGCAGGCCTCCTCCATGGCGGTGGCTCTGCTGGACAAGGCGACCGGCAAAGCGATGCCGCCCGGGACTCCTCCTTTAACGGCGACACTGAGAAAAATCTTGAATCCCAGCTGGTGCTCACCTACGTGGATGATAAAAACGAGCAGAGCCGTCTGTGGTCATCCGCCGACTGTGCCGAGCTCGGCCAGTTCCGTGCGGAAGAAACCGCTGCCGGCGTCCGTTTTCAGCTCTCCATCGGCAAGGAAGCGGTGGATTTCCAAATCCCCGCCGCTTTCACGGTAGAGCGGTTTGAAGAACTTACCGGCCGAATGAGCGGCCGCGCCAAGCGGAAGATGAACGTCTTCTATACCCGCTATTCCCTTGCGGACATTACCGATGAGGCGGAACGCAAGAAAATGATCGATACCTATCCGCCGCTGGCGAATGAGGATTTATACGTCTGTATCGATCTCAGCGAGCGGGAAAAAGAAGAGCTTTCCGGCTACCTGGAGGAAGCCGGATATTCCGCGGCCGATTATCAGGCGGACAGCACAAAGCTGAATATTCGCGAGGAGGAGGAAACCACCTATTCCCCCAACTTCAAGCTGACGCTGGAGTATACCTTGACGGACGAGGGGCTGGAGGTCACTATCCCGAGTGCGTCTATCCAGTACGATAAAAAGCATTTTACCCTTATCTCTATTCAATTGCTGGAATACTTTGGCGCGGATAAGCCGGGAGATGCCAGCGACGGCTATGTGTTTCTGCCCGATGGCTCTGGCGCGCTGTTGTCCATGAACAATCCGGATGAAAACCGCCGCCCGGTTATCTCCGGTAATGTGTACGGGCGGGACGCCGCCACGACGCAGAAGGTGGATCAACGCTCGGGCCAGATTTTCCATCTGCCGGTGTACGGCATCCGCCGGAACAACCAGAGCGCTCTGTTCGCCATCATCGACAGCGGCGCGGAGGTAAGCACCATTTCCGCCAAGCTGGGCAAGCCCAACAGCGATTATTACGAGGTGTTCAACACCTTCTATCTGACCACCAGCGAACGGGTCACTCTGGATGCCAAGGTTGCCTCTATCGGCTCCGCCCAACAGGTGTATGTGTACGATGCCAACGCTTACAAACAGGATTTGCGCGTGCGGTACACCCTGCTCACCGGCGGGGAGGCCACCTACAGCGGTATGGCCAGAGTATACCGGGACTATCTGCTGTCCCATGGCATGCGGGAACGACCCGAAAGCAACACCGTGCGTCTGGGGCTGGAAACCCTGGGCACCTCCCTGTACGCTACCTCCTTTCTCGGTATCGAATACCAGGCCAGCGCCGATTACACTACCTATGCCCAGAGCGAGGAAATGGCCCGCTACTTTCTGGAGAACGGCGCGTCCCGCCTGTCGCTGACCCTAACGGGCTGGCAGAAAAATGGACTGGACGCGGGGGTGGCCAACAAGGTGCGCCTGGCCGGATCCCTCGGCGGGAAAAAGGGCCTGGCCAGCCTGCGGGACTGGGCGAAAGGCTCCAACGTGGCGCTGCTGCCTGACGTGGATCTGCTCTTTGTGGCCCGCGATACGCTTTTCGACGGGTTCTCCAAGTCCTTCGACAGCGGCCGGAAGCTCAATAAGAAATACGCGGGCAACAGCATCTACCGGCCGGATATTTCCCAATTCGGAAAAACCGCCTTCGCCGTCTCCCCGCACAAATACGCGTCGTATTGGGCGAGCTTTTTCAAGGGGTATCAAAAGCTGGGGCTTTCCGCCGTCTCCCTTGGCACGGTGGGAACCTCTCTCAACTCCAATTTCGATTCCTCCCACGCCTATAACCGCGGCGATACGCTGGCCCTGCTTCAAAAGCAGCTGGGTACCCTTTCGGGAACGTACAGCCTCAGCTTTGACGGCGGCAACGCCTATGTCCTGCCCTACGCGTCGAATTTGAACCGGGTTCCCATTCGGCATTCCGGGTACACCGGGGAAACCAGCGCTGTGCCGTTCCTGCAACTGGCGGTGGCCGGCGCCATGACCTGCCAGTCCGCTTCCCTGAACCTGGACGAGGATATACAGACCGCTCTTCTCGGCTGTATCGAAAGCCGGACGTCTCCCAGCTTTGTGCTGGCAGCCGACCATGTCCAGCGGTTGAAGACCACCGAGCACACCGCGTATTATGCTGTTAGCTACCCTGTGCTGAAAGAAACGGTGCTCGAGCAGTACCGTTATGTGCAGGAGGCCTTGGAGGCGGTAGAGGGTCAGGTCATGACGGATCACGCCGTGCTGGCTCCCGACGTCTCCCGCACCGTCTATTCCGGCGGTACAAAAATCTATGTCAACTACAATCAGGCGGCCTATACGGCGGACGGTTTGACCGTTCCCGCCGGCGGCTACGCCGTGCAGCGCTGAAAGGAGGAAGCCGTTTGAAAGCCGCGCCATCTGCCATCCGCCGTCCCCGGGACAAACGGGACAATCAGCTTTTCGGTCTCCTGTTCACGCTGCCCTTTATCCTGGGATTTGTGTTCATTTTCCTCTATATTTTCATCACGGCCATCCGCTTCAGCGTCTCGGACATGAGCCTTGGGCAAAACGGGTTTGAGCTAAGCTTCGTATGGCTGGAAAATTTCCGGTACGCTCTGCGGGGCGATCCCAATTATATGCGCATTCTGCTGGACGCGCTGAAAAATATGCTGACCACCATCCCGGTGGTGCTCATCTTTTCGCTGTTTGTGGCGGTGGTGCTCAACCGTCAGCTGCCCGGCCGCACATTTTTTCGGGCGGTGTTCTTCCTGCCGGTCATCGTGGCCACCGGCCTCATCAGCCGGATGGATATGAACAACGCCGTCATGAGCGCCATGAACAGCGCCTCCATTGAAACCGGCGCCGAAACGATGGGAAGCGCCATCGGCGACATCACCCTGCTGCTGCAGGGGATGAATTTCAGCCCCGGCCTCATTCAGTTCGTTTCCGACGCCGCGTCGGGTGTGGTCAATATCGTCAACCTGTCCGGCGTTCAAATTCTGATTTTCCTGGCGGGAATCCAGTCGATTTCCCCTTCAATTTATGAATCGGCAAGCGTGGAAGGGGCGACCGCCTGGGAAATGTTCTGGAAAATCACGCTGCCCTATCTCCGCCCGATGATTTTAATCGCCGCGGTGTATACGGTGGTGGATTTGGCCGCCATGACCAGTACGCCCATGTACACCCTTATTCAAAACAACGTGACGAATGTCGAACGGCCATATTCGTATTCCGCGGCGCTTTCCTGGCTGTACGCGCTGGTGGTGCTGGTCATTCTGGTGGTGCTGCCCGCCGCCCTGATGCTGTGTGACTGGCTCATCCGCCACACCACCCTGAAATGGATGGTCCCTGAATCTGCCAACGCCAAGAAGTCTGAAAAGGAGTAATGCGTTATGAAAAAATCGCTTCGTTTCGCCAGTGCGGCGCTGGCAGTTGCCCTCGCCGCCAGCTGCGCAGCCCCGGCCTTTGCCGCAGGCGGCAGCAGCTTTACCAAGTCTGAGACCGTGTACGCTGTGATGAACGCCGATGGCTCCATCCAGAGCACCACCGTCAGCGAGCATGTTTACAGCGCCTCCGGCCTGTCCAAGGTGACCGACCAGAGCACCCTGACCAACATTCAGAACACCGAGAGCAGCGCCGAGTTCACACAGGACGGCGAAAAGCTGGTGTGGAACACCGATGATACCGATGTGTATTATAAAGGTGATACCGACCGCGCCCTGCCCATTCAGGCTACCGTTACCTACGCGCTGGACGGTCAGGAAGCCGCGCTGGAGGATCTGATCGGCAAGAGCGGTCATCTGACCATGACCATCGCCCTGAAGAACAACGAGACCGGCACCGTGAACGTGAACGGCACCGACCGCACCATCGTCACCCCGCTGGTCACCGCTGTGGGCGTGATCTTCGGGCAGGATGCCACCAACGTGGTGGCTGCCCACGGTCTGGTGGAAAGCGCCGCCAAGAGCAATGTGGCTGCCTTTGTCACCCTGCCGGGCGTGAAGGATTCCCTGTCCGGTCTGCTGCCGGACGAGCTGGACACCATTGAGGACTATCTGCAGGACACCATCACGGTGGAGGCAGATGTCACCGGGCTGACCTGCCCGCAGGTGATGATGGCCTGCGCCACCAGCGCTGCGGCTCTGGGCACTGACAATGTGTTCGACCTGAGCAGCATCAACGACCTGACCGACGGCATCAACCAGCTGAATGACGCCATGAGCCAGCTGCTGGACGGTGCTTCTCAGCTGGAGGATGGCACCAGTCAGCTGGCCAGCGGCGTGCTGGCACTGCTGGACGGCGCCAACACCCTGAACAATGGTGCAGCCGCACTGGACGAGGGTCTGGGGCAGCTGACCACCGGTCTGGACACCCTGAGCGCCAACAACAGCGCCCTGAACAGCGGCGCACAGCAGGTGGCGGACGGCGTGCTGGCTTCTGCCAACAAGACCCTGAAAGAGGGCGGTCTGATCGACACTGATATGACCTGGGATAACTACGCCGCCGTCATCGACAACATTCTGACCATCAACGACAAGACGCTGGCTGCCGGCCGCCGCAAGATGGTGCGCACCATCTGGGAGCAGGCGCCCAGCTTCAAGGACAGCCAGCTGGATCTGGCGCTGTACCTTTCCGCTACCAAGACGAACCATGATCTGGAGGCTGCTCTGCACCTGATGCAGAACTACGACCCCTCCATGCTGTGCGGTCTGGTGCAGCTGCTGACCAGTCAGGAGGCCAAGGACACCGCCAAGGCAGAGCTGAAGTATCAGGTAGAGAACAGTCAGGATATCGCGGATGTGCGTGCCCTGAAGGACAGCCTTTCCAAGATCCAGCTCTTTGTTTCCAGCGTGGGTCAGTACACCGCCGGTGTGCAGACCGCCGCAGATGGTGCCCATTCTGCCAAGGACGGCAGTGCACAACTTGCCGCCGGTACCAAGACCCTGTACGACGGTGTGAACACCCTGAACGAGGGCGCAAGCCAGCTGAACGACGGCACCCACCAGCTGAACGACGGCCTGAACCAGTTCAACGAGGAGGGCATCTCCAAGCTGACCGGCGCACTGGATCAGGATCAGCTGCACGGCCTCAAGACCGTGCTGGACGAGATGAGCGACCGGCTGGAAAGCTACACCAGCTTTGCCGGTGCACCCGAGGACGCCGAGAGCAGCGTGAAGTTTGTCTACAAGACCGCCGAGACCGTGGCCGCTGCCAACAATGCTGTGGCTGAGACCGAGACGGTGCAGGGTGGCAACTTCTTCACCCGACTGTGGCAGCGCATCGTGGACCTGTTCAAGTTCTGATAATGCCAACATCCTTCCAGAATCGTAGATAGAGACGCAGAAGCGCCCCGCAGCCGAATGACTGCGGGGCGCTTCTGTATCCGCGGGAATATTTCAGGGTGAAAAGCATACAATAAAAAGAAAGCATTTTGATTGCATTTTGCTTTCTCTTGTGATAAAATCAAAGAAAGAAGGAGGTGCTGGATATGGCACAGATCAGTGTACGCGTGGATGATGCCGTGAAGCATGAGGCAGAGCAGACCTTTGACGAAATCGGCCTGAGCATGAACACGGCTATCACGATCTTTCTCAAGGCCTGCGCCCGGGAAAAGCGCATTCCGTTCGAGCTGACCGCAGACCCCTTTTATTCCTCTGCCAATCAGCGTTATCTGGAAGGCATCATGCGGGATGTGCGCAGCGGCAAGGCGCATTTTGCCCCGCATGATCTCATCGAGGAAACCTGATGCGGTTGCTGTGGGAGGATCGCGCATGGGAGGATTATCTTTATTGGCAGATGCAGGACAAAAAGACATTGAAACGCATCAACGCGCTGATCAAAGATATCGCCCGCAACGCCTTTGACGGCATCGGCAAGCCGGAACCGCTGCGCGGTACGCTCAGTGGCTGGTGGAGCCGCCGCATCGACGATGTGAACCGCATCGTTTACTACGAAGAAAACGGCATTGTGTTTATCGTTTCCTGCCGCGGACATTACGATGACACCTGACAGCAGCCGCTGTATCTAAAAAAGGACACCGGATAGCCTGCGGGCTGTCCGGTGTCCTTTTTTAAATAAAATTACTGATCCTTTTCCACCATCATCTTGCTGGCTTTATAGATATCGCCGCAGCCGAGGGTGATGACCAGATCGCCGGGCTGGGCGTTCTGCTTTACCCAGTCGGCGGCTTCCTGCAGGCTGTTCACCAGCACGGAGCCGGGGATCTGCGCTGCCAGCTTTGCGCTGGTAATGGTGGGGTCGTTGGGCTCGCGGCTGCCCATGATGGGGGTCAGCACCGTGATGTCCGGGATCTTGAGCACATCCACAAAGTCGTTGAACAGCATCTTGGTGCGGCTGTATGTAAACGGCTGGTGGACGGCGATCAGGCGCTTGTAGCCCATCTCCTTGGCGGTGTTCAGGGTGGCGCGCAGCTCGGTGGGGTGGTGGGCGTAGTCGTCGATGACCAGCGCACCGTTGCACTCACCGTACACCTCAAAGCGGCGGCCTGCACCCTTGAAGTTCAGGGCAGCTTCGGCGCACTGCTCTGCGCTCAGACCCACAAAGCGGCACACGGCGCACATGGCCAGTGCATTATAAATATTGTGGCGGCCGGGCACGGACAGGCGGATGCGGGTGGTGTCGGTCGTATTCCACTCCTTCAGGTCGAACTCGAAGAAGCCGGGCTTATACTCGTTGACGTTGATAGCGCGGTAGTCGGCGTGGTTGTCGATGGCAAAGGTGCGCACCCGGCGGTCCAGCGTGTACATCACGTCCATGGTGTTCTTATCGTCGGCGTTGGCAAAGATCATGAACTGGGTCATCAGGGCAAAGCGCTTGAAGGCGAACTTCAGCTCGCCCATGCTGCCGTAGTAGTCCAGATGGTCGTTGTCGATGTTCAGCACCACGGACAGGTAGGGGGTCAGCTTCAGGAAGGTCTCGGCAAACTCGCAGGCCTCGATAACGATATCATCGCCCTTGCCGGCCTTGCCGTAGCCGTTGATGAGGGGCAGCTTGCCGCCGATGACGGCAGAGGGGTCGCGCCCTGCCAGTTCCAGCGCAGTGGTGATCATGGAGGTGGTAGTGGTCTTGCCGTGGGTGCCGGACACGCAGATGCTCTGCTTGTACAGGCGGCTCACATAGCCCAGCAGCACGCTGCGCTCCACGGTGGGGATGCCATAGGAGGCAGCTGCGTTCAGCTCCACGTTATCCTTGGAGATGGCGGCAGAGTACACCACCATGTCCGCACCGACAACGTTATCCGCATTGTGGCCAAGGCTGACCTTCACGCCCATCTCCCGCTCGTAGCGGATGATGCTGCCGTCCAGCACATCGCTGCCGGACAGCTCGTAGCCCTTGGCGGCCAAGATCTGGATCAGCGGATACATTCCGCTGCCGCCGCAGCCGATAAAATGGATCTTCTTTACATTGTCCAGCAGATGCTGGCTATAATCCGAGTACATGAACATAGTAAGGCTCTCCTCCAAATATTAACGGCTGCAGCGCAGACCGATTCCTTCCAAATATGGGGACACACTCTTATTATATAATTTTTGCAGCATAAAATAAACAGGTAAGGCCGAATTTTCGGAAAGAACCATAATTTTTTTGTGAATTTTGTGATATGTGTACAACAAAATCCCGGCAGTATTACTTTGTCCGCCGCCGCAGAATCTCGTCCAGAATGGCATCGGCCACATCCGCCTTGCTCATCAGAGGCAGCTCCCGTGTGCCGTCCGGGGTGATGAAGGTGACCACGTTGGTGTCCACCCCAAAGCCTGCACCGGCCACCTTGAGGTTGTTTGCCACCACCATGTCCAGATTTTTCTTGGCAAGCTTCGCGGAAGAGTTTTCCACAAGATCCCGGGTCTCCATGGAAAAGCCGCACAGGAACTGGTGGGTCTTGCGGGGGCCGATAGTGCCAAGGATATCCTCGGTGCGCTCCACCGGGATGGAAAGGTCGCCCTCTTTCTTTTTGATCTTGTCGTCTGCCACGGTAGCAGGGCGGTAGTCTGCCACGGCAGCGGCCATGATGAGCACATCGGTGGTGTCAAAGCGGTCAGTCACCGCCTCGTACATCTGCCGGGCGGTGGTCACCTGCACATCGGTGGTGAACTTGACCGGCGGCAGCGCGGTCTGCCCGTGGATCAGGGTCACTTCGGCGCCCCGCATGGCGGCGGCGCGGGCAAGGGCGTAGCCCATCTTGCCGGTGGAGTGGTTGGTCAGGTAGCGCACCGGGTCCAGCGCCTCCTGCGTGGGGCCGGCAGTCACCGCGATGCGTACCCCTGCCAGATCCTTCGGGCGGGCGATGGTGTGCAGAATGTGCTCGATCAGTACTTCCTCCTTGGGCAGGCGTCCGCTGCCCACATCCTTGCAGGCCAGCACGCCGCTTTCCGAGGGGATAACGGTAAAGCCGTACCGCTCCAGCGTGGCAAGGTTATCCTGCGTGATGGGGTTTTCCAGCATGCCGGTGTTCATGGCGGGGGCGACCAGCTTCGGGCACTTGGCAGCCAGCACCACGGTGGTAAGCATATCGTCCGCAATGCCGTGCGCCATTTTGGCAATGACGTTGGCGGTGGCAGGAGCGACTAAGATCACATCCGCCTTTTTTGCCAGCGAGATGTGGGTGACCTCAAACTTGAAATCCCGGTCAAAGGTGTCCACCATGCACTTGTGGCCGGTCAGGGTCTCAAAGGTGAGAGGGGTGATGAACTGGGTGGCGTTTTTGGTCATGATGACCTCCACATCTGCCCCCAGCTTGCGCAGTGCACTGGCCACGTTGGCCATCTTATAGGCGGCAATGCCGCCGCTCACGCCCAGCAGGACGCACTTGCCGTTCAGATCCATGGTTCGTTTACCTCCCGGAAAAACAGTTCTTTTCCACATATCTTACCTTAGTATAATGCAAAACTTCCACCAGCACAACAAAATCTTTGCCGGGAACTTGCATCCTGCGCAAAAATGCGGTAAAATACGCTTGACAAAGAGCAAACCGGTTCTTTTCTTTTACTTTGAAAAGGAAAACAGAATTATGATCTTAGCCATTGATATAGGCAACACCACCGTCGCCCTTGGGGGCATCCGGGACGGACGTGTATGCTTTGTGGCGCGCATGGACACGGTGCGCACCCGCACGGCTGCGGAATATCGTGCCGAGATGGATAAAATTTTTGCGCACCGCCGCCACCCGGAGCGCCCCATGCGCTTTGAGGGTGCGGTGCTCACCAGCGTAGTGCCCCAGATCACCGGGGCACTGGCCGAGTGCGCCCGTCACTACACCGGCAAAAAGCCGGTCATCGTTTCGCCGGACATCCGCACCGGGCTGACCATAGGGGTGGACGAGCCCCGCGGCGTGGGCAAGGACAGGCTGGTGGATGCCGCCTACGCGGCGGCAAACTTTCCGCTGCCAGTGGTTACGGTAGACCTTGGCACCGCCACCACCTTTAATGTGGTGGACAAGGATCGGGTATTCCGGGGCGGCGTGATCTGCCCCGGCCTTTCCACCGGGCTGCGCGCATTGGGCGAGCGCTGCGCCCAGCTGCCGCAGGTGCATCTGGGCTCCCCCAAAAAAGCTATCGGCACCAATACCGAAAGCTGTATGCTGTCCGGCTCGGTGCTGGGCACCGCCGTGCTCATTGACGGCATGGTGCAGCGCATTGAAGAGGAATTGGGCAGCCCGGCCACGCTGGTGGTCACCGGCGGGCTGGCAAAGTACGTCACCCCGCTGTGCCGCCACCCCCTGGCCTATGACCCGGAACTGCTGATGAAGGGGCTGGCACTGCTGTACCAGCTGAACGCCCCGCAGGAGCACGGCCGCAGCCATGGCGGCGGCAGACACTACGGTCAACAGGGACGCCCCCGGGCAAAGCACCCGTACCCCAACCGCCGCACCCGCCGCGAGCCGGAGACGCTGGTAGGCTGAGGGGACAAGAGGATAAGGGAGAGCATTATGAAACTGGGCATTCTTGGCACGGGTAAGATCGTGCAGGAATTTTTGCCATGGCTTGTGGAGCACACGCCGTTTACTGTGCAGGCGGTGTGCAGCACCCCACGCTCGGCGGCAAAAGCCGCAGAGCTGTGTGCGCAATATCAGATCCCACAGCACACCACCAATTATTTTGAGCTGCTGCAATGGGTGGACGCGGTCTACATCGCCGTGCCCAATTTGCAGCACGCCCGCTACGCCCGGGTGGCGCTGGAGGCGGGCAAGCACGTCATTGTGGAAAAGCCCATGGCGGTGACCGCCGCCGAGACCGAGGAACTGGCTGCGCTGGCA
>ERZ827528.4417-NODE-4417-length-10416-cov-10.760448_pt1 | contig 10416 bp, 6 predicted proteins | sample MGYA00519768_ERZ827528 | MGnify/ENA primary metagenome ERZ827528 (study PRJEB31778, sample SAMEA3449343) | human gut metagenome | biome: human gut; feature: human-associated habitat; material: faeces | place: United Kingdom | collected 2010/2012 ...
TAGGGCCAAATGGCGCTGGGAAATCTACTACAATAAGAACATTATTAAATTTTATTTTTCCAACAGGGGGAAGTGGAAAAATATTAGGGATGGATATAGTAAAGCAAAGTAAAGATATTAAAAAGCAAATAGGATATGTACCTAGTGAAGTTAAATTTTATGATGAAATAAAGGTCAAAGATATAATTAAATATTCATGTAGTTTTTATGATGGAATTAATCAAGAAGATGTTGATAAACTTTATGAATTGTTAGAAGTAGATGTTGAGAAAAGAATGTCAGAGCTTTCTTTAGGAAATAAGAAAAAGGTTGCAATAGTACAGGCGTTAATTCACAAACCAAGGTTATTAATATTAGATGAACCTACGAATGGATTAGACCCATTAATTCAAAAAAGGTTATTTGAATTATTAAAAAAGGCAAATAAAGAAGGAACTACAGTATTTTTTTCATCTCATAACCTAGTGGAAGTGGAAAATTTTTGTGATAGAGTAGCGGTAATTAAAGAGGGTAAAATTATTGACACTGTAGTTTTAGAAAAGTTAGCTAAAAAAGCAGCTTTAAAGATAGTTTTAAGCTGCAAAGAAATAAATGAAGAGATAATAAAAGAAATAGGAGGACAAGTTATTTCTAAAGAAAAGAATGAATTTGTTTTTAATTATAGTAATGATGTAGATAGTTTGATTAAGAAGCTTTCAGCATATAAAATAAGTAAATTATTAATTAGTGAACAAACACTTGAAGATACATTTATGAATTATTATGAAAGCAAGGGAGTAAGATAATATGAATATTTTTAATTTTGAATTTAAAAGGTTATTTAAGGGGAATATCATTTGGGCTTTAGTGTGTAGTGTTTTAATTGTAATGTTTATGTTATTCTTTCCAAGTATGAAGGAGATGGGAATGCAAGAGTTAGTAGGATCAAAATTAGAATCACTTCCAGAGGCATTTTTAGAAGCTTTTAATATAGCGGTTACCGTCGATGTTTCGCCGGCTTTTAATGCATCAATTTTTGTTGGTTCGAAAGTTACTTCCCAATCAGCTGGTTTGCTGGCAGATAACTGGATATCTTTCAACAATGATGAACCTGTATTTTTTACTTCCAGTTCAATTCGTTTCACGTCTCCGGCAGTGATATCGGCGCTTAGTAATCCTCTCGGAGTAGTTAGTTCCATTTGAAAAGAACCGGTCACAACTACTTCCAATTCAAGTTCAGCCGAAGTAGTTCCCGTAGCAGCACGTACCGGGATTTTATAGCTTCCGGCTTCTACATTGGCAGGAGGAGTAATATCTATGCTTACATTCTGGCTACTGTTGGGTTCCACTTGTGCAGAGGTAGCTTGCTTGTAGTTAGGTTTAAAAATAACATTCCATCCTCTTGGTGCATTAGCCATTAAAGCATACAACTGTTGGTCGGCAGTCTGGTTCTTTAAAGTGGTACTGAAGGTAAAGGTTGACTTGGAGTTACCTTCCATATTGGGCTGGTCGGTAGTAAATTCAGTCTGGTAAGTACCTTGTTGAGCAACTACAACATCCAAAGGAAGTTTAGCATTTCCGGCATACACTACAAAATGATAGTTTCCTTTATTTACCTTCAATGGAACATCGACTTTCAGATTAAAAGTCTTTTTTTCTTTGGGAAGTACGGACAATTGACTAAGGCTCCAACCGCCGGATTTCATTTCGTGTTTCCAACTGCTGCCCAATCCGCTAACAGAAAGGTTTGCATTTGTCAATTCATCCGTATTGTTAATGAGGTCAATACTGTAATCAATTGACGCTCCCGGTGATACAGAAATTTTGGTGTAGGGAGTGTACAGAATCACGCTTTTAGGAATTGAGTCGTTTGCGTGTGTGTAGTTCAAGGGAATTAATCCCAATAGAATAGCTACTAATAAAAAACAATTTGTTCTCATAGTCATAAAAAAGTTCTTATGGTTATTTAATATGAATACTGTCAAATTTGTGTTTGCAAAAATAAACGATGTGTTTATTAGTAGTTTTAAAAGAATCATAAAGAATCTAATTCTGTGATGAAATATATAGTGACGTTATTTCCATTCGATAGTGACGATATTCCATAGATATGGTGACACTATGTTGAGGGCATAGCGTCACTATATTTTTATGAGATTTATTTTTTCGGAAATTCTCAAAATTCCCAAATCTTTTCAGATTTTCCCCTCATCTTTGCAATATAAATTAAATGATAACAGTAAAACCAATTAAAAAAACAACGATTATGAAAAAGTTAGTATTCTTATTAGTATGTTTGTTTACTTTGCAAACAGTAGCACGTGCAGACGATGACAAACCAATCCAGGTTACTCAAATGCCACAACCGGCTCAACAGTTCATCAAACAGCATTTTGCCGATAGTAAAGTTGCTTTGGCAAAAATGGAAAGTGATTTCTTCTATAAAAGTTATGAAGTGATTTTCACGAATGGCAATAAAGTGGAGTTTGGCAAGAATGGAAACTGGGAGGAGGTGAATTGCAAATATACTTCTGTTCCCACAGCTATTATCCCCACAACTATTCAGAAATATGTGACAACTAATTATCCTGATACTAGAGTGCTGAAAATTGAACGCGATAAAAAGGAATATGAAGTGCAACTTTCCAATCGTGTGGAATTAAAGTTCGATCTGAAATTCAATTTGATCGATATTGATAACTAAACCTTAAAAAATTAGAACTAATGATGAAACGAAAGATTTTTACCTTTTTATTGGTATTAGGTGTTGCATGGAGCTTACATAGTTGCGATAATAATGATGATGAATCAATAGCTGTTCCTGTTGAATTGCAAAGTACATTTTCGGCTAAATATCCGAATGCCACAAACGTAGAATGGGAAAACAAGTACGGATATTACGTAGCAGATTTCTATGACGGACATGAAGCATCTGCATGGTTTACTCAAGAAGGTAAGTGGGTTTTAACTTCATGGGAGGTACATTTCAACACATTGCCTGATCCTGTAAAAAATACGATTCATGCTACATATCCTGGACGAGTTGATGACGACGACACTGAATATGTTGAAGAAGCAACGGGTGCTACATACTACTTGATTGACATAGAAAATAGTGAGATAGATGTAAAAATAAGAGCTGACGGACAAATACTTGACTAATAATTATACAATAATCTTATTATGGAACGGTAACGAACTATTCATTTATAGTTTCAGGTAGAGTCAATCATGCGATTATTTTTTATGGGTTTCATGCCTTGAAAATAAGAGTTTCCCTAAGAGAAACTCTTATTTTCAAGGCATCTGCGTTTTATCACTGCTCATGTTGCCTTTTTAATACAGACTTTGCTGTATTGGTATTTCCGATACTGTCTGTCTGCTGTTTGGACTTTTCTTTCTGTTTTCGTTTATTACGTAGCTTCCACTTATTCCAAAAGAACAGGTCACTCCATTTATTGAAATCTTTCTTGTACATAATACCTACACCTTGTGTAGTCAGATTTGTCTTTGTATAATATCGGTCGTTCGTTTCATTGTAAGCTTTCAAACGAATGTCTCCTGAACGGTTTATCAGCCATTCTGCTTCAAAGTCGCCCACAAAATTCGTGTTTGCCATTGGATTATCCCGATAACCAAAGTTTCCGTTAATAAGTAACCGGTTATTCAGTAACTGACCGGACAAGATGCCTTCCACTTCCATATCTGTCCAGCCTTTATCGCCTGTGCTTAGATTTGTTCCAATATTCCAGTTATTCGTTTCAAAGACTTGCGACAAGGCGTTATTCAACTGACCGGAGAGGGTGGAAGAAAGTACCGAAGACATCACGTTTGAATTTTGATTATTACGTGCATCCTCCGTGTAGAACTTACCAATACCCAATAGATAAAGGATTTGCATATTCATCTGTTCTTCCGTACTAATATAATTACGTACCAATGTTTGTACTTCATCCCGTTCGTTCGGAAGCTCAATACCTAATTTAATAGTAGGTCGTACCAATATCCCGCTCAAATTCATGATACAGTTCACCTTAACATTGGGTTGTTGTATGATTGACGAAGATTCTTCCGGTATCAGGTCATTCAGAGATGCTGAATTTACCGTGTAGGAAGCCTGAATGTCTAAGTTTGCATCCAGAGGGGCACCGTTAAAGGTAATCGTACTTCCGTTCTTGATAACAAAGTCTTTACGGATCACTTCCTGCAAACTGAATTTATATACTCCCTGATTAATTTGGTAGCTACCGAACATCTTCACATCCCCTTTATTGTAAAATTCTGTTCGTATATTTCCTGTACCCTTGCCACTGATATAATCTCCGGCAACAGGATCCATGATAATCTTCATTGTTGCATCTGGCGTCGCATCTACAAGAATATTCAATCGTATATCCGTCTTTTGCTCTTCCTCAGCTTCCTGACGTTTTTGTTGCAATTGTTCATAATAAGAAATTATTTGAATAGAATCCTGAATAGTGCGGCGGGGAGTTTTGTCTACAAACTTGATAAACTGGTTACTCGTAGCTGATGCAACACTACCATTAATATAAGTAAAGATGCTATTTCGATTGGTCGTCATGGCGACATTAACATCTAGTCCCTGTATGGCATTTCCGGTAAGCAATGCATTTCCGGTACCATACACCGTGCCATAGAAAGGCATGTCCGTCGATTCTTTTGTATTCATTACAAGCATGTTGTTTGCTTGTATCTCAAAACGATAATTTAAGTTCTTAAAATGCTGGAAATGCAGATAACCGTTCATTCTTCCCGAATGGCCTTCCATATCAGAAATATGTATATTGTTGAACGTCAATCCGGTAGGAGCTAAAAGAATGGTATCCTTTATAGCAAAATGAGTATTCAAAATATCAAAATTCATGGAAGCATCCGTCATGACTGCGCCATCGAGATTCAATCCTTTAAATTTCCCGTAGAAGTGTACTTTACCCGTTGCCCGTCCTTTTATATCATTTGCAATAGACTTCATATAATGTTCCAGAAACTTCAGATTCAGTTCATTTGCTTCGATATTTAAGTCAAGCCCACTTTCCGGTTTTAGCGGATGAATGATGCCGGTGACACGTGACGGGGTCGTAAAAATATCTTTGATAGATGCATCCAGTCGGATTCCTCTATTTTCATTATCCCATTCGCCATATATGTTCAAATCGCCCAAACGTCCTTGATTAAGAGAGAAATTTTTTATAAATAAACGCGTATTCATCACAGGTTTTTTGAAAACACCACTTGCATAGGCAGTTCCTGTAGCATCTCCTTCAAAATTTACATCATCGGAAATACTTGCAATATCAAACACATATCCCATGTTGATATCCTTTAAATCAACCTTTACACTATCTTGCGGATTGTCCGAAAGACGTCCGTTTATACGTACATAACGATCCTGGTGGCTAAAATAGAAGTTGTTCACGTCTACCTTGCCGGAATCCACTACTACCTGTGAAGGATGTATCTGCCAAAGGGTATCATTCAGAATAATATCCGTCGGTTTCACCTCTACCATTGCTTTTAATAAAGGCTTCTCTCCTTCGGTACGCAAGAACTTTGCCACAGCGGCCAATTGCCCGCTATATGTCACCGCAGCACTATTTCCCCAATTCAATGTCGTACTGATATTGTCGTCTTTAGCTTGCGCATCCAAAGAAAGGTTGACTGCTCCTTTCTTCTTCAGATTGGTCAGGCGCACCCGCGCACGAATATGATTTGATGGATTCTCGCACAAAATCATGCCCGACTCAATAAAGTTGTTCTTATATTGAAGACGGGGGAAGTATCCTTCCACACGCAAACGCTGCAAGGGATCATTAAAGTATCCTTTCAAAGTGGAATGAGTATATACCGTCAGCGGAATATCAAAAATCGTGGATAGAATATCTGTATTATATATATGTATATCGAATTGGAAATTATTGTGTGTTTCAATTGGCTTTTTGGGAGGTAATATTAATGACGGGACATATTTCCGCATAATATTCAGAATGCTGGCAGGCAATGTGTGATACTGGAACTTTCCTTCCACACTTGCTGTCAGAAACTCAGAAGTCAATCTCAACTGATTCTCGTTATTCTGTTTGCTGGCCCGGATATTCATGTTGTTCATGAAGTATTGTTTCTCTGGTGACATAAATTCGAGGCTATCCACATTGATTTCTCCAATCATTTCGTCAACTGAGCCTCCCGTGAAGTTGGCTCTTAGTTTCAAAGAGAATTCCGTATCCGGATACTTGGAGGTGAGATTCAGGTCATGCGGCCGCAATTTATTGATAATAGCTTGAAAATTAAATGTAGGAATTCTGGAGGAAACATTCACATCTCCATTCAGATAAATAGAGCCATTCGGATCATCCAGTGCTACTTTGCCATTAAATCCTCCTTGCTTATATTCTCCGTCCAGTGTAATATTCTCATATCTATATCTACTATAATCTACGGAAGCTATCAGCCCTTTCAATTCAACAACAGGGAGTCGGTCGGTTACATGGCGCCCATGTACATCTAAGTTGAATGTGATTTCTCCCAGTTGCTCGTTAGCCAATAATTTACCTAACTTATAGTCGGTTGTTTTAACGGCACCGGAATAAGCAAACAATCCCTTACTTTTATCAGAACTCAATTTCAAGTCCATATTGACACCGCCCAAATCAGTATGCAATTGGCCATAAGTTACTATATCTGTGAAATAGCCGGAAACCTCTCCCCGGAAACTGACATTTCCCAAGCGTTCCAGTACTGGAGGCACTCCATTATAATCATGACTCAAATTGCGGACTAAAAATCCTACGCCACGAGTAGTAGCAGTAAGTTCGGATAGGGTTCCAAACACATAAGCGTCTTGCGGATGCGACAAGTCCTGAAGTGCCACATCTCCTTTAAGGCGGAACTGACGATTGTCGGCTGTTATTTCCAGATGCGAACAGGTCAATTGATTGACAGTACCTTTTACTTCCATATCCAACGATATCGGCTCTTTGAAGTGCGATAGCGCCGGAAGAAAAGGAGAAATATCTTTTAAAGTGATTTGTGACGGCAACGTACGGAAAGAAAAACGAACCTGTTCCGTAAAACGGTCAAAGGCTTTCAAACTATCATATATCAAATGAATTGTATCCAGTTTCAGAGATGTTTCGGGCAATTCGATAGCAAAATTGTCAATGCTTGTCTGCCTGCTATTGGCAACTAGCTTCAGACTCATCTTCTTCAAAGAGAAACCGGATACTTTTTCATCAAGGCTCAACCGCTTAATTCCCAGATTTATTGAATCTTTACTCAAGGCTTTCAATGAAATATTAGCTATAATATTCTGAAGATGGATGTGTTTGGCATTAAACTTCCCGGGTGTTTCTTCTTCTGAAAGTACATGATAAGCCATTCGCCCACGACGAATCAGGATAGAATTAATACGCAAATCCAATGAGTTGTCTTTCTTCACCGTATCATTGGAAGCAAATGCATCTAATACGAATTTAAAATTAGGTGGAGAGTCTGGTGTCTTTTTTTGAAGATTGATATTGAAACCGAATAACTGGACACTGCTAATGGATATCTTACCTTTAAAAAAAGGCATGATATCAAATTTGGCAGACAAACGAGTCACTTTGAGCATTTCCTGCTCGTCTTGGTCGTCAAGCAATACATCGTCAATGATGATACGGTTCAACAATCCTATATTTATCCGGCCAATTGTCACCCGTGTATTCAATAAGTCGGAGAGCTCCTCGGCTACAAATACACTCATGACTTGCTGAACACTTGGTATATTCAGCAAAACAATAGTTCCGATATATACTCCCAGTACAATACCAACTACCCAGCGTACAGTCTTTTTCAGCGTTCTGATAAGCGATTATTTTTATTTTGCGAACAAAAATATAAAATAGTTCGTTATGAATCGTAGTTTTATGATTACTTTTGCACCGTTTTAATAGTTTAATTACTTATGAGTGTAATAATATTAGGAATTGAGTCCTCTTGTGATGATACGTCGGCAGCTGTTATCAAAGATGGTTATCTGCTGTCGAACGTGGTATCGAGCCAAGCCGTACATGAAGCATACGGTGGAGTAGTACCCGAGCTGGCTTCACGGGCGCATCAACAAAATATCGTACCGGTAGTACATGAAGCGCTGAAACGTGCTGGAGTCACTAAAGAAGAATTGAGTGCGGTAGCTTTTACACGTGGTCCGGGATTAATGGGTTCATTGCTCGTCGGTGTCTCTTTCGCTAAAGGATTCGCTCGTTCCTTAAATATTCCATTGATTGATGTTAATCATCTGAATGGACATGTTTTAGCTCATTTTATTAAAGCAGAAGATGAGGAAAATAGACAACCCAATTTTCCTTTCTTATGTCTATTAGTATCTGGAGGAAATTCACAAATTATATTAGTGAAAGCCTATAACGATATGGAGATTTTGGGGCAGACGATTGATGATGCTGCAGGTGAAGCTATTGACAAGTGCTCCAAAGTAATGGGGCTCGGTTATCCGGGTGGACCGATTATTGATAAACTGGCACGCCAGGGAAACCCGAAAGCATTCACATTCAGCAAACCGCATATTCCGGGGCTGGATTATAGCTTTAGCGGATTAAAAACTTCATTCCTCTATTCATTACGTGACTGGCTGAAAGAGGACCCTGATTTTATAGAACATCATAAAGTGGATTTGGCTGCATCATTGGAAGCAACAGTTGTAGATATTCTAATGGATAAATTGCGTAAAGCTGCAAAAGAATACAAAATCAAGGAAGTAGCCGTAGCAGGAGGAGTTTCTGCGAATAACGGATTACGTAATGCTTTTCGGGAACATGCCGAAAAATATGACTGGGATATCTTTATTCCAAAATTCAGCTATACTACCGACAATGCAGCAATGATCGCTATTACCGGATATTTTAAATATTTGGATAGGGATTTTTGCTCTATTGATCTTCCGGCCTATTCTCGCGTTACATTAGAATAATTTCCTTATTGAAAATAGGCTTCTTGTCCGTAAGACTAAAAATATACCTTAATATATAGGATAAAATAAGGAAAGTATGTTTGCTGAAATAATAACCATTGGTGACGAACTGCTGATAGGGCAGGTTGTCGACACTAATTCTGCCTGGATAGGACAGAAATTAAATAAGATAGGCATTGAGGTTCTTCGTATTGTTTCAATCCGTGACCGGGAAGATGAGATTCTTGAAGCGATCGATAATGCGATGAAAAGGGTGAATATTGTTTTAGTGACCGGGGGACTAGGTCCTACTAAAGATGATATAACAAAACAAACGCTATGTAAGTATTTCCATACTAGACTGGTATTTAGTGAAGAAGTTTTTGAAAACATAAAACGGGTGTTGGCCGGAAAAATCCCCATGAATGCCTTAAATAAAGGGCAGGCAATGGTTCCCGAGGGCTGTACCGTTATAAATAATCCGGTAGGGAGTGCTTCTGTTAGTTGGTTTGAAAGAAACGACAGAGTTCTCGTTTCAATGCCGGGAGTTCCGCAGGAGATGAAAGTTGTGATGACGGAATCCATATTGCCCAAGCTGCATGAGAAATTTCAAACGGATGTGATTATGCATCAAACATTTCTTGTACAACACTATCCAGAGTCTGTATTGGCTGAAAAACTGGAACTGTGGGAAACTGCACTGCCGGAAAGCATCAAACTGGCCTATTTACCAAAACTTGGAATAATCCGCCTGCGATTGACTGGACGCGGACAAGATAAAAAAGAAGTGCGGGCGCTTCTAGATAGCGAAAAAGCTAAATTAGAGAAAATTTTGGGTGAAGATATCTTCTGTGAGGAAGATACTCCTTTGGAAGTTATTATCGGCGAATTACTAAAAAAGAAGAAAATAACCGTTTCCACCGCAGAAAGTTGTACTGGAGGAAGTATTGCCGCACGATTAACATCTATTGCCGGAAGTTCGGAATATTTTAATGGAAGTATAGTGGCTTATTCCAATGAAGTAAAGATGAATCTCTTGTACGTTTCTCCCGAAACTTTGGAACGGCATGGAGCTGTTAGTGAAGAAACTGTGATTGAAATGGTAAAAGGTGCGATGAAAGCATTGAAAACCGACTGTGCTGTGGCAACTTCAGGCATAGCCGGTCCCGGAGGAGGAACTCCTGAAAAACCGGTAGGGACAGTTTGGATAGCTGCTGGTTATAAAAACGAAATTCGTACTTACAAGCAGGAAACAAATCGCGGAAGATCCATGAATATTGAAAGAGCCGGCAATAATGCGTTATTAATTTTACGGGATTTACTCAAATAAGGGAAAATTGGTATTCAGAAGTGAATTATTTTAGGAATTTCTTGTTTTATACGGATAAAAGTGCTTACTTTGCGTCCTGTTTGAAAGAAGTATAGATATAAAACTATAAAAATAAGATAGAAATGTCGAAGATTTGTCAAAT
>ERZ827528.4423-NODE-4423-length-10402-cov-3.111820_pt1 | contig 10402 bp, 12 predicted proteins | sample MGYA00519768_ERZ827528 | MGnify/ENA primary metagenome ERZ827528 (study PRJEB31778, sample SAMEA3449343) | human gut metagenome | biome: human gut; feature: human-associated habitat; material: faeces | place: United Kingdom | collected 2010/2012 ...
CTGTCCCATCCACTCAGAGTCACGCTTTGCCAGATAGTCGTTGACTGTGACGATGCACACGCCCTTGCCCTCAAGTGCATTTAAGTATGCCGGCAGTGTCGATACCAGAGTCTTACCTTCACCGGTCTTCATCTCAGCGATACGTCCCTGGTGGAGAATGATACCACCAATAATCTGCACACGATAATGCTCCATGCCGAGCACACGCTTCGCCGCCTCACGCACCGTCGCATATGCCTCCGGAAGAAGATCGTCCAGCGTCTCGCCGTTCTCCAGTCTCTCCTTATATTCCTTCGTCTTGTTCTTTAATTCTTCATCGGAAAGTGCTCCCATCGCCTCGCGGTAAGATTCCACCTTGTCGACAAGCGGGTAAATCCGCTTTAACTCACGCTCGCTGTGGGTTCCGAAGATCTTCGTTATTGCACTCATAAAAAGCTCCTACTCCTGTTTTTACACAAAACTGTGTCAAAATCCATTCTCCTGCGGGACACCTGCAAAAGGGTATGACCCCGCACAATATTGTTATTGTAACACTTTTCCAGCACCACCACAATAAAAACAGGCGTAAAAGAATTGTAAATTTTTTATTAACTGCCGCTTTACTGCAAATTTTTCTTGCACACTTCCGGTTCCATGTTATACTCAAAAGTGATCTGAACGATCTATTTTTTCAATAAAGGAGGATTTCAAAATGACATACACATATAAGACCAAGGGCACCTGCTCCACACAGATTGATCTTGAATTAGAGGGCAACATCGTGCATAATGTAAAGTTCACCGGCGGCTGCAACGGCAATCTTCAGGCGATTCCGAAGCTCGTCGAGGGTCTTACCGTTGAGCAGGTTGAGGAGAAAATCGGCGGCATCTCCTGCAACGGACGCCCGACTTCCTGCGGCGATCAGCTTGCCAGAGCCTGTCGCATCCAAGCAGGCGTAAGGAAACACCTGCAAACGCAAAACGCGCCTGTCCCGGAACAGGCGTATTGATTTTTGTGGACTAAGTTGCAGGAGTAGAAACCGAGCGCTCAATGTTCCGGCTGTAACGGAGGCGGCATTTCTAATCGCAAAATCCGCCCCTGCCAGAAGCGGCCGGAACATAAGATGCTCTGATTTTTTGCATAATAAAACGTCCCCGGCATTTTCCGTCTCTGTCTCCGCCCGGCTCCGTCAGATCTGCGTTACGTCGGGGTCTGCAGAATCGGCTGGATCTGTTTGCCGGCGAGCGCCGCCTCGATTGTGTCCGGCAGGAGCTCCATTTTTGCGATCATGGAGTTCGGCTTGCTCTTGCAGTTGTCCTGCCCGAACGGAACGAAATAAATATTTTTCATATTCATCAGCATTCCGATATTCTTAAAGCTGGCGCCGAGCGCATCGTTCGTCGAGATGGCAATCACAAGCGGCTTACCGTTGCGCATATGCGCTTTGGTCGCCATCAGCACCGGCGTATCCGTGATTCCGTTGCAGAGTTTTGCCGCCGTATTTCCGGTGCAGGGCGCAATGACCATGATGTCCAGAAAATTATTCGGTCCGATCGGCTCCGCCGCACAGATGGTACGGATGCCCTCATTTCCGGTAATCTCGCAGATTCCGTCCACATAATCTTTCGCACTTCCGAACCGCGTGTCACACGTCTGCGCATTAAATGAAAAAACCGGCACCACATTGGCGCCCATATCACACAGCCGCTGGATCTCTTTTCTCGTCTTCGCAAACGTACAAAACGAACCGGTAATTCCAAGCCCGATATTATAATTGGAAAAATCCATCACATTTCATGCTCCTTTCGCACGAATCTCTCCACCGCCCGGTCCAGAATATAGGCGCTCTCCTTCGGCGCATATTTTCCCGGAAGTCCAAGTGCCAGATCCGCACGGATGCCGCACTCTCTGGCGCAGGCAAAATCCGTACCGCCCGGTTTGGACGCGATGTCTAAAATATATGCATCCCGCGGCAGTTCGCGGATGATCGCACCTGTAACCACAGGCGCCGGAACCGTGTTGACCAGCATTGCCGCCCCCATCGCTTCCTCCGGTCCAAACGCAAAATCCGCGGCATAAAATCCATCCTTCTTGGCAAGTTTGCGCACTTCCCGTCTTCTTGCCAGCACCGTCACGCGCGCGCCGAGCGCTTTCAGCCTCGCAGCCACCGCTCTGCCGCAGCAGCCGTAACCGGTGACGATAATTTTTGCCTCCTCAATGTTATAAGGGCTGTGGTTCACAAGCTCCGCGATCACGCCCTCCGCCGTCGCCACTGCATTTTCTTCCGTCACAATCTCATCTTTCATAAAATCCAGATAGTGAATGTCCCGGCGCTCCAAAAGCTCCTGCTGTTCTGTGGAGAAGCAGCCTCCAAGCACCAGCGTATCGTTCGTCAGGTTTTTATTCAATATATCGTTCAGCATTTTCTGTTCCGGTATCTTTGTCACCGGAATCGGGAGGATCAGCATATCCGCCTCCGCCAGAAAACTTTTCAACTTCTCGAGCTGTTCTTTTACCGTCCCGCTGTTTCTGATATCCAGGCAGCGTACGTTGAGTCCTCTTTTGGTCATAATCTCCGCCAGATAGACCTGACGCATGTCACTGATGAGAAGTATGGTCTGTCTATTCATAGAATTACGCTCCCTTCTCTTTATTATATGAAACGCGCGCTCTTCTGCCACAGCGAAGCATTTACATGTATTTTACGAAAAATATATATTATATCTATTGCATCTATATTTTCAGAATATTTTTGCATTCATTCTTTGTTTATTGTTTTTAAATATTTTTTATTATAATTTTCTCATTTTATGCTTGACTTTTTCTCATATATCAGATAGAATAAAGACAACAAAAAGAAAGGAAAACGAAATCGAAGGAAAGGAAGGTACAAGCCACCAGAAACGTAACGATTTACCCAAAACGATATTAAGGAAAGAGAGGTACAGACCACCGAAAACGTAATTGCATTCGTTTTTTTCTAACTCCCGAAGAACACACGTGACAATCCAAATCATGGAAAGAGGAATCAGTATCAGATGAGTTAATCAGATATGATGCGATATCCACCGTCATAAGAAGAGTGATACAAAGGTACGAAGGAAACGAAGAAGTCCTAAAGAGAGAGCAAAAAAAGAAAAGAGAGGTACAGTCCCATGGACGAGATAGTTTAGAAGGCGACATCGATTCAAATGAATAGGATGTCGCCTTCGTCGTTCTATTTTTTCTATTTTATCTGTTTTTCCTGCTCGCTCTCCGTCACGGACATCTCCGTCTGCTGCCAGGGATTTTCCTCATCCGGATCAGTCGGATCCCAGTGGCAGTCCGGATCTGATTTATCCAGTTTTTGTGCCTCCGGTTTCCCGAGCGGCCCCGGGTCTTCCCCGTCGTATATTTCAACCGTAGTGCCTTCCGGGCAGTTCTCCGCAATCCATTTTGCATCCTCCACCGTCAGTCTTACGCAGCCCATCGACGCCTGCTGTCCCAGCTTGTTATACTTGTCCGTACAGAGTGTATCCTTTGCGCGCTTGTAATAGGGCACAGAATGGAACAGGATTCCCCCGTGAATCCGCGTCGCGTACTGCCCATACACACCGCCATAGAGTTCCCGCCACAGATACTTGGTGGAAATCTGGTAAGTTCCGCGCGGCGTTGCGTTGTAAAGTCCGGTCGAGCATACCATTGCCTTATAGGGTACCGTATACTCCCCCTCCTCATCCTGGGTGTAGATCGTGACGCAGTTCTGCTTGCGATTGATGCGGATATAATACGAAAATTCCGGTGTCTGCGTCTCCTTAACATCCGCTTCCGCTTTTCCGGTTCCGCTTACATCCGGCATCTCAGTCTCTTCCTGCCGCACTGCTTCTGTCCCTTCCACCAGCAAATCTTCCCCGTTCTCTGTGTTCGCACCGGTCTGCGCCGTCCCGCCGCTTCCGTTTTCCCCCACATTCGTTTTGGCATTCCCACCACTTCCTGTGAGCGGTGTCTCTCCATCGTCTGCGAGCAGAATGTTTTCCGTGCTGCCGTCCATCACCAGTTCTTCCCGCTGGTACTCCCTGGTCCACAGTCCGTTGTCGCCGCTTAGCACCGCCAGTGCAGGCACATTCCACTCCATCTTGAGCGCAACAAATTCAAACAATGTCAGTACGCACAAAAAGACAGTGACTGCAGCCGCAATCATGCGGGCAGCCCTGCCTTCCATCATACGCTGTAATTCATTTTGCTCGTGCTTGTCGTTCTTCATATCTTAATCTTAGAGCTGGGTCTCCACGAAAATGTCATAGATCGCACGGATTGCCGGTTCAAAATCCGCATTGCTCACACCGATAATAATGTTAAGCTCAGAAGATCCCTGATCGATCATCTTGACGTTGATGTTTGCATGTGCCAGTGCTGAGAAGATACGGCCTGCCGTTCCTCTGGTCGACTTCATGCCGCGTCCCACAACCGCGATCAGCGCCAGATCACCCTCCAGCTCGATACTGTCCGGCTTTGCCAGACGGTGAATTGCTGAGATCACTGCCTGCTCCTTGCCCTCGAATTCCGGCTGGTGAACGAAGATTGTCATCGTGTCGATGCCGGACGGCATATGCTCGAATGAGATATTATTCTCCTCAAACGCGGACAATACTTTTCTCCCGAATCCAACCTCGGAATTCATCATATCCTTATCAATATTGACGGAAACAAAACCTTTTTTGCCGGCAATACCGGTAATGGTGTATTTTGACTGATGACAGGTGCTCTCCACGATCCAGGTTCCCTCGTCATCCGGCGCGTTGGTATTGCGGATGTTGATCGGAATTCCTGCTTTTCTCACCGGGAACACTGCGTCCTCATGAAGCACGCTGGCGCCCATATAGGAAAGCTCGCGCAGCTCACGGTATGTGATCGTCTTGATCGGCTGCGGATCCTTAATGATGCGCGGATCTGCAATGAGAAAGCCCGACACATCCGTCCAGTTCTCATAGCAGGTGGCATGTACCGCACGCGCCACGATGGATCCCGTGATGTCGGAACCGCCTCTGGAAAAGGTCTTGATCGTTCCGTCCGGCAGTGCCCCGTAGAATCCCGGAATTACCGCACGCTCGCATTTCTCCAGACGCTTTGCCAGCACCTTGTTGGTCTTCTCCGCGTCAAAAGTTCCGTCCTCCTCGAAGAAAATCACCTCTGCCGCATCCACAAACTCGTAGCCAAGGTAATTCGCCATAATGATACCGTTCAGATATTCGCCGCGGGACGCCGCATAGTCAACCCCCGCTTTATTTTTAAAGTTCTCACTGATCTTTTTGAATTCTTCCTCCAGTGACAGCTTCAGATTCAGTCCATTGATAATTGTGTCATAGCGGTCCTTGATCTTCATCAGCGGCACGCGGAAATCCTCCTCTGCCTCCACCAGCGCATAACAGGCATATAACATATCTGTGACCTTGGTGTCCTTGGCATTGCGTTTTCCCGGGGCACTCGGCACTACATAACGTCTTTCCTTGTCCGCCTGAATGATCTTCCCCACTTTTGCAAACTGTTCCGCACTTGCCAGAGAGCTGCCGCCAAACTTCACAACTTTAATCATTTTTCTGCTCCTCCAATTACCAGCTATCGTCAGGGACGCTTCCGTCCTCGCTTTAACGATTTAATATAACGATATATATATTATCATAAATGGCGGTTCCGTCAAATGATTTTTTTGAAAAATCGCGTTTTTCCTACAAAATGGCAGCCGGTCCGGCAAGCTTCTCACGTACCACATACATGGTCATGTCCGGGCGCGTCGCCACCTTCCATTTCACAAGCGTCATCTGCATCTGTTCCAGTTCGATGGCAGTGATGCACCCGGGATGCACACAGCTTCCCGCATTCAGATACAGCTCCCCGTTTTCCGGCAGTCTCGGTCTGTGTGAATGGCCGGCAATCAGATAACGGTCGTGAAGTCTGGTCCAGCCCGCCAGGCACTGTTCATACCGGACCGCCTTTTTATAATTGCGCGCCGCACTCGTGGGATCATTCACGCCGGAGCGCTCCAACGGTTTCCACACGTAGCGCACCAGAGCTCTGGAGAGCCTCCAGCACACAGAATTAAAAAAATCCGCCTGATGCCCGTGAATCATGCAGACATCCCTTCCGCCCTCGCAATTATCTAATATAATCGCCTCCGGCAGGATTTTTCTCAGCTCCATATTGTGGTTTCCATAGATGCGGCACAGCGCATTCCGGCTTTGCAGACAAGCAAACATCTCATACACGGTCTCGTGATAGTGCACAATCCGGTCCATGCAGCGGTTTTCCCAGAGTTCCTCCCCATCCCCCAGTTCCAGATAGAAGAATCCTCTCTTTATATAATGTTCCATCGCCGCCTCGTACAGGTACGCGTTTTTCAGGAAATTGTCATTTGTTGTCCCTTCCCCTCTGTGGCAGTCACTGATCACCACATAGCGGCTGCCCGTGCCAAGCGGAAGGTGCAGGGCATGTTCCAATGCCCTGTCAATCCTTCGATAACATCCCATGTTTTCACCTGCCCCGACATGATCTGTGCGTTTTCCTGTTTCTGCGGCGCGGTTTGCATCGCCCGCCCGAAAGCACCAGAATCTTCCGAAACCATCCCGGAAGCAGATAATATAGAAATACCATTCTGTCCGCCGTCCGTTTCCACGGGTATGTCACGATCCTAAATCCTCTGCACAGCAGCCTGTTCCAGAGAAGCACCGCGCTTCTGTAGATTCCCGGAATCAATCCGTGTTCCTCCGAAAAATTCATCCGCACACTGACTTCTCTTCCGCAGATGCGAAAAAGGCTGCGCGGTTTTCCGGTTTTGCGGAGACCTTCCCAGAACGCCAGCGCCATCTCCTGCTCTGGGAAAATCAGCGTCGTGGCAAGTCTGAGGCGCGACGGTTTTGTATACACGCCCATCCGAAAGCCGGTGAGCCACCAGTGTCTGGCACAGATTTCATAAAACGTTTCCTCTGCCGTGTCCAGACAGCTGCAGATTCTCGGGAGTTCTGCATCCGATACCGCTTCAAAATGCGCCGTGTGATAGGCGTGCGGCGGAATCACGCCCTTCGCATGGTAAATTCCGACCTCTCCGCCGGTGTTGATCCCGTACTGTCCCTTCCAGAATTCCACCAGCCAGGTTCTTCCCTCATAATTAAAGTACACGGGAAATGCGTCAATCACCATCCCGGCACCCACCGCCATGGTATCATATTTCGCCTCATATCCCTTGTCACGCTGCCAGGCATCCAGCCTTGAGGTAAAAATATCTTCCGACGGCAGATAAGCAAATCCAAAGGGTTCCGCCAGTTCATTGAGCAGCCGCACCCGTTCCCCGGGAGCCAATGCAAGAACTTTTTTCTTCGCCCGCACTCTGTGCACTACTGCCAGGATCAGCAGCGCCGCAAATAGTACCAGAAAGGCGATGCACAAGAGGCACCGCCCGTTTGCAAAGCACATCAGCGCGCCAGAAGTCCTCTTGCGAGATAATCAGCGAGTTCCAGCACCAGATCACTTAAATCCCGGAAGGTATCAATGCTCTGGTCATACTCACCGTTCATCTGATGTTCTATAATCTCGCGCGTCATATCCAGATAATTCAACAGAAGATTCCTCGTCTCTTTTCCTGCAAAGTAGGGATTCTGGTCAGCGAGAAGTGTTGCGATCTGATTCGCATTAGCATACCACTCCCGGATCTGCTGTTCATAATTCTCCTTATCCCCGGATTTTAACGTGCGGATGATCTGCCCCGTCATCTCCACATGTTCCACGAGCAGATTGCGCAGCTGTCTTTTGACAGCTACCGGCAGCCGCTCTGCAAAAACATCCGTGATTGCATCTGCAGTTTCCAACAGGCGTCCCTCCACTGCATACTGCTCTTTTGCATCTGCCCCGGAATACACACTCATCATATACATCCGTGTCCAGTAGATCAGTTCCAGCCACGCCAGACGCATTGTCTCAAACAGCTGATTCACCGAATTCTGCATCTCTCCCGCTGTCTGATTTCCGCCCGGGCGCTGTCCACCCGGAATCACCACTCCGATACCGATGTTTCCGCCCACGCCGGCATTACTGGTATTTCCACCATTTCCAGCATTACCGGTGTTCCCGGTGCTTCCGCTGTTTCCCGTGTTCCCGGTGTTTGCGCTGCCTCCCTGGGGCGGTACGTAGCTTTCCCCCGGGCAGACATAGAGCTTCATTCCTACCTGCAGGTTGTAGGGGTTTACCCCCGGATTTCCGAGTATCAGTTCCGTGACGGTTGTGTGGTACTGTCTCGCAAGGCGATACAGTGAATCCCCCTCCTGCACGGTGTGTACCATTCTATTCTGACAATACATAAAGATTCCACTTCTTTGTTTTCTCTCTTTATCTTATGTCAGATATAAGATCCTGGTGCATAATGATCTGCATATAGGGCAGGCAGACCGCATGCTACATAATTCCTGCAAATACCGGTGCCAGCACAACTGTCAGAAGTCCCGCAACCGCAATGGCAAGACTGCTCATCGCACCTTCGATCTCTCCTATCTCCATCGCCTTGACTGTACCAACCGCATGGGATGACGCTCCGATTGCAATTCCCTTTGCCACCGGCTCCTCAATCTTAAATATACGGCAGACCGTCTCCGCCAGCATATTGCCAATCACTCCGGTAATAATAAACACTGCAACCGTGATGGTCACATAACCGCCAAGCTCCTCCGATATTCCCATGCCGATCGCGGTCGTGATGGATTTCGGCAGAAGCGTCACATACTGCGCATGATCAAAATGAAACAACAGTGCCAGTACAAGCACACACACAAGACTCGTAATCACACCGGAGATCAATCCAAGCACGATTGCCTTGGAATGTTTTTTCAAAAGCTCCACCTGCTCGTAGAGCGGGATCGCCAGACAGACCGTTGCCGGCGTCAGAAGATAGCTCAGATATTTTGCTCCCGCGTTATAACTCTCGTAAGGAATATCAAACGCGACCAGAAAAATGATCACCGCGACGATCGAAATTAAAAGTGGATTACATATCGGCCACTTCAGCTTCTTTTTCAAAAATACTCCCAGTTCATAGGTCAATACGCTGATTGCCACACCGAAAAATACAGACTGATTTAAAAATTCCCTCATTTCCTTATGCCTTTCTGTTTCTGCGAATTACAAACTGTGTCACTCTTCCCGAAATCACCATAACCACAATCGTGGATACAAACATGATCACAACCACCTGCACACAGATCGGCTTTAAAGCGCTCCAGGACTCGACCAGCCCCGCCCCCGCCGGAATAAACATCACCGGCATGATCTCTATCAAAAATTTCCCTGCATCTTCCACTGCAGAGAGTTTTATTATTCCAAGCTCCAGTGCCGCAAACAACAATACCAGTCCATAGATGCTTGCCGGTACCGGAAGTGGAAGCAATGCCTTTAATCCTTCTCCAAGAAATGAAAAAAGTAAAATAATCAAAAATTGTCTCAAATGCTTCATCCTGCCGTCTCCTCTCATCGGAACTTATTATAGCAACAGTATCACAACTTTTACATCGACATTCCGACGAAATGCATGCCTTTCTTTTTCTATTTACAGTGCAACTTTCTAGTTCTTACTGCCTATATACTCCGCAAGTGTATCCAGAATCACCTGCGGTTCGATCGGCTTTGCAAGATGAGCGTTCATCCCGGCCGCCAACGACTGGCTGACATCTTCCTCATAGGCATTGGCCGTCATGGCAATTATGGGCACAGTCTGTGCATCCGTCCGGCTCATTGCCCGGATCTGTCTGGCTGCCTCCAGTCCGCTCATCACCGGCATCCGGATATCCATCACGATTGCGTCAAAATATCCCTCCGGATTCTGTTCCACCAGTTCTACCGCTCTTTTTCCATTTTCCGCATGTTCCACAAGAATTCCCTTTGATTCCAGAATACGTCTGGCCACAAAAGTATTGATCTCGTTGTCCTCTGCGAGAAGCACCCGTCTGCCTTCCAGGTTCTGTTTTGCCATGACTGCCTGTGGCATTTTTTCCGGAGCATCGACGCCCGAGATCGTAAGCGGCAGATCAAGGATTACCTCGGTACCCTCTCCTAATTTACTGTGAATCTCAATCGTACCGTGCATCATGACCACCAGTTTCTTTACGATCGCAAGTCCAAGACCGGTGCCTTTCTTATCCTTCCCGCGGGAGAGATCACTTTTGTAAAAACGTTCCCAGATTTTTCCGAGTGCCGCCCTTGGAATTCCGATCCCATTATCTTTGACTGCTGTATATACTTTTTCACCGCGGTCTGTTGTTTCGATGGTAATAATAGAATCCGGATCGCTGAATTTAATGGCATTGTCCAGCAGATTGTATAAGACTTGCTGGATTTTACGTTTGTCGGCATTTACATTCAGATGCTTTGTTGCGAAGACCAGTTCAATAGAGATCTTCTTCTGGGT
>ERZ827528.4424-NODE-4424-length-10401-cov-36.407597_pt1 | contig 10401 bp, 8 predicted proteins | sample MGYA00519768_ERZ827528 | MGnify/ENA primary metagenome ERZ827528 (study PRJEB31778, sample SAMEA3449343) | human gut metagenome | biome: human gut; feature: human-associated habitat; material: faeces | place: United Kingdom | collected 2010/2012 ...
CTTTTCGCGATTGAGTTGGTCGCGCTTTCATGCTCCTTCCGCGTGCAGCTTTTTGAGGCTTCGCCTAAGCCCTTGTTTGCTCCCCCAAGATTCCATGAAGAACCTTATTCATTGCTCATTTCCTTATATTCCGACGATTTGCCCGATAACATTCTCCCCCGCCTTGCCTTCACGCTCCAGCAGAACCGCCGCGTTCCAGCCGAACGCGCTGTGCTCCATCACGCGGAAGAGCGCGGCAATGGCATCCACCAGCGCCGTTTCATCCGGATGCAGCTGATGGTAGAGCACCGCCGTACCGCGCAGCACCGCGTACTCCGCGCACAGCGAAACCGCTGCCGTCGCCGGGCGCTCCTGATGCGCGCCGTACGGGAAGCCCTCGTAGAACACATGGTTGACCATCAGCTGCTCCGTGCCAATCATCCAATCCGGCGTATCCGCCTGAAACGTACCCGCCGCCTGCTGCAAAACCGCGCCCGCCTGTTCCCCGCGCAGGAGCGGTAGGATTTCCGCCGCGATTCCGCCCATGCTGATGGTATCCGCCAGCAGTTCTTCCATCAGCGTCCGCAGGATATTCGCCCGAAGCGCCCAATCCGCCGGGGGAATCGCGACTTTCGCCGCCGCGCGGAACGCTGCCCAGCGGCTTTCACTCGTTTGATGCCCGGATTCCTCCAGCACAAGCGCCGCGCGAATCCCCATCATGCGGCTTGCAAGCGGAACTTCCCGCGCTTGCAGCATGGTGACGACATCCCGGCGCAATTGCCGCGTTTCCACCGTCAGCGCCGCGTCCGTCTCGCGCGGCGGCAGCGCCATGGCGAAGGACAAGCGCATCCGCCGGAAGGTCATCAGCGGCAGGCGGTGCAGCAGCATTTCCACCACGCGCTCGCAGGAGGCACTGCACGAGCACTCGTCGTCATCCATCGTGCGGATGCCGCGGGGGTAATAGCGGCAGGTGGTGGAGATGGCTTCCTCGCCGCACTCGGCTTGCAGGGCGCAGAGACCATCCGCGCGCTGAAGTGGGCAGTGCCCCTCCCAGTTTGGCAGGAGTTCGGCGTAGCGCTCCGGGGTGGGGTCATCCGCCAGATGCAGCGATGTATCCAGCTTGCAGCGCAGTTCCGGCGAACACGGCACGCTCAGCAGGCGGAAATAATCCTCGCGCGGGAAAGTGACTGCCCACCCGTCGCAGCAGGTATGGCGGCACTGACCGCACTTGCAGTGGAAATCGGCGTAATTATCCGGCACAAGGAAATCGCGCGTGTCCATAGGGCATCCGCTCCTCTAAACGATTTTCGGGACGATTATAACACATTTTGAAGGAAAATGGGCGCAAAGTACACCAGAAATGCAAAGCAGGACAAACAAAAAACAGGCTGCCCGTGTGGGACAGCCCGTTGAAAGTTTACTCCTTGCAGTACCCGTTCATCAGCGTTTCGAGTTCATCCAGCACCTTTTCGGCGGCTGCCTGATTTTCGCCGCGCGCGAAGAGGTAGGCTTTCAGCTTCGGCTCCGTGCCGGAGGGGCGGACGATGATTTTGCTGCCATCCGCCAGCGCGAAGGACAGCACGTCGCTCTTGGGCAGACCCGTTTCATCGTTCTGGTAGTCGATGCGGGTCGCGGTCGGGAAATGCGCGTCCGCGAAGGTATCCAGCGGGGCGCGGAGCTTGCGCATGATGTCCGCCATCTTCGCCGCGCCGGATTCGCCCTCGTACTGGAAAGTCAGCAGACGCTGGGCGTAGAAGCCGAACTCCTCGCGCAGCTGCTCCAGCTTATCCAGCAGCGTCAGCCCCTGCGCCTTGTAATTCGCCGCCATTTCGCAAACCAGCACCGCCGCGTTGACGGCGTCCTTATCGCGCACGGACGTGCCGGACAGGTAGCCGTAGCTTTCCTCGAAGCCGAAGATGTAGCGCTCGGTGTGGCCTTCCTTTTCCAGCAGCCCAATCTGCTCGCCGATGAACTTGAAGCCGGTGAGCACGTTGCGCAGCTCCACGCCGTACTTCTTGCAAATCGGCACAGCCATCTCGGTGGTCACGATGGTCTTGACGGCGACGGGCGGCAGTTCGCCCTTCTGCGCCTTGCGGTGGCTGCACACATAGTCCAGCAGCAGCACGCCCATGTCGTTGCCGGAAATCAGCGTGACGGTATCGCCCTGCCGCACACCCGCGCCGATGCGGTCGCAGTCGGGGTCGGTGGCGACGCACATATCCGCCCCGGTGGCGATGGTCTTTTCAATCGCCAGCTTCATCGCCTCGCGGATTTCGGGGTTCGGGTACGGGCAGGTCGGGAAATGGCCGTCGGGCATTTCCTGCTCCGCGACGACATCCACGTCGATATTGCCCATGCGCTTCAGCATTTCGCGCACCGGCACATTGCCCGTGCCGTTGAGCGGGCTGTAGACGATGTGCAGGCGCTCGTCGGTGGGGGCGATGCGCAGGCCGCTAATCATCTGGTAATAGCTCTCGATGGTTTCGTCGTCAATGTAGCTGATCATGCCGTTATCGAGGTACTTCCGGAAGCTCGGCAGGGAGGGCTGGAGCGTCTGTTCGGCGCTGATGAAGGAATAGATGCGGTCGGCGGCTTCAATCGTAATCTGGCAGCCATCCGCGCCATAGACCTTATAGCCGTTGAATTTCGCGGGATTATGGCTCGCCGTCACCATCACGCCCGCGCTGGTGTGCAGGTGGCGCACAGCGTAGGACAGCATGGGGGTCGGCATGAGCGTGCGGTAGAGGTAGACGCGGATGCCCATTTCCGCCAGCGTCGCGGCGGTCAGCTCGGCAAAATCGCGGCTATGGATGCGGCTGTCGCAGCTGACAGCGCAGGACGGCTTCTCGCACGTCTCCAGCAGGTAACGTCCCAGCCCGCGCGTCGCCTTGGACACGGTGTAGAGGTTCATGCGGTTTTCGCCCGCGCCTAAAACCCCGCGCAGACCGCCCGTGCCGAACGCCAGCGAACGATAGAAGCTGTCATTCAGTTCATCCGGCGACATGGCTTTGAGCTGATTGTGCAGCTCCTCATTCATGCCGGGGCACTTCCGCCACGCCTGATACTTCTCCTGAATCGAACGTTCACCCATCTTTTTTTCCTCCTTATGCTGATTTGCTTGCGAATAAAAAAGCAGTATGCGCCGATTGAGCGCAGATTGGGTGCGCCGAAGCGAATACTGCTGATTTGCGGAATCTTGACACGCGCTTTTGCGCGAAACATCGGCTTACGTTACAAGCCTGCATCGGATGATGTGGATGATATGCCTTCATCCTATCTTCGATAAAAATCAAGTAACATGGGAGTGCGCTGCGAAGGGTTCAAAGGTGCGACCGCAGACATTCGTCTGTTTTCATTGCCCCCTTGTCGCGCCCATCTGGCGCGACACAGCATAAATGTTGAAAAGAGCAAGTTGTAGGCGCGTCTGAGGACGCGCGAAGTTACTGGCAGGGACGCTTCGCTGCCTGCGCCTTTGTTGAGCGCGTTTGGCATACTGGTCGCCCGCGGAACAGTTGGGGCGTTGCCCCAAACCCCACCAGAGGCGCTGCCTCTGGACTCCGCAAGGGGCATTGCCCCTTGACCCTTTTTTTGTCGCCCGGCTTGAGCGCTTTTCCCTACGCTTTGGGTGAAGCGGCTTTTTTGCCCTTAACCGACATTTTCCTTCTGCGGAACCGTCGGCGCGGTCGTCTCCGGCGGTGCGTATGCCGGCGTAAATATCTGCGCCTTCGCCCAGTCCCACTCGAAACTATCCAGCTTCAATATCAAATTACTCTGCCGCAACAGAATCGCCGTGTTTTCCAGCATAAAATACAATCCACGCGCCAGCTGCCCGCGGTGGCTGCCGAAATCACGCGCAATCATGTTCCCTAAATCCTCGCAGCGGAACATCGGATGCCCCGAAAAGCCGAACATGCTCGTGCTATGCGGCTTGGAATCCGCCTGAATCAGCAGCGGAACCGTGCCCATCCACCAGCCTTCGTGTTCAATCTGCACGGTCAGCTTTGCCGCCGTTCCCGGCACAAGATAGAAGAAATCGGTGTCCAGCACCTCTTCCCGCTCGTTGAACGTGCGGAACATCAGCGTGTCATCCTGATAGATGGTGATGCGGTAGGCGCGCGGGCCTGTCCAGCGGCGGTCGTGGGTCAGGTAGGCGTAGGCAAAAACGGGCATAGTACCCTCGTAATCGACCATATACATCCACCTTCCCCCCTTTACTTTGACACAAAGCACACATATATTATCATAGTTGTTTTTCTTGTTTTCGTCAAGGGGTTTCCGGACTTTTCCGGTATTTTTCTGCAATTTTTTTCCGCAGGAATTCCGTCCGGCGCATTCTTTTTGCGCATTCTCCCGCATACCTTATGATGAAGGGAGGAATGCAGGTGGTTACGTTTCAGCGGCAAAGGGAACGGCAGGCAGAGGAGCTTCTGCTGACGCCGGGAGAAATGGCGGCGCGGTGCGATTGGCAGCAGGTGCGGCGGATGCGAGAGGAGATGCCCGACGACGTGTGCAGCACACATGCTTGGTATCAGAATTGCGATGCGCTTGACCGGGAACTGCGGGCGCAGTACCCGATGATTGGCGCACTGGAAACGGCGGTGCGGGCGTATGGGTACGCGATGGCGGATAACACGCGTCCGCGCGTGCAGGAGACGATGCGCTGGCGGCTGACGCTCGACCAGTTCGGCATCTTGGCACAGGTGCTGGCGCGGCATGGGCTGATTGCGGATGTTCGCGAGGCGCTGGAATACTTCGCGGAGGCGAAATGAGCAGGGGGGATTGTCCGGGCGGGCAGTCCCCTTTTCGTCATTATCCGAAACTTTTTGCGGATTTACTGTTGCAATGTACGGCATTATTCAGTATAATAATGTAGGATAGCTGAATTTCATGCGGAAAAAATCAGGAGGATCATCATCATGCCGACGGATTTGGAGATTGCACAGGCGGCACAGCCGAAGCGGATTCAGGAGATTGCGGAAAAAGCGGGCATTCCCGAGGGCGCCATCAGCCCCTATGGGCAGTATATCGCGAAGGTTGACCCCATGCAGTTAGGCGTGGGCAGCGAGATGCGCGCCAAGCTCATTCTCGTCACCGCCATCAACCCGACCCCCGCGGGCGAGGGCAAAACGACCGTTTCCGTCGGCTTGGCGGACGGCATGACGAAAATCGGCAAAAAGGCGATGCTGGCGCTGCGCGAACCGTCGCTCGGCCCGGTGTTCGGCATGAAGGGCGGCGCGGCAGGCGGCGGCAGGGCGCAGGTGCTGCCGATGGAGCAGATTAACCTGCACTTCACGGGCGATTTGCACGCCATCACCGCCGCGAACAACCTGCTTGCCGCGATGGTGGACAACCACATCCAGCAGGGCAACGCGCTGGGCATTGACCCGCGTCAGGTGACGTGGCGGCGCTGTCTGGACGTCAACGACCGGCAATTGCGCGCCATCGTCAGCGGGCTGGGCGGCAAGCCCAACGGCAACCCCCGCGAGGACGGCTTCGACATCACCGCTGCAAGCGAAGTGATGGCGGTTTTCTGCTTGGCGAAGGATTTGCAGGACTTGAAGGCGCGTTTATCCCGCCTGCAAGTCGCACGGACGTACAGCGGCAAGCCCGTTACGGCGGGTGATTTGCACGCGGCAGGCGCCATGACGGCGCTCCTGCGCGACGCGCTTCAGCCCAACCTCGTGCAGACCATTGACGGCACGCCCTGCCTGATGCACGGCGGCCCGTTCGCGAATATCGCCCACGGCTGCAACTCCGTGATTGCGACGACGACGGCAATGCGTCTGGCGGATTATGTCGTGACCGAAGCAGGCTTCGGCGCTGACCTCGGCGCGGAGAAGTTCATGGACATCAAGTGCCGGATGAGCGGCATTTTCCCGGACGCGGTGGTGCTGGTGGCGACGGTACGCGCGCTGAAATCCCATGGCGGCTGCCCGAAGGCGGACTTGTCGCACGAGAATGTCGAGGCGCTGCGCAATGGCTTGCCGAACCTGCTGGCGCACATCGACCACATCCGCAATGTGTGGAAGCGCCCCGTGGTTGTCGCGCTGAACCGCTTCGTCAGCGACACGGAGGCGGAAATGGCGCTGCTGCGTCAGGCGTGCGCGGATGCGGGCGCGCCGGTAGAGCTTTGCGACGGCTGGGCGAAGGGCGGCGACGGTGTGAAGGAGCTGGCGGCGCGGGTGTGCGGCATTGTGGACAGCGCGCCGAAATCCGAGCCGTGCTACACCTACGACATCACCCTGCCGCTGAAGGACAAGATTGAGGCGATTGCGACGCGCATCTACGGCGCGGCGAAGGTGGAGTTTGCCGGAAGCGTGCTGAAGCAGCTGCAAAAGCTGGAGGACGAAGGCTGGCGCGAATGCCCGGTGTGCATTGCGAAAACGCAGTATTCCTTCTCCGATGATGCGAAGCTGCTGGGCGCGCCGGTGGGGCACACGCTGCACATTCGGCAAGTGCGGCTGAACGCGGGCGCGGGCTTTGTGGTGGCGTTCGCGGGGGATATTATCGCCATGCCGGGGCTGCCGAAGGTTCCCGCCGCCGAAGCGATTGATGTGGACGAAAACGGCGAAATTGTGGGCTTGTTCTGATTTTTTTACGCTGTTTTGTTTCAATTTGAGACAAGGCAGCGTATACTTATATTGCAGAGGATTTCGCGTCTGCGGACGCGACCAAAGGGCTTTCCGATCGCCCTTTGGAAACCTTCGGTGCACTCCCATGTTACTTGATTTGTATTGGAAGTTTTTTAGTTTGTGTTCCTTTCGTTCTTCCAATAAACATGACCGACCTGTAACAGGAGTGTGCAATGCGAAGGGGTCAAGGGGGCGACCGCAAAGCCCCCTTGTCGCTCCCGCAGGAGCGAAATCCCCTGCCACAACAAAGCACTTTATAAAAAGGAAGTACATAAAGCCATGAAAAAGATTTTCATCATCGGCGGAGGCATCGCCGCCCTCGAAGCGGCAAAATCCGCCCGCAGCACCCAGCGGGACGCGCTGATTGTCCTCATTTCCGCCGAGAACGCCCTTCCCTACAGCCGCCCGATGCTCACCAAGCAGCTCATGGGCAAGGTGACGGCGCAGGATTTGGCGGTTGAATCCGCCGCGTGGTATGACGAAAAGGATATTGTCGTCCTTACCGGGCGAACCGTGACTGCCATCGACCCCGTCGGCAAAACGCTCGTGGCGGGCGGTACCCCCTTCCATTGGGATTTCCTCATTCTGGCGACAGGCGCAAGCTGCTTTGTGCCGCCGATTCCGGGCGCGGACGGCGCGAACGTCGTCGCCGTGCGAACCTTTGGCGACGTGGCGCGCGTGCGGGAAATCGCGAAAACGGCAAAAAACGCGGCGGTTATCGGCGGCGGCGTGCTGGGGCTGGAAGCGGCATCGTCCTTGGCGGAAGCGGGGCTGTCTGTGACCGTGCTGGAGCACGGCGATCAGCTGATGAAGCGGCAGATTGACGCGCAGGCGGCGCAGCACCTTGAATCCGCCATGGCGGGCAAAGGCGTGAAGCTGCTGAAAAACGCGGATTCCGCGCGCATCGACGCATCCGGCGTCACCCTCGTGGACGGCACGCGCATTCCGGCGGAGCTGGTCATCGTATCAGCGGGCGTACGGGCAAATATCCGCCTCGCCAAGGACGCAGGCATTGCGGCCGAGCGCCACATCACGGTCGATCATCACATGCGCACGAACCTCCCGGACGTGTACGCGGCGGGCGACTGCGCGTCGATGGGCGTGAGCTACGCACTGTGGACGGAAGCGGCGGATATGGGGCGCATCGCGGGCATCAACGCGGCGGGCGGCGACGCGGCGTATCAGGCGCTGCCGCGTCCGCTCATCTTCCACGGCTTCGGCACGGCGTTGTTTGCGTTCGGCGATACGGGCCGTCAAGCGAATATCGCGTACGAAATCGGCGAAATGCCCGGCGCGCGGTACTATTCCGCAGGCGGAAAGCTGGTCGGCGCGGTGCTGACGGGCGACATCCGCCGCATGGAAGAAGTCACGAATCTGATTTTGCAGGCATAACGCCGCTTCCCGCGCATAGACTGAACCGACTCTTGAACGAGGAGGAGAAAGTTTATGTCGCAGACAACAAGTCAAACGTGCGCGTATGAGTACACCGTCCGCCGTGGGGACAGCTTCTACCTGATTGCGCATCGCCTGGGCGTGCCGCTGAAGGATCTGCTGGAGGCGAACAGCGACATCAACCCGGCGCGGCTGATGGTGGGCGACGTGCTGTGCATCCCCGGCGCGGCGGCGGAAACGCCCGATACCAACATCACGGCGCCGACCACCCCCGACGTCTCTGACACCACGACGAACGACGCGCTGGACACCCCCGCCGCCGACATGAACGCCCCTGCGACCCCCGGCGGCGAAACGCCTGACATCAGCTTTTGCTCGGAGATTGACCGCTACACGGTGCTGCAGGGCGAAACGGCGGCGGATGTGCAGTTGAAAAAGGACGTCAACCGCCATACGCTGGAAACCGCGAATCCGGATGTGAACCTGGACGCGCTGCAGGCAGGGCAGGTGCTGTGCGTGCCGGAAAATCAGGCGTGCCCGCCGGGCAACACATACACGCTGGACAAGGACGAGACGATGGAGACGACGGCGCTGCTGCTGAACGTGTCGCTGTCGGCGCTGCTGCGGGCAAATCCGTGCCTTGCGCCGAGCGACTTCAAGCAAGGCGCGTGCATCAATATTCCGGAAGACTGACAGAAAACGGCGCTCAGCGGGATTTCTTCCCTGCCGAGCGCCGTTTTTCAATGAGCAATTAGGAATGAGCAATGCGCAATTATTGGTTCTTCACGGAATCTTGGGGGAAGAGCAGCTTGGGGGCGCGTCTGCGGACGCGCAAAGTTAGGGGCAGGGACGCTTCGCTGCCTGCACCTTTGTTGAGCGCGTTTGGCATACTGGTCGCCCGTGGAACTGTTGGGGCGTTGCCCCAAACCCCACAAGGGACGCTGTCCCTTGACCCTGCAAGGGGCAATTGCCCCTTGACCCCTTTTCGCGATTGAGTTGGTCGCGCTTTCATACTCCTTCCGCGTGCAGCTTTTTGGGGCTTCGCCTAAGCCCTTATTTGCTCCCCCAACTTTCCGTGAAGAACCTAATTACTCCGCCTTGACAATCTTTTCCGCGCCGATTTGCCCCGGCAGGCTCATCGTCATCGCGCCGTTGGAATAGACCGTCACGGTCATGCCGTTCTCCATGCCGTCCAGCAGCGCCGCGTCCGCGTTGACTTGCACCACGTCGGTTTCCGTCGTCAGCAGGAAGCCGGATTCCGTCAGTTCGCTGACCGTGCCGGTGGTCTTGTAGCAGCCGATTTTCTGCGCGTACACCTGCGCCGGCAGCGAGCGGGTCATGATGCCGTCGTAGGGGACGTGGATGTAGTCGCCCACCGCGAGTTCGCCGTCCGTCTCGTAGACCGTGCCCTCGTCCACGTTGACCAGCACCTGCATGTCCTTCGTCTGGAGGAGGATGCCGTCGCCCGTGATTTCGACAATTTCGCCCGCCAGCTCGTCGATGGTCGCGGCAATATCAATCGTATCCGCCGTCACCTGCGCAGGAATGGAGCTGGTCATCTGCCCATTGTAGGTCACGCGAACCGTCTCGCCCAAGTCCGGAATGCCGACCGGCAGCTGCGTCAGGGAGGTCAGGTTGACCTGAATCTGCTGACCATCCGCGGTTTCCATGGTGATGTACGCCTCGACGACCGTGCCGGTGAGGACGGCTTCCTCCTCCACCGCGGTAATCTGCTCGGCGCTGATCTGTCCCGGCAGGCTCATCGCGATCACGCCGCTGAAATACACGTTGATTTCCGCGCCATCGGTGATTTGCGCCAGCTGTTCCGCCGTCGCGTGAACGATGTAAGTCGTCTCGTCGGTGGTGAGGGTGAAGCCCTCGTCGGTGATGTCGCTGACCGTGCCCGTGAGGACGTAGCAGCCAATGTGCTGCGCCGTCACCTGCGCGGGGTAAGAGCGGGTCATCTGCCCGTTGTACATGACGTGGATGAAGTCGCCCACCGCGATTTCCTTGCCCTCGCGGATGGTGTCCGCCGTCAGAATCGCCTCAATCAGCTGCCCTTCGGGCGTTTCCAACAGAATGGATTCTTCGCCGATTTCCAGCACCGTCCCGGCAATTTCCGCGATTTCCGCCACGTCGCCTTCCTCGGCATAAGCGGGCAGCAGCAGCGCCGCCATCAGCAGCGCCATCAGGATTGCAAGCATCTTCTTCATATTCGTGTTTCTCCTTGTGGGGGAATGTCAGGGCTTCTTTTGCCCTGCACTCTAACAGACGAAAAAGGCGGGCGGATTGTTCCCGCCCGCGGAAAAGTATTTTTTGGGTTCTTCACGGAATCTTGGGGGGGAGCAGCTTGGGGGCGCGTCTGCGGACGCGCAAAGTTACTGGCAGGGACGCTTCG
>ERZ827528.4426-NODE-4426-length-10389-cov-2.959357_pt1 | contig 10389 bp, 3 predicted proteins | sample MGYA00519768_ERZ827528 | MGnify/ENA primary metagenome ERZ827528 (study PRJEB31778, sample SAMEA3449343) | human gut metagenome | biome: human gut; feature: human-associated habitat; material: faeces | place: United Kingdom | collected 2010/2012 ...
TGCGTGCGTCCACGCCATTCCTTGGTGGCGCGGCCGCGCTTGATGGCGCGCTTGCCGTCGTCCTGCAGGTTGCGACGGCGGCCCTCGTAGTCCTCGATGTCGCCGCGGTCGCGGATCCAGTCGAGGCGCAGGGGCTTCAGGCCCTCCTTCGGGTCGCATTTGGGGCCTTCGGTGTTGTAGTCGTGGAACGGGGCATTCGGGCCCACTCCGGGGGTGTCGGAGAGCTTGATCTCGGTGTAGGGTACCTCAAGGTCGTAGGAGCCGTACTCGTAGGAGAACGGCACAGACTTGGTCTTGCGGATGTGCGCCTTGTCGCGCTGCTTGGACCCACGGGCGGCGATGTCGACGCGCTGCTGCTTGGCGAGCTTCTGCGCGTCCTTGGCGTCCTTGGCGTTGGTGAACTTCTTTTCGGTGGCCTCGGCCCCGGCGGCGGCGCTGCCTTCCTGCGCGGCCTGTGTGTCGGTGGCGGGGGTGTGGGTCACGATGCGCGGGGCGTATCCGTGGCGCTCGTCTGCGCGCACGGCCTTCCAGCCGGAGACCATCTCGCGGGTGGCGGCCTCGGGGTCTTCGGCGCCCGCGATGGCGGAGACCGCGAACCAGCCGGCGGCCTTCGTGCCGGCCAGCATGGCCATGTCAGCCGCGGTCACGCCGCCACCGACGACGACCGGGAACTCGCTGGCGGAGCAGATCGTGTTGATCTGCGCGGCATCCAGGGTCTTGCCGGAGCCGTCGTTGCCGCCCACCGAGGCTTCCGGCTTGGTGGAGGAGACGTGCAGAGGTCCGGCGCCGATGTAGTCGATGCAGCCGTCGGGCAGCTCATTGATGAGTCGGACCAGGGACTCGGTCTCAGCCGACAGTCCCACGATCGCTTCGTCGCCCAGCAGGGCGCGGGCCTCGCGCGGCTCCATATCGCTCTGGCCGATGTGCACGCCGTCGACCTTGATGCCCTTGCGGCGGGCCTGCCACACCACGTCGGCGCGGTCGTCGATCACGAAGGCCACGGAGTCGGACTTCTCGTTGTCCTCGATGATCTGCGCGATGTCGCGGGCCATCTCGGTCAGCTCAGAGGCGTCGGCGCCCTTGGCTCGCAATTGAATGAAGGTGGCGCCGCCATGCAAGGCCTGATCGATCACCTCGGTCAGCGGCCGGTCCTTGCAGTCCTGGGGGCCGACCACGAAGTACGCGCTCAGGTCGAACGAATCGCGCATGGACGCGAATGGGTATTCATTGCTCATCTGTTGTTCCTTTAATTGTGTTATTGGAAGAATATGATGCCTATTGGAAGAATATGATGCCGGCGCCACTCATCGGGAGCACCGGGAGGGGCGGCTATCGCATGTCGATCGCGCGGTCTGCCACCTCCTCGGCGGTAACGTTCCACAGCGCGTCCAGCAGCGCCACCTGGAACGAACCGGGGCCGTTGCTTCGTTTCTCGGCTATCTCGCCGGCCGTGTTGTACAGCGATGTGGCGGCGAGCGCGGCGATCAGCGGCTGCGCGACGGCGAGATACACGGCGGTGACGCCGCCGAGCGAGCATCCGGCGCCGGTGATTTTCGTCATCATGGCGCTGCCACCCGCCAGCCGGTACACGTGTTCGCCGTCGGTCACCATGTCCGTCGCACCGGAGACGGCCACCGCCGCCGTGCCGTTGGCGCCGTGCCTCGCCATGAACCGTGCGAGCCGCTGCGCCGGTGCGATGGCGGATTCCACGTCGTCGACGGATTCCACGCCGGCGGGCTTGGATGCGGTAGCGGTCGCGGATTCCTCGTTCAGCCCCCACATGGCGTCGAGCGCGATGATCTCCGAGGCGTTGCCTCGGATCACGGTCGGCGGATAGCGCTTGAATGACTGCAATATGGCGGTTCTGGTCTCTCCAATGCCGGCGGCGACGGGGTCAAGCACCCAGGGATGGCCGGTGTTGTGGAACGCCCTCGCCACTTGCGGCAGCGCGTCCTTGTAGAACGGCAGCAGGGTGCCGACGTTGATGTAGTCGGCGCCGCTGATCGTGGCGGTGTCGATGATGTCGTCCGGCAGGAAGCTCATGGCCGCCGCGCCGCCGGCGGCGAGCTGCGCGTTGGCGACAAGGTTGATGGTGACGAAATTGGTGAAGGACTGTGCCAGCGGCGTAGTCTCGCGTACCGTGCGCACCGCGTCCGCTATCTGCTCGTGCAGTGATGGCTGTGTTTGCGGCGATATCCGCGTGTTCGGCGATTCCTCGCTCATAATCATTGCTCCCTACGATGGTCTTGACCAACAGGTTCAAAGGGTCAGGCGTGTGGCCTTTCTCAACTCGCGTACTGCTGCGGGTTCCCCTGCATTGTGCCCTTCAACGCTATGGCCCAATATGGACATTGTGTCTTGCGTTTCTTGAAGGTACGTGGTAATGGCGCCCTTTCGTTGCCGGCATGCGTTGCGTTGCGGTTTTTCCGGCCCTGTATGGGGGATACAGGATTGGCGATGGCGACACGCCGTTTTTGTTAATGGCATTTACATGAAATACAGGTAATGAGATATCATTCTCATGATCACCGTGTGGATATCGCATTGGTGCGTATACACTAACAGCAACAGAGCGGCGCGGCAGGCGCTCGTGGATTCAATGAAGAAGGAACGTTTATGGCAGTTCGCAGACTTGGTGGCCGCATCGTGGCTTTCGCCGCCACAGTGGCCTTGTCAATACCGTTAGGGTTGTTAACAAATTCAGCGTGGGCGGTCGAGGACGCCACCCGATCCGACTCCACCACGCAGATGAGCTCCACGCCGGAGGTGGTCTACTCCAGCGCCGTGGATTCCAAGCAGAATCGCACCTCGGATTTCGACGCCAACTGGAAGTTCATGCTGTCCGATTCCGTGCAGGCGCAGGATCCGGCGTTCGACGATTCGGCCTGGCAGCAGGTCGACCTGCCGCATGACTACAGCATCACGCAGAAGTACTCGCAGAGTAATGAGGCCGAAAGCGCATACCTTCCCGGCGGCACCGGCTGGTACCGCAAGTCCTTCACCATCGACCGGGACCTCGCCGGCAAGCGCATCGCCATCAACTTCGACGGCGTGTACATGAACGCCACCGTCTGGTTCAACGGCGTCAAGCTCGGCACCCATCCGTACGGCTACTCGCCGTTCTCCTTCGACCTGACCGGCAACGCCAAGTTCGGTGGGGAGAACACCATCGTCGTCAAGGTCGAGAACAGGCTGCCGTCCAGCCGCTGGTACTCCGGCTCCGGCATCTACCGCGACGTCACCCTCACCGTCACCGACGGCGTGCACGTCGGCAATAACGGCGTGGCCATCAAGACCCCGAGCCTCGCCACCCAAAACGGCGGCAACGTGACGATGAACCTCACCACCAAGGTCGCCAACGACACCAAGGCCGCGGCGAACATCACCCTCAAGCAGACCGTGTTCCCCAAGGGAGGCAAGACCGACGCCGCCATCGGCACCGTCACCACCGCATCCAAGTCCATCGCGGCCGGTGCCAGCGCGGACGTGACCTCCACGATCACCGCCGCCTCGCCCAAGCTGTGGAGCATCAAGAACCCGAACCTGTACACCGTGCGCACCGAAGTGCTCAACGGCGGCAAGGTGCTCGACACTTACGACACCGAATACGGCTTCCGCTGGACCGGCTTCGATGCGGCCAGCGGTTTCTCGCTCAACGGCGAGAAAGTCAAGCTCAAGGGCGTCTCAATGCATCATGACCAAGGATCGCTCGGTGCGGTCGCCAACCGCCGCGCCATCGAGCGCCAGGTCGAGATTCTCCAGAAGATGGGCGTCAACTCGATCCGCACCACGCACAACCCCGCAGCCAAGGCGCTGATTGACGTCTGCAACGAGAAGGGCGTCCTCGTGGTCGAAGAGGTCTTCGACATGTGGAACCGGTCGAAGAACGGCAACACCGAGGATTACGGCAAGTGGTTCGGCCAGGCCATCGCCGGTGACAACGCCGTCCTGGGTGGCGACAAGGACGAGACCTGGGCCAAGTTCGACCTGACCAGCACCATCAACCGCGACAGGAACGCCCCGTCCGTCATCATGTGGTCGCTCGGCAACGAGATGATGGAAGGCATCAGCGGCAGCGTCTCGGACTTCCCGGCTACCTCCGCCAAGCTGGTCACATGGACGAAGGCCGCGGACAGCACCCGCCCGATGACCCACGGCGACAACAAGATCAAGGCCAACTGGAACGAGTCGAACACCATGGGCGACAACCTGACCGCCAACGGCGGTGTGGTCGGCACCAACTACTCCGACGGCGCGAACTACGACAAGATCCGCACGGACCACCCCTCATGGGCCATCTACGGTTCCGAGACGGCGTCCGCCATCAACAGCCGAGGCATCTACAACCGCACCACCGGCGGCGCCCAGTCAAGCGACAAGCAGCTGACCAGCTATGACAATTCCGCAGTCGGCTGGGGCGCCGTCGCCAGCTCCGCCTGGTACGACGTGGTTCAGCGCGATTTCGTCGCCGGCACATACGTGTGGACCGGCTTCGACTACCTCGGCGAACCCACCCCGTGGAACGGCACCGTCTCCGGCGCCGTGGGCTCCTGGCCGTCGCCGAAGAACTCGTACTTCGGCATCGTCGACACCGCAGGATTCCCGAAGGACACCTATTACTTCTATCAGAGCCAGTGGAACGACGACGTGCACACGCTGCACATCCTCCCCGCATGGAACGAGAACGTCGTCGCCAAGGACTCCGGCAACAACGTGCCGGTCGTCGTCTACACCGACGCGGCCAAGGTCAAGCTGTACTTCACACCGAAGGGCAGCACCGAAAAGCAACTGATCGGAGAGAAGTCCTTCACCAAGAAGACCACCGCGGCCGGATACACCTATCAGGTCTACGAGGGCGCCGACAAGGACTCCACCGCCCACAAGAACATGTACCTGACCTGGAACGTGCCGTGGGCCGAGGGCACCATCTCCGCCGAAGCATACGACGAGAACAACAGGCTGATCCCCGAGGGGTCCACCGAGGGCAACGCGTCGGTGACCACCACCGGCAAGGCCGCGAAGCTTAAAGCCGATGCCGACCGCAAGACGATCACCGCGGACGGCAAGGACCTGTCGTACATCGAGGTCGACGTGACCGACGCCAACGGCCATATCGTCCCCGATGCCGCCAACCGCGTCACCTTCGACGTCAAGGGCGCCGGCAAACTGGTCGGCGTCGACAACGGCAGCTCGCCGGATCACGACTCCTATCAGGCCGACAACCGCAAGGCGTTCAGCGGCAAGGTGCTCGCCATCGTCCAGTCCACCAAGGAGGCGGGCGAGATCACCGTCACCGCCAAGGCCGACGGTCTGCAATCATCCACAGTGAAGATCGCCACCACCGCCGTCCCCGGCACCAGCACCGAGAAGACGGTCCGCAGCTTCTACTACTCGCGCAACTACTACGTCAAGACCGGCAACAAGCCGATTTTGCCGAGTGATGTCGAGGTGCGCTACTCCGACGGCACGTCGGACCGTCAGAACGTCACATGGGACGCAGTCAGCGACGACCAGATCGCCAAGGCCGGTTCGTTCAGCGTGGCCGGCACGGTCGCCGGGCAGAAGATCTCCGTGCGCGTGACGATGATCGACGAGATCGGTGCGCTGCTCAACTATTCGGCCAGCACACCGGTCGGCACGCCCGCCGTGCTGCCTGGCTCGCGTCCGGCCGTGCTGCCCGACGGCACCGTGACCAGCGCGAACTTCGCCGTCGACTGGACCAAGCCCGCTGACACCGTGTACAACACGGCCGGCACCGTCAAGGTCCCCGGCACCGCCACCGTCTTCGGCAAGGAGTTCAAGGTCACCGCGACGATCCGCGTGCAGCGGTCGCAGGTCACCATCGGCAGCAGCGTCTCCGGCAATGCGCTGCGCCTGACTCAGAACATTCCCGCCGACAAGCAGTCCGACACGCTGGACGCCATCAAGGACGGCTCCACGACCGTCGACGCCAATACCGGCGGCGGCGCGAACCCGTCAGCATGGACCAACTGGGCGTACTCGAAGGCCGGCCACAACACCGCCGAGATCACCTTCGAGTACGCGACCGAGCAGCAGCTCGGCCAGATTGTCATGTACTTCTTCCGCGACAGCAACGCGGTGAGGTTCCCCGACGCCGGCAAGACGAAGATCCAGATCTCCGCGGACGGCAAGAACTGGACGGATCTCGCTGCCACGGAGACCATCGCGGCCCAGGAGTCGTCCGACCGAGTCAAGCCGTACACCTATGACTTCGCTCCGGTGGGAGCCACGTTCGTCAAGGTCACGGTCACCAACGCCGACACCACAACCCCCAGCGGCGTGGTCTGCGCCGGCCTGACCGAGATCGAGCTGAAGACCGCGACCAGCAAGTTCGTCACGAACACGTCCGCCGCGCTCTCGTCGCTGACAGTGAACGGCACGAAGGTCTCCGACTCCGTGCTCGCCGCCGGCTCCTACAACACGCCCGCGATCATCGCGGACGTCAAAGCCGAGGGCGAAGGCAACGCCAGCGTCACCGTGCTGCCCGCGCACGACAACGTGATCCGCGTGATCACCGAGTCCGAGGACCACGTCACGCGCAAGACCTTCACTATCAACCTGGGCACGGAGCAGGAATTCCCCGCAGACTCCGATGAACGCGACTACCCGGCCGCCGACATGACGGTCACCGCGGGTAGCGAACAGACGTCCGGCACCGCGACCGAAGGCCCGAAGAAATTCGCGGTCGACGGCAACACCAGCACGTACTGGCATTCCAACTGGACGCCCACCACCGTGAACGACCTGTGGATCGCCTTCGAGCTCCAGAAACCCACCAAGCTCGACGCGCTGCGCTACCTGCCGCGCCCCGCGGGCAGCAAGAACGGCTCCGTCACCGAATACAAGGTTCAGGTCAGCGATGACGGCACCAACTGGACCGACGCGGGCTCCGGCACATGGACCACCGATTACGGCTGGAAGCTCGCCGAGTTCAATCAGCCGGTGACCACCAAGCACGTGCGGCTCAAGGCCGTCCACACCTATGCGGATTCCGGCAACGACAAGTTCATGTCCGCCTCCGAAATCCGCCTGCGCAAGGCCGTCGACACCACCGACATCAGCGGCGCGACCGTGACCGTGCCCGCCAAGCTGACCGTCGACCAGGTGGACGCCGACCATCCCGCCACCTTCGCCACGAAGGACGTGACGGTGACGTTGGGCGACGCCACGCTGCGCTACGGCGTGGACTACCTGCTCGACTACGCGGGCAACACCGCCGTCGGCAAGGCCACGGTGACCGTGCGCGGCATCGACAAGTACTCCGGCACCGTCGCCAAGACGTTCACCATCGAACTGAAGAACGCCCCGGCGCCGGAACCGACGCTGACCTCGGTGAGCGTCAAGACCAAGCCTTCCAAGCTGACCTACGTGGTCGACGACAAGTTCGACCCGGCAGGACTGGTGCTGCAGCTCAACTATGACGACGACAGCACCGGCACCGTGACCTGGAACACGCAGACGGCCGGCGACTTCACGTTCAAGCCTGCGCTCGACGCGAAGCTCAAGGTCACCGACAAGACCGTCACCGTCACCTACCAGGGCAAGTCCGCGGTCATCGACATCACCGTCTCGCAGCCCGCCCCGACCGTCAGCAAGACGGATCTGGACAAGGCCATCAAGGCGATCGAGGCCAAGAACCCGGATTCGTCCAAGTACACGGCCGACTCGTGGAAGACCTTCGCGGACGCCATGGCGCATGCCAAGGCCGTCATCGCGGATGATTCCGCCACCCAGCAGGACGTCGATAAGGCGCTCAAGGCGCTGACCGACGCCTACGCCGGGCTGACCGAGAAGACGCCCGAACCCGCCCCCGTCAGCAAGTCCGAGCTGGACAAGAAGATCAAGGCGATCGAGGCCGAGAAGCTGGACGGGTCGAAGTACACGGCCGAGTCGTGGAAGGCGTTCGAGACCGCCCTGGCGCATGCCAAGGCCGTCATCGGCAACGCCAACTCCACGCAGTTCGACATCGACAACGCGCTGTCGATGCTCAACGACGCCCGCGCCGCGCTCAAGGAGAAGCCCGGCCGCATCATCGCCATCATCGATGGCAGCGCACTGAGCAAGACCGGCGCATCCGTCGCCATCATCGCCTCCGTCGCGGCCGCGATGCTGGCGGTCGGTGCCGGCGTCATGGCGTTGCGCCGCAAGCGCTCCTGACCCCCACGAGACTCTCGCGAGTCTCCCCGGGTGCCCCGTCGACGATCATGCCGGCGGGGCACCCGCATATCCGCAGGTTGGATGCTGCCGAACAAGGCGGCAGGCTGTCACCGTCTGCCGTTAGACTCGTGCGAGCATACTAAGTCCCCAAACCGTTCAAACCAGAAGGTGCATTGTGGCTGTTTCTAAACTCGATGAAGTCGTATCCCTCGCCAAGCGGCGCGGATTCGTGTTCCCCGCCGGCGAAATCTATGGCGGCACCCGTTCCGCATGGGATTACGGCCCCCTCGGCGTCGCCCTGAAAGACAATATCAAGCGCGAATGGTGGCGCTCCATGGTCGTCACCCGCGGCGACGTGGTGGGCGTGGACACATCCATCATCCTGCCGCCGGCCGTATGGGTCGCTTCAGGTCACGTCTCAGTGTTCAACGATCCGCTGATCGAATGCCTCAAGTGCCACAAGCGCCAGCGTTCCGACAAGCTGGAGGAGTCCTACGCCGAAAAGCACGGCGACAAGCTGCCCGAGAACGGTCTCAAGGACATCGTCTGCCCCGAGTGCGGCACCCCGGCAGGCAATTGACCCTATAACAGAGGCTTGTAACCGAAGGAGGATGGCCCATGCCGACCACGGAGGAAGCGCGGGCGGCCGCCAGCAATTTCGCCTGCGAAAGCTGCGGCAGCCAGCTGTTGTTTGATCCCGACACCCAGGGCCTGCGGTGCGACCACTGCGGGCGGGAGGAGGAGATTCCGGCGCTGCTGGTGGAGGCGCCTGAATATTTATACAATCCCATGACCGATTCCTATGACGCGCCCAACTGGGAGGCCATGGGGAACAAGACCGTGCGCTGCAAAAACTGCGGTGCCGAGGAGGTAGTGGACGCCGCCGCCATGACGGCAGCCTGCCCCTTCTGCGGCAGCCAGTACGTCATGGATGAAAACGAGGTGACCGAGGGCATCCTGCCCGAGACCCTCCAGCCCTTCAAGGTGTCCAAAGTCAAGGCCGCCGACCTGTTCAAGAGCTGGGCCAAGTCCCGGTTCTGGGCGCCGGGCGCCTTCAAGAAAACCCGGCACACCACCCGGGAGCTGCAGGGCCTCTACCTCCCCTTTTGGACCTTCGACGCGGATCTGTATTCCCAGTACACCGGCGAGGGCGGCCGGGACCGCACCGAAACCTACACCACCACCGACAAGGACGGACACACCCAGACCCACACCCGCACCGTCACCGACTGGTACCCCATTTCGGGCGACGCAGCCCTGTCTTTTGACGACGAGGCGGTATGCGCCACCACCCATGTGGACAAGGGGATGCTGGGCCGCCTGGGGGCGTACGACGTCAAGGTGCTGCGGCGGTATTCCCCGGCGTTTCTCGCCGGCTTCGGCGCCCAGCGGTACGACGTGGGCGTGGGCCAGGGCTGGAAGGAAGAAGCCGCCCCCCGCATGCAGTCGAACATGGAGCGGCACGTGGAAAGCTCCCGGGGCTTCGATCATTACCGGTGCATGCGGTACAGTCACCAGTTCAGCAACGTGAAGTTCAAGCACATCCTGCTACCGGTCTGGATGTCGTCCTATTCATACAAAAACAAGGTATACAACTTTATGATCAACGGAGAGACCGGCGTGGTGGCGGGCAAATCCCCCGTCAGCGCCCTGAAGGTGACCCTTGCGGTGCTGCTGGGACTGGGGCTCGCGGCGCTGATTGTCCTCTGCATCAAGAAGAAATTGTCGTTTATCCCCGTATTGGTGGGCGCCGCGGCGTTTACCGTCTCCCAGGTTATGCTGCGGATCCCCATCATGCAGGCGCTGAGCACGCAGGCTTGGTACCAGCAGTTTGCGGCGTTCTCCCCCGTGCTTTACATCGTTTTGATAGGAGGGTTCTCCGCCGGGCTTTTTGAGGAATCCGCCAGATACGTGGGCGGAAGGTTCCTGCTGCGGGAAGAGCGCTCCTACCGGGACGCCATTTCCTTTGGCTTGGGCCATGGCATCTGCGAGGCGCTGATTTTGGTCGGCGCCAACAGCGTAATAATTTTAGTTTACGCCATCATGATCAACACCGGCAATTTTGCCTCCGTGCTGGAACCCCTCCCCCAGGAATCCCAGGAGCTTTTGCTCAGCCAGATGTCCGGCATTGGCGTGGGGGATTTGCTGGCGGGCGTTTTGGAGCGCGTTTTTGCCGTCACTTACCATGTGTTTGCCACCGTGTTTATTTTC
>ERZ827528.4434-NODE-4434-length-10375-cov-5.025484_pt1 | contig 10375 bp, 9 predicted proteins | sample MGYA00519768_ERZ827528 | MGnify/ENA primary metagenome ERZ827528 (study PRJEB31778, sample SAMEA3449343) | human gut metagenome | biome: human gut; feature: human-associated habitat; material: faeces | place: United Kingdom | collected 2010/2012 ...
GCGCCACCAACAATCCCGGGGCGATGGCGTCAGCCAGCAAAGCCATCGGATAATGCTTGTGCCTGCACCAAGCCCATGCGGCCAACGATCCAAGCAGCACTCCACCCCAGATGCCAAGTCCACCATTCCAGATGCGGAACATCTCCGCCCAGTCACCATTCGGCCCGAAAAAACGTTCGGGCGTAGTGATGATGTGATAGATGCGGGCACCCACGATACCGGCGGGAACACTGACCAAAGTGATGTCAAGGACCTGATCGAAGTTACCGCCCAACTTCTTCCATCGTGTGGTGGTTATCCATACCGCCAGCACAATTCCCAACAGAATGCATAGCGCATAGATGTGAATCGTTACAGGGCCGATGGAAAACTGTGAAATCGTTGGTGATGGAATGTATGCAAGTGTCATGGTTTCCTGATGGTAGTCCACGCATCCGATATGGCGTTGCGTGGACTACCGAAATTGTTGGAATGGTTTACTTCGCGGAGCGTGCGTTATGAATGCCGTCCGCAAGTTCTTCGGCCTTGGCCGCCAATGCCTTGAGACCGGTGGCCTCGTCGACGGCGTTCTTTCCGGATTCATCGAGCATGGTATGCACCAACGCGGATCCGACGATGACACCGTCGGCATAGGAGCCGACTCGCGCACCCTGCTCGGCGGTGGAGACACCAATGCCGACGCAGACATTCTTCGCACCGGCATTGCGCGTACGTGCCACCAACTCCTCAGAAGAAGCGTCAATGGTGGAACGTTCACCGGTGACGCCCATACGGGCGGCTGCATAGACGAAACCACGAGCATTGTCGGAAACGACCTTCAAACGACCGTCGGTGGAATCCGGTGACACGAGGAAGATTCGATCAAGTCCGTGACGGTCCGAAGCTTCAATCCATTCGCCAGCCTCATCCGGAACGAGGTCGGGGGTAATCAGGCCAGCGCCACCGGCATTCTCAAAATCATGCGCGAAACGTTCGACGCCATAATGATAGATGAGATTCCAGTAGCTCATCACCAACGGAATTCCCCCGACATTGGCCACGGTCTCAACGGCCCTGAACACGTCCGCGATTTTCTCACCATTGTTGATGGCGATTTGCGAAGCGGCCTGGATGACGGGACCATCCATAACCGGGTCGGAATACGGCAGGCCGATTTCAACGGCATCGACACCATGCTCGACCATGGTGCGCAGTGCCTTCAGCGAATAGTCCGGATTTGGGAATCCATATGGCAGATAGCCGATGAATGCGGGCTTATTCGCGGCTTTGAACTCATCGAACATGGCTTCCGTTGGACTCAGCTTGTGGCTGATGCCGAGCGGCTGTCCGGACGACGTGGTTACTGTTGCATTCGTCATAAGGGGATACTCCTTCTTTCACTCGCCGTCCGCGTTGTTGCCTTGGGCACCGTTGGCTTCGAGCGCCTTGGCCTGTTCGTCGGTCAAATAACCGAACCATTTGCCGGCGGTGTTCATGTCTTTATCTCCACGACCGGAAATATTGATGATCATAACCGGGTGCTCGTATCCCTTGGCCTTGAGATCCTCAGCCGCCTTGTATGCGCCAGCAACTGCATGAGAGCTTTCAATCGCCGGAATGATGCCTTCGGTTTCGCACAGATCCTTGAAAGCGCTCATCGCTTCCTCATCGGTTGCCCAGGAATAGTTGACGCGTCCGATTTCCTTGAGCCATGCGTGCTCCGGACCGACGGATGCGTAATCCAAACCAGCGGAGATGGAATACGTGTCGAGGGTCTGACCTTCGGAATTCTCAAGAAGATAACTCTTGGCACCTTGGAACATGCCCAGTTCGCCGGTTCCCGGAGCGAAACGAATGGCATGACGCCCGGATTCAGGGCCATTGCCGCCCGCCTCGTAGCCGTACAGGTTCACGCGTTCGTCATCAAGGAAAGCGTTCATGATGCCGATGGCGTTGGAACCACCGCCGACGCACGCGCAAACCGCATCCGGGTGGTCGATGCCGTACCAATCCTGAAGCTGCTGCTTCGCTTCCTCGCCGATGATCTTCTGGAAGTCACGCACCATTGCCGGGAACGGATGCGGACCTGCGACCGTGCCAAGCAGGTAGTGCGTGTCTTTGACGTTGGTGACCCAGTCTCGCAGAGCCTCATTGATGGCGTCCTTGAGAATGCGATCTCCCAAAGTGACTTCCACCACCTCGGCACCGAGCATGCGCATGCGAGCAACATTAAGCGCCTGACGACGCGCATCGATCTGACCCATGTAGATGCGGCACTTCAAGCCGAGCATAGCGCACACCGTAGCGGTGGCCACACCATGCTGTCCCGCGCCAGTTTCAGCAATGACACGGGTCTTACCCATGCGCTTGACCAGCAGAGCCTGCCCAAGCGCATTGTTGATCTTGTGGGCGCCGGTATGGTTGAGATCCTCACGCTTGAGGAACACACGCGCGTCGAGACCAGTCTTTTCTTTGAGACGCTCGGCAAAACGCGGAGCGTCAGTCAACGGTGATGGACGTCCGACATACTGCTGGTTCAGTCGTGCCAGCTCCCTATGGAACTCCGGATCGGCCTTGGCCTCCTCATAGACGCGTTCAAGCTCGTCAAACGCCGTAATCAACGCTTCCGGCACGTAGCGTCCGCCGAATTGGCCGAAATATGGTCCTTCATGGCTTGCCAATGGGGTTTGTTCGGATGCTTTCACTCTTGCTCCTGCCTTTACTAGTCGCTCCACAGCCTGTTCATGGTTGGTTGCGGTTGCGACACCTTCGCCAACCAGTACCGCGTCGGCTCCGGCGCGGGCATAATCCTCCAGTTCCACCGAGCCGAACACTCCGGATTCCGCTACGCGAATCACATCGTTCGGCAAATCAGCGGCCAGCTCGTTGTATTTGTTCACATCGACCTTAAGGTTCTTGAGATTCCGCGCGTTGATGCCGATGACTCGTGCTCCTGAATCAATGGCGCGCTGGATTTCCTCACGGGTATGTGTTTCGACCAGCACCGTCATATTGAGACTATGTGCCAACTCAAGCAAGGACTTGAGCTTGCCATCGTCCAACGCGGCGACGATCAATAGCACCAAATCGGCACCGTGCGCACGTGCTTCCCAAATCTGGTATTCCGTGACGATGAAATCCTTACGCAATACCGGGATTTTCACAGCTGCACGAACTTTATCGAAATCATCAAGCGATCCCAAAAAGCGACGTCCCTCGGTAAGTACGGAAATCGCGCTGGCTCCGCCCTTCTCGTATTCTCTGGCCAAAGCGGCTGGATCGGAAATATCGCTCAGGTGGCCTTTCGATGGCGAAGCTCTTTTGATTTCCGCGATGACCGGAATACCGTCGCCCTTTTTCAACCATTGCCGCGCATCAATAGGCGCTGGTGCGGCAAACGCCTGACACTTTACTTCATCGAGAGGGATTTTCTGTTCACGCGCTTGTTGGTCTTCAACCGCTCCTGTAACCAGCTCATCGAGTACAGACATAGTGTTCCTTTCAGCAATTGACTCGATTGGTTAGCTGCTTGGTTTGACTCACAATTGGCGAAGCTGCGAGGCGATCTGAACAGCCTCAACACTGGCTTCGGCCTTATTGCGAGTCTCCTGCCACTCACTGGCCGGCACGGAATCAAGTACGATTCCAGCTCCGGCCTGCACACTCGCTTCATGGTCGCGGATGAATGCCGTTCGAATGGCAATTGCCATATCGAGGTTGCCTGAAAAATCGAAATAGCCGACAGTACCGCCGTAAATACCACGATCTGCGGGCTCAAGCTCGTCGATGATCTCGACGGCACGCGGTTTCGGCGCTCCAGAAAGCGTTCCCGCAGGGAATGCGGAAGTGAACACGTCGAATGATGTCATGTCGGGGTTGACTCTGCCGGTGACGGTCGAGCAGATATGCATGATGTGACTGAATCGCTTGATATCCATCAAGGAAACAACCTCCACGCTTTCCGGAAGGCATACACGACTCAGATCGTTACGCGACAAATCGACGAGCATGATGTGTTCGCTGCGTTCTTTCGGATCAGACAGCAAATCCTTGGCGAGCTGCTCGTCCTCCTCAACGGTGGCGCCACGTGGTCTGGAACCCGCGATCGGGAAGGTCATGGCATGGCCGCTATCCACTTTGATCAGTGTTTCCGGGCTGGAGCCAATGACATTGAAATCACGTCCCTGCGCGTCAGTCAGCGACATGAAATACATGTAAGGACTGGGGTTCAACGTACGCAATACACGATAGACGTCGAACGGATCGGCAGGCGAATCGATGTCGAGACGCTGGGAAATAACCACCTGAAACACATCACCGTCGATAATATGCCGCTTGGCAATTTCGACAGAACGCTCATAATCGCTTTTCTCCGTGCGGAAGCGGAGTTCCGGCTGGCTAACGGTCTCATCCAGCACGTTGACGCGAGCTTCACCTTCGACAGGCGTAGCAGCCTTTCGCTGCATATCGTCCAATCGCGACACGGCCTCATCATATGCGGCGTCGGCACGGGTCGGGCGGTCGTCCACATTCACCGCGTTAGCGATCATCCACACAGACCCGGACACATGGTCGACCACGGCTATATCTGTGGCTAGAGCCAACACCGTTTCAGGCTGCCCGGTCTCATTCGGAGCCTCGGCATGCAGGGTCGGCTCCCAGTGACGAATCGCATCCCAGCCAACAGTACCAACCAGACCGCTGGTCAGATTCGGAAGTCCTTCAACATGCGGTGCCTTCAAGGTTTTTAGCGCGGCATGCGCGACTTCCATCACATCGCCTTCAGTAGGCACGCCAGCAGGAACCTGTCCCAACCAATCAGCCTTACCGTTGTTGGAACGCAACTGAGCCATGGAATTCACACCAATGAAACTGTATCTGCTCCACGTACCGCCGAATTCCGCAGATTCGAGAATAAACGTTCCAGAACGTCCAGCAGCAAGTCGCTCATAGAAGCCGACTGGCGTCAAGGAGTCAGCAAGAAGGCGCCGCACAATCGGGATGACGCGATATCCTTGGTCCGCCAACTCGTGAAATTGTTCACGTCCCGGCCAGGTGGCGCCCCACTTGAGTGCTTGTACGCTGCATTCGCTCATCGCTGGTCCTCCTGTTCCTTGGTGCGATATCCCACGACTACGGGCAACTGCCCGCCTTCCTCGAAGCAGGATCGTTTGCCGGTATGGCAAGCCGCTCCCACTTGGTCAACTTCAATAAGAATGGCATCCCCATCGCAATCCAGTGCGAAAGACTTCACATATTGGGCATGTCCGGAAGTATCTCCCTTACGCCAGTACTCCTGCCTGGATCTTGACCAGAAAGTAACGCGACCAGTTGTCAAGGTACGGCGCACGGCTTCATCGTTCATATATCCGACCATCAGCACTTCTTTTGTGTCGAATTGCTGGATGACAGCTGCCACCAGTCCTTTGTCGTCACGCTTGAGACGTTCTGCGATTCGTGGATCGAGAGTAGTGCTGTTGTCGTATGCTTCGTTGGTCATGATGATGGTATGATTCGTTTCTTCGATTATTGATTAATTTTCGCTTGCTTTTGCTATTTCCGGCTTTCAACGTACGGTGTAGCCGGCGGCTTTGATCGCGTCCTTGACTTCACCGATCGTAACTTTGCCGTAGTGGAAGATTGACGCGGCAAGCACGGCATCCGCACCGGCTTCGATTGCCGGAGGAAAATCAGAAGCCTTTCCAGCACCGCCGGAAGCAATGATCGGAATCTTCACTTCCTTACGCACAGCTTTGATCATTTCAAGGTCGAAACCCTGCTGGGTGCCGTCTGCATCCATGGAATTCAGCAGAATCTCTCCTGCGCCCAGCTCCTGGGCACGCTTGACCCACCAAATGGCATCAATGCCCGTGGACTTACGCCCTCCCATGGTAGTGACTTCGAAACCAGATTGGGTATGGCGCTCCCCCTGCTCACGACGCGCGTCAACGGACAATACGAGCACCTGATTGCCGAAACGTTCCGCGACACGGCTGATCAGTGTCGGATCGTTGATGGCAGCAGTATTGACGCCTACCTTGTCGGCTCCGCAACGCAGCAGTGAATCAACATCTTCAGGAGTACGCACACCTCCGCCGACAGTCAGAGGAATGAAAATCTGTTCGGCGGTTCGACTTACCACATCGACCATGGTCTGTCGATGCGAACTTGATGCGGTCACATCGAGGAAGGTCAGCTCGTCTGCGCCTTGACGGTAGTATTCCGCGGCAAGCTCGACCGGATCGCCGGCATCGCGAAGATTCTCGAAATGCACGCCCTTGACTACTCGTCCCGCATCAACATCAAGACATGGAATGACTCGGACTGCCAGTGACATGCTGTTTTACTCCTTCGCGCATAGTGTCGTGCAACGAATGTAAGAGTAGCCGTTTTACGTTACGCACGTTTGTTGGAAGTCCGGGTAGCGGACAAAATCAGCTTCTTTCCTTGACAACTAATCGCGTTCTTTGGCCGCAAGCTGACCGCATGCACCATCGATGTCCTGCCCGCGCGTATCTCTCAACGTAGCGGTGATGCCAGCCTTATGAAGGATGTCAAGAAACTGTTGTTCATCCTCAGGCTTCGAAGCGGTCCATCTCGATCCTTCAATAGGATTAAGCGGAATCGGGTTGACGTGAGCCCAGTTATCGCCGTAATGATTCAGGCGCTTAGCGAGCAACTTGGCATGTTCGGCCTGATCGTTGATGCCACGCATCAGAGCATATTCGATGCTCACGCGGCGTTTCGAAGCCAGATAGTAGTCGTGTGCGGCGTCAAGCACCTGCGTAGTGTTGAAACGTTTGTTCATTGGAACAAGCTCATCTCGCAGTTCATCGTTCGGGGCATGCAGAGACACGGCCAGACGCACCGGAATGCCCTCAGCCATAAGTTTTTTAATACCAGGCACCACGCCGACCGTGGAGACGGTAATGTTACGTGCCGAAATACCGAAGCCCTCGGGCGGCATGGCACTAATCTGACGAACAGCGCTCAATACCGACTTGTAGTTGCCCATGGGCTCTCCCATGCCCATGAATACAATGTTGCTTAGGCGTCCGGGCCCACCCGCAACTTCTCCGTCACGCATGGCTTTCGCGGCCACACGGACCTGTTCCACAATCTCACCTGCCGACATGTTTCGAGTAAGACCCAGCTGGCCTGTAGCGCAGAACGGGCATCCCATGCCGCAACCGACCTGACTGGAGATGCACAACGTGGTACGTGTGGGATAGCGCATGAGCACGGACTCAATAAGCGAACCGTCGAACAAGCGCCACAACGTTTTGATAGTGGTGCCCTCATCAGCCACTTGACGAGTCACTTCGGTGATGAGCGTCGGGAAAAATATCTCCGCGGCCTCGACTCGTTTCGCTGCTGGGAAGTCGGAGAATTCCTCCGCGTTGACATCGAAATGCCCGTAATAATGGTTGGCAAGTTGCTTGACCCTGAATTTCGGAAGTCCAAGATCCTTGGCTTTAGTGATACGCTCTTCCTCGGTCATATCCGCAAAATGCAGCGGCGGTTTGCCTCGGCGCGCATGATCTTTGGATAACACGTCTCGGAAAGCACCAGTGGTGCCCCCTGGAGTGATGCCGGTCTCTGGCAGATTCTTCATGAAATTCACAGAGTCGCTCATTTGCTTTTCTTTGACCCTTCCTACATTCCAGTCGCCCACAACAGCACGCACACGAATGGTGCGCACAACAGAATGGAATCCACTCGATCCATCACGCCGCCATGTCCCTTGAGCAGATGGCCCATATCCTTGATACCGATATCTCGCTTCAGCATGGATGCACACAAGTCGCCAAACGTTCCGGCAACGCCGATCATGAAACCTGCCACGACGGGCACCCACCAACGAGAAACCCACACGGCTGGCTCGTATGTGCAGAACATCACTACGAAGGAACCAACCATGGAGAACAGGATGGACCCGGCGAGTCCTTCCCACGATTTCTTCGGCGAAATACGCGGGCTCAGCTTGTGCTTGCCCAGCCATGCTCCAGCGAACAAGCCGCCAGTATCGCTCAATGCGGGCATGAACACCATCATGATAGCGTGAGCAACGGGATGTTCATTGAATGTCAGTGGCATGATGATGCAAGATGCCAGAAGAGGAATATACAACACGGTGAACATAGAAACCGCAACATGGCTCAAACGGCTATGGCTTACCTCTCCACGCTCATGGTTGAACGACGATTCGAGTCTCGCTCCGGCATCGGTATGGGAAAGTTTGTCGGCAACCGCCAGGGAGATGCGGCTGCCGAACGTCACCTTGGCACTGGCTGCGATCGCGACAATCACCAGAGACGCCAGTACGCATACCGTCATGGCGACGATATGACGTTCGCTGTAATAGGTGGACAACAGCGTCGCCGCCGAACACACCCACAGCACCACCACAGGAATATGCAATCCCACAGTGGCGAAATCGACGCGCAGCTCCCACAAGGCAAGCACCATGAAAAGCACGACCAGATAGACGAACAAGTCGATGCTGATCAGCAGGCATGCCAAAATGAGGATGACGAGGACCGCTCCCGTGGCGATGGCCTGAGGCATGTTACGGCCCGTCTTCTTGTTGATGGCGTTGATGGCCTCTTCGGCTTCCTTTTCGTGCTGTTCCTGATGTTCCATCATGCTCCCCTGTCTAGCTGTGCGTCGATTCTTTTTCAGGAGTGGAAGTCTCAGACCTCCATAATCTCCTTCTGCTTGGCTTCAAGCAAGGTGTCGAGCTCGTCAGTGGTCTGCTTGGTGACCTTGTCGAGCTCCTTGAGCAGACGATCGCCATCGTCCTCGCCCATTTCGCCATCCTTGATGGCCTTGTCGAGGGATTCCTTGGCCTTGCGACGAATATTACGCACAGCGACCTTGCCGTCTTCCGCCTTGCCCTTGGCAAGCTTGACGTATTCCTTGCGGCGCTCTTCAGTCAGTTCCGGCATGGTCAGGCGAATGACGTTGCCGTCACGACGTGGGCTTGCGCCCAGATCGGAATCGCGCAGCGCCTTCTCGACGGCGTTGGCCTGAGATGCGTCAAACGGCGTGACGGACAGGGTTCGCGGTTCCGGCACGCCGATGGTGGCGACGGCCTTCAGTGGGGTCGGAGCGCCGTAGTAATCGACGGTGATGCCGTTGAGCAACGCCGGATTAGCGCGACCGGTTCGAATGCCGGAGAAATTCTCCTTGGTGGATTCCACGGACTTGGCCATCTGCGCCTTGGCCTGTTCGACGATAGTTGCCATTTGTTTTACTCCTTGTTGTTGGTTTGTTTGATCGATATTCGACGTTGAATGTCGTTATTCAGCGAGTGTGGATTCCGCAGTGGAAACCATGGTTCCGATTTCCTTACCGAGAAGAGCGCGGGTCACATTACCGGCGCCTTCAAGTCCAAAAACGCGGATGCGCTGCTTGTTATCGCGAGCCATGGAAAGCGCGGAAGCATCCATGACGGCAAGATTGTCAACAAGCGCACGGTTATAGCTCAACGTGGCGAAACGCTTGGCGTTCTCGTCTTTGCGAGGATCAGCGGTATAGACGCCGTCCACGCCATTCTTGCCCATCAGTACTTCATCGCAATGAATTTCCAAGGAACGTTGGATGGACACCGTGTCGGTGGAGAAATACGGCATGCCGGCGCCGGCGCCAAAAATTACGACGCGGCCCTTCTCCAGATGACGAATGGCCTTGAGTGGAATGTACGGCTCGGCTACCTGCCCCATAGTGATGGCAGTCTGCACACGCGTGGCCTGCCCTTCCTGTTCCAGGAAATCCTGCAACGCGAGACAATTCATCACAGTTCCCAGCATGCCCATATAGTCGCCGCGGGAGCGATCGATACCAGCCTGCTGAAGTTCCGCGCCACGGAAGAAGTTGCCGCCACCGACAACGATGGCGATCTGAACGCCCTGCTGCACCGCAGGAACAATCTCTTCCGCGATACGGCGGATAACAGACGTGTCGATGCCGACCTTGCCGCCACCAAACGCCTCTCCGGATAGTTTGAGCAGCACCCTGCGTGGATTATCACCAGTGTTTTCGCCAGTCATGAAAAGCCTTTCTTGCCCGAGAACTCACGAAATTTACCGCTCTCAAGAGTATCGGCAAACACAGACACCGCAGCGTAGCGACACAGTCTTACAAAAACAAAGGTGTCCATCACCTTATGGGTGATGGACACCTTTATGGAATCGCCGTGCGGCTAACGCATGGATTCACCTACAAAGCCAATTCACTCGGCTTCGCCCTTGCCAACCTCGACACGAGCGAAGGCCACGGCTGCGCCACCGACTTCCTTGAACAGGTCGCCGACGGTCTTGGACGGATCCTTGACGTAGGATTGCTCGAGCAGGACGTTCTCCTTGTAGAAGGCGTTGAGACGGCCTTCGACGAT
>ERZ827528.4436-NODE-4436-length-10374-cov-2.466809_pt1 | contig 10374 bp, 7 predicted proteins | sample MGYA00519768_ERZ827528 | MGnify/ENA primary metagenome ERZ827528 (study PRJEB31778, sample SAMEA3449343) | human gut metagenome | biome: human gut; feature: human-associated habitat; material: faeces | place: United Kingdom | collected 2010/2012 ...
ATACGGACGATCAGCAGGCGGTCTTTCAGATGCTGACGGACACCTACAATTCGACGGAGGGAAAAGACCGCGGCGTTCGTGTCATCCTTATATATAAAACACCGGACGAGATCGAATCCGAGCTGACGGCGGCTTTTGCTGTAGGCGAAGAGTATGATTATCCGGAAATTTCCATTGTCACCAGCGAGCTGGCTTATCAGGCCATGTGCAGAAGCTTGATCGTAAATGCGGAGGAATATCTTTCCGGAGCAGAATTATCCGGGTATTTTAAAGATTTTTTAAACGAAGGCCGCTTCACTGGAAAAGCGGAAACTTATATTTTCCCGATCTCGAAAACGTCTGATATTACCATTGTCAACGACTCCATGTGGAGATACTTTTATGACGATAATAATGTTGAGATTCAGCAATGGCTGACCTGGGATGGAATCACGAGCCTGGCGGAGCAATATTATGAATGGTCCGGAGGCAAGGCGATGTTCGCCCTGGAATCCGTTCAGGACTATATTTTTACGTATTCTGCTCAGCAGCTCCCCGCAATCGTACAGGCGGCGAATCATGAAATTAAAATCAATACAAATAGAGATACGCTTCGCAAAATCTGGGATTTTTATTACGGCGGCGTTGTCCGGGGATATATTTTGCAGACGGACGATATCTGTCAGGCGCTTGCAGACGGCGATATCATGGGATACGCAGGGATTCCGCGGGAAAGCTCGTATTTTCCGAAGCAGTTCCGCAACAATACGGGCGGGCTGAGCACGCTGCTTCTGTCCTCCATGCCGTACCCGTCCGTGAACGCCTCCCGGAATATCGCTCCGCAGAAGGGAAGCGGCGTTTCTGTTTTTGATCATGGCGATCAAATAAACCAGGAGTGCTATTACTTTTTGCACTGGCTCTGCAGCAACGAAAGCATTGTAGGCTTCAGCGCGGAGAACGGTGAGATTTCTTCTTATGCGGATATTTATTCGGAGCCTGTCACCAAAGATTATATGAAGAAGCTTTCGCTGTATGATTCCGTAAAATACGGTATGCTGACGGTATCGATCGATCAGGCGCTGTATGGTTCGACCTATGCTCCCACCGGCTTTATTGGCTATGATTCGTTCTGTGAGGAGCTGACGGCTTCTCTGGTTGATACGGCTGCGCAAGGCCGCGCTGAGGTCGTTGCATTATGTGAAGAGGGCGTTTCGTATGAGTCTGCGGTAGAACGAACGGACCGCAATGCTGCTTTTGAAGTGTGGTATCAATCTGTAGTAAATCTGGCTTCAAAATATTAACAATTCTGCGTGTTTCTGTAAAATCAGGTTGACATTCCGTACGGGAAAACGGTAAAATACATCCGTGTTTGCCTGTGCAGGCTTGCACTGTAAGACGGAAGGGCCGGGGCAGGAGCCGCCGGCGGAGCAATTCATTTTATTTTATCGGAGGACGGCAGAATGGCAGTTAAAATCATTTTTGTAGCATTGTTTTTTGCAGCCACGCTTTTGCTCGGCATTCTTTATCAAAGAAAAGTCAGAAGCATGGATGACTTTGTGCTCGGCGGACGAAGCGTGGGCCCTTGGCTTACCGCTTTTTCTTATGGGACTTCCTATTTCTCGGCGGTTGTATTTATCGGATATGCAGGACAGTTCGGCTGGAATTTTGGAATATCGGCGTTCTGGGTGGGACTGGCAAATGCGCTGCTCGGCAGCCTTGCTGCGTGGGCCGTGCTGGGCCGCAGGACGAGAATCATGACGCAGCATCTCGGCGCGTCTACCATGCCGGAGTTTTTTTCCAAGAGATACCGCAGCAGGCCGCTTAAGCTGGCCGCAGCGCTGATTATTTTCATTTTTTTAGTGCCCTATTCGGCTTCCGTTTATAAAGGGCTTTCCGGAATTTTTTCCATGGCGTTCGGGATCGATTTCAAATATTGCATTATTGGAATGGCCGTGCTGACCGGAATCTATGTGGTCCTTGGCGGATATATGGCCACGGTCGCCAATAACTTCGTACAGGGAATCGTTATGCTGGCCGGCATCGTCCTTGTGGTAGCGGCCGTTTTAAACGGCGGGGGCGGATTCACGGAGGCGATCAAATCTCTTTCTGCTGTGGAGGTGCCCCAGGGCTCCGCCGGAGAGGGGATGCACGGCGCGTACGTTTCTCTTTTCGGACCTGATCCGCTTGGACTTTTGGGAGTGATGCTCCTGACGAGCCTTGGCTCTTGGGGCCTGCCGCAGATGGTACATAAATTTTATACGATTGACAGCGAAAAATCGATCGGAAAAGGAGCTGTCATTTCTACCGTATTTGCGCTTGTCGTAGCGGGAGGCTCCTATTTCATGGGGGGCTTCGGAAGACTGTATGTGGAAGCGGGTGCGGACGGAGCGCCTTCCGTGGGCTACGATGAAATCGTACCGCAGATGCTTGCAAACGTCCTGCCGGACATCCTGATGGGACTGGTTGTAGTATTGGTGCTGTCCGCCTCGATGTCTACGCTTTCGTCACTCGTAATCTCGTCCGCCTCAACCCTTTCGGTTGATTTTATCAAGGGCTTTCTGAAGCCGGATCTGCGGGATAAGCAGCAAATGCTTCTGACGCGTCTGTTCTGCGTTCTGTTCATGCTCGTATCGGTTCTGCTGGCTCTTTATCCGGGAACGCTGATCACAAATTTGATGGCGATTTCCTGGGGAGCGCTTGCGGGCGCGTTTCTGGCGCCGTTTCTGTACGGGCTCTACTGGAAAAAGGTTACGAATGCCGCGGTATGGATCAGCTTTGCCGCAGGCATCGGTTTTGTTTTGTGCAATATGATTTTTCAGTTTATGTCCGGCACGGGCGCCGGTGCGGTATCCATGCTCCTGACGCTTGTTCTGGTTCCGCTTGTCAGTCTGATCACGCCGCGCCCGGATCCCCGGCATACGGATGAATGCTTTGCTTGCTATGAAGGCGGCGGGAAAGCGGTTGACGGAAAGGAAATATAAGCTATAATTTAAAATTAGCAATAATATAAGGAGTTGCAACGCATCATGATCTGGAATCCGGGCAGAGAGTGCCTCTCAAGAAAAGAATACGACGCCATGAAGCTCGAACGGCTGAAATGGACGGTCAGAAGGGCATATGAAAACGTTCCGTTTTACCGGGAAAAATTCGACGCAATCGGTCTGAAGCCGGAACATATCCAAACGCTGAAGGACATTGAGAAAATTCCGTATACGACCAAGCTGGATCTTCGCGACAATTATCCGTTCCGGCTGTTTGCGGAACCGATGAACAAAATCGTACGATTGCATGCCAGCTCGGGCACGACAGGAAAGCCTGTCGTCTTCGGCTATACAAAGCACGATATGAAGGTCTGGCGGGAAAACATTTCCCGGATCGCCGCGATGGCGGGCGTGACCGCAGACGACATCGCACAGATCGTTTTTGGCTTTGGAATGTTTACGGGCGGCTTCGGATTATATCAGGGGCTGGAAAACATGGGCGTTACGGTTGTTCCCTCTTCCTCCGGAAATTCGGAACGGCAGCTGATGTTTATTGAAGATTTCGGAGTGACCGTAATCGTCGGCACGCCTTCCTACGTGCTGCATCTCGGCGAGCTGGCCGAGGAACGGGCCCTGAAGCACCGGCTGCGCGTCGGCATGTTTGGCGGAGAAGGTCATACTGCAGAAATGCGGAAGCAGATCGAAAAACTGTGGGGCATCGAATGTACGGAAAATTATGGGCTGACGGAGGTTCAGGGACCGGGCGTTTCCGGAGAATGTCTCGAACACGACGGCATGCATTTCAATGAAGACAGCTTCCTTTACGAAATCATAGACAGCAATACCCTGGAAGTGAAAAATCCGGAGGAAGAGGGAGAGCTTGTGCTTACGACGCTCACAAAAGAAGGCGTTCCCGTCTTGCGCTACAGAACGAAAGATATTACTTCTATAAATTTTGCGCCGTGCAGATGCGGGCGGACCTCTGCACGCATGAGCAAGGTAAAAGGCCGTTCCGACGATATGCTGATCATCAAAGGCGTCAACGTGTTTCCAAGCCAGATCGAAAGTCTGCTGCTGGGAATCCCGCATATCGGGCCGCATTATGAGATCATTGTGACCAGAAAGGGATATATGGATCAGCTTGAAATCAAGGTAGAGCTTGCAGATTCCTCGCTTCTGGAAAGCTACGGAGAACTGGAAGCGCTGACGGCCAAGATTCGTGAAAAGGTAAAATCGAATCTTCTGCTCGACGCCAAAATCACGCTTGCCGAGCCCAAATCGCTGGAACGCTATGTGAACGGCAAGGCCCAGCGCGTACATGACTTGAGAAATCAGTAAAATACACATTAGGTTAATGGAGGTTATAGAATGAAGAAGCTGCTTTTGGGGAACGAAGCCGTCGCGCGCGGAGCGTGGGAGGCCGGCGTCGGCGTCGTTTCCTCCTATCCCGGTACGCCCAGTACGGAAATTACGGAAAATATTGCGAAATATGATGATGTTTTCAGCGAATGGGCGCCGAATGAAAAGGTTGCCATGGAGGTGGCAATTGGAGCGTCTGTAGCGGGCACGCGGGCGATGTGCTGCATGAAGCACGTCGGTCTGAATGTCGCGGCCGATCCGCTGTTTACAGCGGCCTATACGGGCGTCAACGCGGGGCTGGTAATCGTCGTGGCAGACGATCCGGGGATGCATAGCTCTCAGAATGAGCAGGACTCCAGATTTTATGCGTTATCCGCACATGTCCCGATGCTGGAGCCTTCGGACAGCGAGGAGTGCAGAGAATATACAAAGCGCGCATTTGCGCTGAGCGAGGCGTTTGACACCCCCGTGATTCTCAGACTGACAACGCGGATCGCACATGCACGCAGCCTGACGGAGCAGGAGGAACGGACGGCGCCGGAGAAAAAGCCGTATCGAAAGGACGTTATGAAATACGTCATGATGCCGGGAATGGCAAAGAAACGCCACATCGTCCTGGAAGACAGGATGGAAAAGCTCCGCGCTTTTTCCGGAGCAGGCGCAGAGGGCATAAACAGAGCCGAATACAGGGATTTATCGTTAGGAATTGTCACGTCCGGAATCAGCTATCAATATGCAAGAGAGGTGTTTCCCAATGCATCCATTCTCAAGCTCGGGATGGTTTATCCTCTGCCGGATCGTCTGATCGCCGAATTTGCCGACCGCGTCGACCGCCTGCTTGTAATCGAGGAGCTGGAGCCTTTTATTGAAAATCACCTTCTCCAAATGGGAATCCGCAAGGCAGAAGGGAAAAAGTATTTTACCAATCAGGGAGAACTGAACACCACGATTATTCGAAAAAGGTACCTCGGAGAGTCGCTCCCTGCGGCGAAGCCCGCAGAACCGACGGAAACCCCGGCCAGGCCTCCCGTTCTTTGCCCGGGCTGTCCGCACCGTGGCGTATTTTATGTACTTTCCAATATGAAGGTGCGCGTATCGGGAGACATCGGCTGCTACACCCTCGGCGCCATGAAGCCGTATGAAGCGGTAGATACCTGCGTATGTATGGGAGCGTCCGTAAGCATGGCGCACGGGATGGACAAGGCCGGCCTGCAGTCGGGAGAAAAGCTGCCGACCGTCGCCGTAATCGGAGACTCCACGTTTATCCATTCCGGCATTACGGGACTGATCGATATCGTCTATAACAAGGGAGCTTCCACCGTAATCATACTGGACAATTCCATCACGGGAATGACGGGCCATCAGCAAAATCCAACAACGGGCTTTACGATCAAGGGAGAACCGGCTCCGGCCGTAAACCTCGTAAAGCTTGCGGAGGCGGTAGGCGTCAGAAGAATCCGCGTCGAGGATCCGTTTGACATGAAAAAATTCAGAGCAGCGGTGAGAGAGGAGCTGGAAGCCGACGAACCGTCGGTGATTATAGCACAGCGCCCCTGCGCGCTTTTAAAAACGGTAAAATATGGAGCACCTGTTCGGATCGACGAGGATCGCTGCAGAAAATGCGGCTCTTGCATGAGACTGGGCTGCCCTGCGATTTTTACGGAGAATGGTGCGTATAAAATCGACAGATCCATATGTCTTGGATGCCGCCTCTGTGAACAGATGTGTGCGTTCGGCGCGATCGGAAAGGACGAGTGAAATATGAAAAATCTGGACGGCTTAAATATCCTGATCGTTGGAGTAGGAGGACAGGGAACGCTTCTGGCTTCGAAATTTCTGGGAGCCGCGGCTGCGCTGTGCGGAAAGGACGTAAAGGTCTCCGAGGTTCATGGGATGTCGCAAAGGGGCGGAAGCGTAGTGACCTGCGTAAAAATTGGACAATGCATCGCCTCTCCGATCATTGACGAGGGAGAGGCGGATGTCATCCTTGCCTTCGAGCAGCTTGAGGCCATGAGATGGCTTCCATTCCTCAAAAAGGGAGGAACCGTCATTACAAACATTCAAAAAATCAATCCTATGCCGGTCGTGTCCGGCGCGGCAAAATATCCGGAGCATCTGATCGAAATCCTGCGGAAATCGGAAATTACGACGATCGCAGTGGATGCGCTTAGAATTGCGGAGGAGTGCGGGAGCGCGAAAGCCGTCAATGTTGTCCTGCTTGGCGTGCTTGCTTCCAAATTGACGGAAATCCCCGAATCAGTATGGTACGAAAGCCTGAAAAGCGTGATCCCCGCAAAGCTGTATGAGATCAATGAAAAAGCATTTCAGAAAGGATTGAGCGTATGAAATATTGGAATGAACATTTCGAATGCATGCCCCGTGAAGAAATTAAAATTCTGCAGTCGAGACGTCTGCAGAAGCTCATTGACAGGGTATATAACAATGTCCCGCATTACCGTGAAAAAATGGTCGCCGCAGGTGTGGAACCGGGAGACATCCGCAGCGTAGACGATATTGTAAAGCTTCCGTTTACGGTAAAGCAGGATCTGCGGGATACGTATCCTTTTGGGATGTTTGCCGTTCCCATGTCTGAAATCCATCGAATTCATGCATCTTCCGGTACGACCGGAAAGCAGACGGTTGTGGGGTATACGGCACGAGACCTCGATATCTGGGCGGAATGCATGGCAAGAAGCCTGACGGGTGCCGGCGCTGAGCGCAGCTCGGTGGTTCATGTTGCTTACGGCTACGGATTATTTACGGGCGGACTCGGCGCGCATTACGGTGCCGAAAAAATCGGCTGCGCGGTCATTCCCGTTTCTTCCGGGAATACGGCGCGTCAGGTTACGATTCTAAAAGACTTTAAACCGGATTACATCTGCTGCACGCCGTCCTACGCGCTGTATCTTGCAGAGGAGCTGTACGCCTCGGGCGGCAGCAAGGAGGACATCAATCTGAAAGCAGGCTTGTTTGGCGCAGAGCCCTGGACCGAGGAAATGCGTGCGGAGCTCGAATCGAAGCTTGGCATCAAGGCGCTTGATATTTACGGACTCAGCGAAATCATGGGACCCTCCGTAAGCTGCGAATGCCTGGAGCAATGTGGAATGCACGTGCAGGAGGATCACTTTTTAATCGAAATTATCGATCCGAAGACGGGAGAGCATGTAAAGGACGGGGAACAGGGAGAGGTCGTATTCACTACGCTCACGAAAGAGGGCTTCCCGCTCATCCGCTACAGAACGCGCGACCTTTCTGCTCTGATGACGGAGCCGTGCGCCTGCGGAAGAACCACCGCAAGGATGCGCAGACTCTGCGGGAGAACCGACGACATGCTGATCGTACGCGGCGTCAACGTCTTCCCTTCTCAGATTGAAAGCGTACTGCTTGAAATGGGAGAGACGGCTCCTCATTATATGATTATTGTAGATCGAAAGGGAAATCACGACACAATGGACGTACAGGTGGAGATGACGGACGCTTATTTTTCCGATTCTGTTAAAAACATCGAGAATCTGGAAGGAAAAATCAAAGCCCGCCTGGGCAGCGTGCTGGGAATCAGCGTCGGCGTGCGCCTTGTAGAACCGAAAACCATCGCGCGGAGCGAGGGCAAGGCCAAGCGTGTCGAGGATCGGAGAAACCTGCACTGACGGGACTTTTCCGCATTGAAGCCCATTTCGTTTTGTGGTATACTGAAATCCATTGAAAAGAAAACAGCTGAAAGGGGCATGTGAACATGAGTGTAAAACAGATTTCGGTTTTCCTGGAGAATAAAGCCGGACGGCTTGCAGACGTCACCAGGGTTCTGGGGGAAAATAATATAGATATCAGCGCTTTGTCCATTGCGGATACGACGCATTTCGGAATTTTACGTCTGATTGTAAACGATCCGGATCGGGCGGAACACGTGCTCAGGGAAAACGGTTTTACCGTCAGCAGCTCCCCGGTTCTTGCAATCGCGGTAGACGACGTTCCGGGAGCCCTTTCCGAGGCGCTGAGCGCGCTGACGGAGAATGGAATCGGCGTCGATTACATCTATGCTTTTGTGGGCAAAACGCAGAACCGCGCGCTCGTCATCTTCCGGGTGGAAAATACGGAGACGGCAGCGGAGGTGCTGAAGCGGGCCGGGGTTATGGTGCTTGAGGACGAAGAGGTTTACAGTCTGTAATGGCCGGCGAGGACAAAAGAAAAGGTGCGGATCGGGAAAATACAAAAAAGCCGAAGCCGCTGATTAAACTGAACGGAAAATCCGACGAGCTCTACGACAGCTACGGATACAGAATCGAAAGACAGAAACCGCGGACCGTCGCAGAAGAAAGCAGGAAAGCGAATGACGCCGCGCGGCAAAAGACGGTTTTGCCTTCTTCTGAGCCGCGTAAGGAGGCGCAGCAGGAACGGCCATATAAGCGGAGAGAACCTAAGCAGACACAGTCTCCGGACTCCGCTGCCGGCAGGACGGTACCGCCTCACGAGCGCCGGATTTCGGAGCGCGCACCGAAGCGGAAAAAGAATATCCTGACGGCGGTCAAAGTCATCCTCTTTCTGCTCCTGGTAGCGGGTACCGTAGTCCTGATCCTGTATAACAAGCAGGAAAACGAGAATACCCCCAAAACGGCGTTCCTCTCGACGGGAACTATTGAGAATTCTTTCAATGCGGACGTTACGATGATTCGCGATGAGTATGCGGTAACGGCGGGATTCTCGGGAAAGGTCATCGCTGCGGTAAACGAGGGGGATCGCGTCGCGGCCGGCGCCGTGATCGCCTACATCGTAAAACCGGAATACGAAAGTGATTTGGAGGAGCTTCGAGAAATTGAGGATAAAATTACGGCGGCGCAAAGCGTTTCGTCCTATGTAAACACATCCCAGTCGGCAGAGGCCGCGTCCCTGAATGAAAAAATCAAGGCTTTGACGTACCAGCTTTCGGCGCTGTCGAGCGCCGCCTCCGGTATGAAAGCGTACCCGTCGCTGATCAAGGAGCTGGAAGATCTGTTCCGGTTGAAAAACGACGTCATGATGAATACCGAGACGGCGGATGAATATATTACGCAGCTGAAAAACGAGCGTGCTGCGGCACTTGCTCGGCTGGGCGATTCCATGCGCGAGGTTATGACGCAGCAGGCGGGCGTGGTCTCTTTCTATACAGATTCCGAATCGCAGAATGCATCCGGAAAGGCGCAGGCGATCTCAGAATATCTCAGCAAAAAAGGGGAGACAGGGAATCTGCTTTCCGAGACGGCGCTTTCGTTCGGCACGGCAGAGCTGCGCTACACCGTAGGATCGGAGGTTGCGGAAACCGATATCGTGGCAAGGGTTACGCCTGACGTGACGTATTATCTGGCGGCGGATATTACGGGGATTGATTCCGCCGGACTTTCGGAGGGAAAAGCGGTGACGGTAAAAGCGTCGGGACGGGAGTTTTCTGTGACTGCGGAGGTGGAAGAGCTTCTTCGATATGGAGAGAAGACGTACCTGCTTATGAAATCTTCCTCAGGAATCGCCGGGACGATTTCAGGACGTGTTGTAAATTGTGATGTCGTAATCGATTACAGCGAGGGCATCAAGGTTCCGAAACGCGCGCTGGCTGAATGGGATTCAGCGGGAGTAACGGCAAGAATTGCAATCGTCCGCTCCAATTACGTTTCTTATGTATATGTGAACGTTTTAGCAGAAGACGGAGAATATGCGATTATCAGCAATTCAAACGGATTTGGCTCGGAAGAGGAAGATGCGATTACGAGCGTCCGCATTAATGACTTATATGTTGTAAATTATGAAAAGGTTATAGGAGGCTGACATGACAATTCGGGAAAATCTGGAGGCGCTGGAACAGGAAATCGCAGAGGCCGCCGCCAAAAGCGGCAGGCGCAGAGAGGATATCACACTGGTCGCCGTGAGCAAAACGGTCGGCGCTGCAGAGGTGGCGGAAGCATACGGCGCCGGCCAGCGGATCTTCGCAGAGAACCGCGTGCAAAACCTGCTGGAGAAGCTTTCCTCTGTGGAAGCGTACGGATTGGAACAGATCGACTGGCATCTGATCGGGACGCTTCAGACGAAT
>ERZ827528.4437-NODE-4437-length-10373-cov-4.898624_pt1 | contig 10373 bp, 8 predicted proteins | sample MGYA00519768_ERZ827528 | MGnify/ENA primary metagenome ERZ827528 (study PRJEB31778, sample SAMEA3449343) | human gut metagenome | biome: human gut; feature: human-associated habitat; material: faeces | place: United Kingdom | collected 2010/2012 ...
CACAATACTGCATCATTATTACACACTCAACGTGCTCGGTGAACGGGAACATGTCCACGCCTACGCCCTTCGACACGCGGTAACCCTTCTTCTTAAAGTACTTCAGGTCCCTGACCAGCGTCTCGGGATTACAGGAGACGTAGACGATCCGCTCGGGGCCGATCTGGGCTACGGAATTCATGAATTCTTCGGTGCTGCCGCTTCTGGGGGGATCCATCAGGACCACATCGACCTTCGCTCCCTGTCCGGCCATCTCCACGAGGAATTTCCCGGCGTCGTTCTGGTAGAACTGGATGTTGCGGATCTGGTTCGCCTTGGCATTGTTGCGGGCATCCCGGACAGCATCGGCGTTTAACTCCACACCGATGACCTTGGCGGCCTTGTCACTGGCAATCATGCCGATGGTTCCGGTGCCACAATAGGCATCCACCACGGTCTCTTTGCCGGTAAGTCCGGCGTACTCCAGTGCTTTCCCGTAGAGGATCTCGGTCTGTACCGGATTCACCTGGTAGAAAGATCTGGGAGAGATTCGGAAACGCTTTCCGCACAACTCATCCTCAATATAACCTTTGCCGTAGATCACATGCTCCTTGTCCCCCAATACCATGCTGGTATTGCGGTTGTTGACATTGATGACCACAGTGGTGATCTCCGGGTGCAGTTTCAGCAGTGCCTTCACAAAATTATTCTTAGAGGGCAAGATTGGGGACGCCAGTACCAGCACCACCATGATCTGGCCGGTAACATGGCCGGTCCGGATCAGCACATGGCGCAGCAGCCCATACCCGGTGTCCTCATTGTAAGGGCGGATATGAAAAGATTTCAGCAGCCCTCTTATAGAGACAATGATCTCATCCGCATTGGCATTCTCGATCAGGCAGCTGTCCACGGGAACGATCCGGTGGCTCTTCTGTTCATAAATGCCGGAGATGGCATCGTGATACCGGTTCTCGCCGAATACCGCATGTACCTTGTTCCGGTAATGCTCCGGGTGCTCCATGGGAATGACACCCTCGACCTTGCAAAAAGGAGCCAGAAGCTCCTTTAATTGCTTTTCCTTATTCTTCAACTGTTCCACATAGGGCTTGTTGATCCAGCTGCACCCGCCGCATTTATCAGCCACCGGGCAGAGGCCACTCTTCTTTTTAACGGCCGTCTTTTCCCGGCCCTGTCCTACAGGCACCCGGTTTTCCTTGCCTGCCGTCACTTTAGTTTTTCCCGCCGCATTGGCTTTTCCCGTTGCTTTGGTCTTTTCCGTCCCTTTCGCAGGTCCGGATGTTCTTCTGTCATTTCTGTTATCGTTCTTCATCATTCCGCCTGACTTCATTTAGCCATCCAGTCTTCTCATTTCTGTGTAAGCCAAAAGCAGCGGTCCCACACCCTTGGCATCGTCTTCCACGATGGGCTCGGACATATAATACTCGAAGCTGCCGTCACGCCGACGGTTATCCTCAGGTCCCAGTCCTGCCACGAGGCAGATACCGCCGAGGCTTAAATGTCCATCCTTCTCCTTCAGATAACGGTCACAGATTCCCTGAAATGCCTTTAATCCATAGGCTCTGTAGGACTCCGGTAAAAATCCGAGTCTCACGCCCTTCAGCAGGGAGTAAGCCATGATCGCACTTCCGCTGGTCTCTAAATAATTCGGCTCCTGACCCCCCAGTGCTGGAAGCTGGTACCACATACCGCTCTCGTCCTGGAATTTTAACATGGAATCGATCAGATCCACGAATACCTTCTTCAGATTGTCATACTCTGCCTTGTACTCTTCCCCCGGCTCACATTTGCTCAGAGTGTCCAACAATGCCATGGAATACCAGCCCAGTGCTCTCAGCCAGAAATTCTGGGACAGACCGGTCTCCTTGTTACACCAGAATGCCTTTTTGGAGGCATCATAACCGTGATAGTACAATCCGGTCTTGGGATCTCTCATATATTTTACAACATTGGCAAACTGATGAAAAATGTCATCATAGTGCTTCTTGTCATCGAATTTGGTCTCATACTCCATGTAGAAAGGCTGTCCCATGTACATGCCGTCCAGCCATACCTGGTTGGGATAGATCTTCTTGTGCCAGAAGTTGCCTTCCTCGGTGCGGGGCTGGGTCTCCACCTGGCTGTAGATCAGGTCGATGGCCTTGCGGTATTTTTCCTTACCATTCAGGGCATACAATGCGAACAGAGTCTTGCCCGCATTGACATTGTCAATATTATATTCTTCCACGGAATACTTCGTAATCGTACCGTCTTCCTGTACTCTGTGGTCAATAAATGCATCTGCGAATTCGTAATACTTCTTCTCTCCGGTAGCGTTGTAGATCTCTAAAAGTGCCAGGATCATGCAACCGTCAATGTAATTCCAGCCGGCAGCTTTCCCCTCTCTCGCCTTCTCTATGTTCCATGCGGGAACATCCAAAGTACTCTTCTCGATCAGTTCATCAATGTATTTCTCAAAAATAGGCAGTTGCATGTATTATTTTCCTCCAAATTTCTATTTTACGGCATATAGCTTTATTTTACACTTTATTTTCTGCCTAGTCAATGGGGCTGACAGGGCTCGTACCCGGCAATGGATCAATATTTTCAAATTCCACGATCCATTGTCCATCATCCGGGAACCCTGGTGTACGTCTGCAACATCCCTCATATCCGGCGGTCATGATTGCCGCTGCTAACAACAGTGATCCATTTCCCGGCAGATACAACGGCAGATCCTTTCGTCCTACCTGGCGGTTATTACCGCTTATAACATAGCAATTCTTCGGAGATTCCTTTAATAATAGTTCTATTGCTTTTTCCGGCTTTCCTAATCTTACCGCTGTCATCGCCATCATGGCAAAATCCCATCCCCACAGGGTAGGATATTTCCAGCATTCCTCTACCAACTGCAATGTGTTGTCCATAACCGTCCTGTCTATCCGGTCACTGTCGATCAGACCAAAAGCTCCCAGCATAGAGGGGTGATCTCTGTTATACTCCGTAAATGTCGTCGGACAATTTTCATGTGCCAGGTACACGCCGTCTTTTTCCGTTAATTCTGCCATATGCTCCGCTACCTGTTCCCAGAGTTCTTCCTTTTCCCTGCCGAGTCGTTCTGCCCACCATCCGGCGATCCGCAAGGTATCCCGGAAATACTCCACTTCAAAAGCCGGATTGCACACATCCATTGCCTTATGACATTCCTGTACCGGTATTACCGGAGCACAGATACTGTAGACTTTTTTCACCGGATCCCATCCCACAAAATCTACCATGAAATCAGCGGTTTCCTTCGCGTATTTCAGGTCGATGGGGTCTAAATCCATGCCGATGGCGAACGTGCGGATCTTCTTGCCGAGGAGCTTGGCCGAGATCGCGCAGACGAGGCTGGAATCGAGGCCGCCGGAGAGCAGGAAGCCGAGCGGCGCGTCCGCGTCGAGCCGCTTTTCCACGGCGGAAATCAGCTTTTCACGGATCTTCTTCGTGACGGTGTCCAGATCATCGCTTGAATACCTCGTGACAGTGGTCAGATCGGTATAGCGGACAAATTTGCCGTCCTTATAATAATGTCCCGGCGGGAACGGGAAGACGTGCGTACAGAGGCCGACGAGATTTTTCGCTTCGCTGGCGAAGATGATCGAGCCGTCGGCAAGATAGCCGTAGAACAGCGGACGGATGCCGATGGGATCACGCGCGGCGACAAGGGAATCGGAAGCCGAATCATAGATGATCATGGCGAACTCCGCGTCAAGCCCGGCAAACATCTCGGTGCCGTATTCCTGCCACAGGGGAAGGATAATTTCGCAGTCGGAATCGGACGCGAAGACATAGCCCTTGGCTTCGAGCGCCTTTTTGACCGGGCGGAAGCCATACAGCTCGCCGTTGCACACGGCCATGTCGCCGCCGCGATGGAACGGCTGCATTCCCTCCGGGTGCAGGCCCATGATGGCCAGACGATGGAAGCCCAGCATACCGCTGCCTGCGGGCTCGAACCGGGTGTCGTCCGGGCCGCGGGATTTTGTTTTTTCAAAATACGGGAGAACCTGTTCCTTTTTGAGACTGGGGGACGTAAAACCAAAAATTGCGCACATAAAAAGCACCTCCGAATCATTTGCGCAGCATTGCCTAAAATAAATTTTAGGACGAATTGCTGCCGATCCGCGGTGCCACCTAACTTACTGGAATACCCAGTCTCTTTTCCGGGACTCTGACAAGCCCCTGCGCTTTAACGCCGCGCTGCGCGTCTTCCCTACTGCGGTGTTCCGGTTCAGGTTGCTGCTAAGAAGTGTTCGTTCACGAAGGCGCTGGCGCCGGGATCCCAGCATCCCCGGCTCTCTGCGGCCATGTCCCGCGTTACTTTTCTTCCTCATTGCATTTTGCGATATTCTTTTATTGAGTGAAGCTTTAAATGATGGAACAATTTTACACCCGGCATCCCGATTCGTCAAGCGTGCAGGTTTGACAAACTATATGCCCGCCGGATTTTCATTTTTGTACAGTTTGAATTTTCGCAATACGTGCGGCAAATTCCGTGATCCGTGCGTCGATCCCGTCCGCAGTCCGGACGGAGCCGGGGTCGTGCGCCGTCTGCATGAGGCAGAAGTTCGGCGGCAGGATGGCCGTCTTGTTCAGGCACATTGCGCCCAGCAGCTGCCGCGCGACGATATCGCTGCCGGAATAGCCGGAAACGACAATGCCGTACAGATATTTCTGATACAGATCCTGCTTGACGAGCAGATTGGTCAGGCGGTTGAACAGCGCCATGATATTGGCGCTGACCGCGTCGTTATAATTCGGGCACAGGAAGAGCATCGCGTCGCAGGCGCTGATGGCGGGCAGAACCTCGTCGGAGATGCTTCCGCCGTAGAAGCAGCGGCTCTGCGCGGCAAAGTGCAGACAGGCTTCATACGAGCAGCCCCGGCAGTCGTGGATGGAGCCGTTCTGCAGGGAAATGGTCTTTGTTTCAAATGCATCCGGCAGACGCGCAAGCACCTGTTCGCCGATCCAGACCGTATTGGAGCGCTTGTTATCCGACGCGTGGAGCATGAGAAGCTTTGGCCGGGCAAAGCACGGCGGCTCATACTTCAGAAGCCGCTGTGCCAGCTGGCGCAGCTGGTGCGCATAGGTCTGCTCCCAGCTCAGATGCAGGATCCCAGCCTGAATATGCTGGTTATAAAGAGAGCCCGTCCCCTCGACGAGCGGCTTGCCGGGAAACGCGCAGCCTGCCTGATTTGCCGCAAGAACCAGCTCCCGCGCGGTCTGCTTCGTATAAAGCTCCCCTGCCCCGTCGACGATCACGCCGCCATAGCTGCCGGACAGACAGTCCGGATGCTTCCGAAGCGTCCGCAGCAGGCGGCAAACCGTCTCATCCGGGCCGTATTCATCCAGCGCGGCGGCAAAAAGCAGGCGGCAGCCCGCCGCCTGTTCGATTCTCTCCGGCGGAAGCTCCTTCACGCGGAGCCCGGCCAGCGCCTGCGGCAGCAGGCGCTCCAGCCGCGCACTATGGCCGATGCGCACCAACGTCAGTTCCTGTTCCATGTCAGTATTCGAACGCCTCCAATGCGGTATGCGTCGTTTGTAATTCTTCCAGAAGCGCGGGGGCGATCTTCTCCCGGATGAGGCTGACGCCGAACGGCGTCATGCGGCTGCGGCAGCCGAAATACGCGCCGCCGAGCGGCACCGCACCGAAGTGCTCCTGCCCGCGCACGAGCCGCAGAATACTCACTGCGGCTGAGGACAGTGCGGGGGCCAGATACGGCTTGAAGCCAAGCTCCCGCACGCGCAGATTCGCCGTGCGGGTCTGTTCGGTCAGCCTTGCGGAGAGGACCGCGTCATAGTCCGGGCCGCAGCTGTTCGCGCAGACGAGTCCCTGCCCGTGCGGGCCGTAGACGCGCAGCTTCTCTTCATTTAATCCCAGCTGCCGCGCGTAATACGCGCAGCGCGCGGCCATCACGCCGAGGCCGAAGCCCTGAATCTGCTCGGGGAGCAGGCCGGAAAAATCATACTCCCCTGCCCCGTTCTGATTGCTTTGCAGAAAAACAGAGCGCGACAGGTGGTCGACCGGGTCGGAGATCTGGCAGAACAGGCCGGTGAAGCCGGTGCTGCGCGCCATGCGGGCATACGCGCCCACCATGGCGCGGTTGGCCTCGTACTGCGCCATACGCACGTCCTTCACCGCCGTATCCAGTCCCGGCACGCCGCGCGAAGCCGTAAACGCAAACAGGTCGCAGGCAAACAGGTTCTTTTCCTCACAGATCACGATCTCCGGCAGCGGCTGGCCGTCCGGCGAAAGCACCTGGTTCAGTTCCAGTTCATAGCGGGCACATTGGGCCTTGTTGGGGTCAAAGATCTGGATCCTGGAAAACTCATGTCCCAGCAGCTTCAGCGCCAGCAGCGCCGTGCCGCCCACGTCGCCAAGGCCGACGAGCGTGAGGGCAAGACCGGTTCGCTTCGGCCGCTGCCACGCCTCCAGAACTGCAAATGCGTTTTGGAAGCAGACGTTCAGAACGCCCGCCCCATGTGCGCGTACAAAACCGGCCAGCTCACCGGAAGCCGGACTGCACGGCGTCAGGCAGCGGACAGTCTCAGGCTCGGAAAGCTCGGCCAGATCATGGATATAAAATAATCCGCGCGAGCACAGCGGAACGCGCCGCACGAGAAACACCAGCGGCGCAAACGCAGCGCCGCACGGCCGCGCGTCCTGTGGAAAAAGCGTGTTGTCCTCCGCGCAGAGACAGAAGGAATGCCATTGCTTCAGGATCATAAACTCAACTCCTGCTTTGGTGTCGGATAAAAAGCTTGGATGATGCGCGGACGGACTGCGGCGTCCCAAAGCCTTCCCCGCCGGGGAAGGTGGCCCGAAGGGCCGGATGAGGGTCGGGGCGCAGTGCCGAATTGCTGAAACTGCCAGACAAATCGGAAAATCAGACTTGTGGTTTACGGTTCACCGTCCGCCGCAGCCTTTATTCTTGTCCCGTCCAATACTGCGCACCCCAGTGCTCGAAGTCCCATTTGGGGCTGTAGTCGTTGCATTCGTAATCGACGTAATAAAGCCGGTCGACGGACAGGACGAAATTGGTCGGATAATAATCGATATTCAGATGAACGGGATACAGGCGGGCGCACATGGCCTTCAGCTGCCGGAGGCAGAAGCCGGGGAGCCGGTTTTCCGCGATCAGCTCCGCTACCGTGGGGCCGGGGATGTATTCCTTGAGAATGCGCTCATTTTCCGTGTCGACGTCCAGCAGGCGCGGCATGGGGATCCCGGCGGACAGGAGCCGCTCATAATCACGCTGCTCGGCGGCAAGCTTGTCCCCGAACTGATAATACTCGCATGGCTCGTGGTGGATCTGCTTGACGACGTATTCGCCGCGCTCGTCTGCGGCCAGATAGGAATAGCCGCCCTTTCCCTTGCCGAGCAGCCGCCGGATGGAAAGCACTCTGCCGTTTACTGTGATCTGATCTTCCATGTTTCTCGCCTCCATAGGCCTCAGCATAGCAGACGCGCAGGGCGTTTGTCCAGCAAAAATCCGCTTCGCCGGAAATACTGGCAGATTGAATAAAATACCGTTTGAATTTCATTCATTTTTCACAAGTTCTTCTTGCATTTTGCTTGGAAGCGTGTATAATGATGTGTGCAAAAAAGTAGAAATGAAGGAATTTGAAATGCGCACGCTGTTATCATTATCTGTTGCGGTTCTTGCGGGTCTGCTGATGACCCGCGTTGCAAAGCCGCTGAAGCTGCCGTCTGTGACGGCGTATCTGGTTGCGGGTGTTCTGATCGGGCCGTACTGCCTGGGTCTGCTCGGCATTGAGGGCCTTGGCTTCCCGACGCAGGAATCCGTAGACAGTCTGTCGCTGATCTCCGAGGTCGCGCTGGGCTTCATCGCATTCTCCATCGGCAGCGAGTTCCGCGTGTCCGAACTGAAGCACACAGGCAAGCAGGCGTTCGTCATCGGCGTTTTACAGGCGCTGGCCGCGACGTTCCTGGTCGATATCGCGCTGATCGTGATCGCACTGCTTACAAACGGCAGGCTGTCCATCGCGCAGGCCATCACGCTCGGCGCCATCGCCACGGCAACGGCCCCTGCCGCAACGCTCATGGTCGTGCGGCAGTACAAGGCAAAGGGCCCGCTGGTCGATCTGCTGCTGCCCATCGTCGCGCTGGACGATGCGGTCGGCCTGATCGTGTTTGCGGTGTCGTTCGGCATCGCAAAGGCGCTCAACACCGGCTCGTTCGATGTGATCTCCATCGTCGTCGATCCGCTGATCGAGATCGTGTGCTCGCTGGCGCTCGGCGCACTTGGCGGCTGGGTGCTCACGCAGCTGGAAAAGCTGTTCAACTCCAACACCAACCGGCTGAACATGACCATCGCTTTTGTTTTCCTGACCTCGGCGCTGGCCATGGCGGAATTCAAGATCGGCCCTGTGACCATCGGTTTCTCGTCGCTGCTGACATGCATGATGCTGGGCACGCTGTTCTGTAACCTCTGCCCGCTGTCGGGTGAGATCATGGAAAAATCCGACCGGTGGACAAGCCCGCTGTTTGCGGCGTTCTTCGTCATCTCCGGCGCGGGGCTGGATCTGGGCGTGTTCAAGGACGGTATGATCGTTCTCATCGGCGTTGTGTATATTCTGACGCGCTCGCTTGGCAAGTATCTCGGCGCGCATTACTCCGCAAAGCTCATGAAATGTGAGCCGCAGATCTGCAAATATCTCGGCATCACCCTGCTGCCGCAGGCCGGCGTCGCGCTCGGCATGTGCGTGACGGCGCGCCAGCTCGGCGCGGAGGGCGATCTGATCCGCAACATTACGCTGTTCGCCATTCTGATCTACGAGCTGGTCGGCCCGCTGCTGACCAAAATGGCCCTGCAGGCCGCAGGCGAGATCCATCCGATGGACGAAGCCGTCCGCAACCGCCGCCAGCACAAGCTGGAACAGGCCAACGCGGAAAAGAAATAATACGCAGGCACAAAAGCAGCCCCGGCCGCATGGCCGAGGCTGCTTTGCGCAGGTTGCTTATTTAATAACGCCCTTCTGCAAAATCACGTTGGCGTAGATGGCAGTTTCGCCGGACTGGAGGATGCAGTAGGTCTTGCGGGCCTCGTCGTAGAATTCGAAGCGCTCATAGCTGCCGAAGGCGGCTTCGCCACGCGCGTCGTATTTGGCGACGATCTTTTTATATTCGTCCCAGATGGGGATCTCCATGCCCCTGTCCTTCTCGGCGACCTGCATGATCATGACAGGATGCTCGACATACTCGTCAAGCGGGATGACCTGCAAGATCGCGTCGAGCAGCTCGGGCACGCCATGGCCGTCGGCACGGAGGAAGACGCAATTGTTGGGCTTGGCCATGGATGCGCCGGGGAAATTGCCGTCGCCGATGCAGATGCGGTCGCCGTGGCCCATTTCGGCCAATACCTTCAGAAGCTCCGGGGAAAGGATGGGCGGGATGTTTTTCAGCATGGTTCAAATACCTCCTGTTTGATCGGGCCGCCCGTTGACTTCGGGCAGCAAAGACAATAAAATATGCATATGCATTTTTTGATTTTAGGAGACACTGCAATGGATTACGCACAGCAGCTTGCATTTTTCGCAAACATTCTGGAGCAGAAGCGCCTCGTGACCGCGCTGGAGGGCAACGCCTCCATCATAGACCGGGAAACCGGATTGACGTATATCACACCGTCCAGCCGGATGAAGCTGCTGCTTCAGAGGGAGGATATCAGCGTCATGGACGAAAGCGGCGCGCAGATCGGCGGGCGCGGGAAGCGGTCGAGCGAGTATCTGCTGCACGAGGCCGTCTACCGGGCGAGGCCGGATGTGAACGCCGTCGTGCACTGCCACTGCCCGTATCTGACAGCGTATGCACTGCGGTATCAGGACTTCATCGTCCCGAAGGACTGCTCGCTGCACGTTGTATTTCAGCGGTTCGTGTGCCTGCCCTACGGCAAAAACGGGACGCACGAGATCCACAAGGGCATCGAGGCCGCGCTGGCGCACAGCCCGCTCTGCCTGCTCGGCGGACACGGCGTTGTATGTGTGAGCGCTTCCATGGAAAGCTGCATCGGTCTGCTGGAAGCGGCGGAAGGGCTGGCGAAGACGCTGTGGATCGCGGGGCAGATCTAGGCATTTGTAGGGGCCGATGCCTACATCGGCCCGCACAGATTGCACCGCTTTTGCGGTATTCTTCGGCAAATTCGCAACTTCCTTACGGGTCGATGTGGGCATCGACCCCTACATCCATGCAGGAAAATACATACGAATTTGCTGAAAGACTTCTGTCTCTCGCTTCTGCCTGCTGCAACCCCTCAGGTGCTTCGCGCCAGCTCCCCTTTCGGGGTAATGTCATCAACTTAAGCCCATCATTTCAAAGTGTCAAAAAGCGGGCGTAA
>ERZ827528.4448-NODE-4448-length-10351-cov-3.953186_pt1 | contig 10351 bp, 9 predicted proteins | sample MGYA00519768_ERZ827528 | MGnify/ENA primary metagenome ERZ827528 (study PRJEB31778, sample SAMEA3449343) | human gut metagenome | biome: human gut; feature: human-associated habitat; material: faeces | place: United Kingdom | collected 2010/2012 ...
TGGGCGGCGCGATCGCCGCCGCCGTATGGACGGGCCGGTGGCCGGCGGCCGCCGTACTGCTCACCGCAGCCCTCGTGTGGTGCGTCGCCGGATGTGTTTCGCTGGCCCTCAGCGATATTGCCTACGGGCGTACGGGCGGCGGAGAAAAGGGGCTGCGGCGCCGCTGTAAAATAGGAGTAAAAAATTTTACCATATCATAAATTCTTGTTACCTTTACCATGGCAATCGAAATTACCGAACTCAAAAAACGAGCTACGATGATAAACGACAAGGTGAGGATGTATCTGCTGCCGCCGCTGTTCAATGCGGCAGTCAGGGCCGGAGCCTCGATAATGAATATTTACAAGAATTTAGACGATTACGATATAAGCCTTAAAGACGACAAGACGCCGATCACCCTCGCCGACCGTCTCGCACACAAAACCATCCGCGAATATCTGGGCCGCACGCGCATCCCAATCCTGAGTGAGGAGGGCCGCGAGATGCGCTACGACGAACGCCGCAACTGGGAGTTGTACTGGCTGGTCGATCCGCTCGACGGAACGGTCGAGTTCATTAAGGGAAACAACGAATTTACCGTGAATATCGCCCTGATGGAGAACAACGTCTGCATGGGGGCTGTCATTTATGTCCCCTATTTCGAAAAGATGTACGTCGCCGGGCGCGATTCGGGTTCCTACGTCAAGGAGCATATCGCGCCGGATGCCGCCGCCGAATACACCTACGACCAGATCGTCACGGGCTGGCGGCAGCTGCCGCTCGAAGAGGGGGCGGAGCATCCCCGCCTGCGGGTGGCCGTGTCGCGGTCGCACCAGACGCCCGAAACGGCGGAGCATATCGCCCGCCTGCGCGAAGCGCATCCCGATCTGGAGATCGTCGAGCAGGGGAGTTCCTACAAATTCTGCCTGCTGGCCGAGGGGAAGGTCGATTATTATGTCCGCACGACGCATACGTACGAGTGGGACACCGCCGCGGGCGAGCTGATTCTCGCCGAAGCGGGCGGTCGCACCCGCACGCTGCCCGACGACCGGGAACTGCTCTACAACGAGGAGGACCTGCGCAATCCGTGGTTCGTCTGCCGGTCGAAACACTGCAAGATTTGACGGAAGCGGTTCCGAACCGTTTCCGAGATATACGAAGAAGAGGTCGTCCGCGCGTCGGGCAACCTCATTTTTTATTCGCCGGCGAGTCGGCCTCAGCCGGTTTTGGCCAGCTTCTGCCCGCCAACCTCAGCTTGCCAACCTCAGCCTGCTACAGCCCGCCAACCTCATTCAGCCCCAGCAACTACTGCCAGCTTTCGCCACTCGATCACATCCGGTGGACTCCGGTTTGGCCCGACGGCCGCCGCGTTACTCCGCCTGCGCCGCGCCAAGGAATCCCATGACGCTGAACAGCACGATTACGGCCACCAGTACGATGGAGAGCGTTGTGACGTATCTTTTTCCGGATTTGTGCCAGAAGGCGAGGATGCCCGCGAAGAGCGCGGTGTATAAAACGGCTTCGGGGATTCCGCCCAGATGATACTGCACGGGCAGGATCGTGTAGATGTAGCCGTCGAACGAACCGGGCGTGGGACCTATGGTCGAGATGAAACTCAGGCCCAGAACCAGCCACGCCAGCTTGAGGAATCCGTTTTTGCCGTACAGGAATCCGCGTACGGGCAGCAGCGCCAGCGCGATCAGCACTCCTCGGAAAATCTGCAGTCCGGGGCCGAGCGCGACCCACGGTGAGCTTACGGGCCGCATCAGCAGAGCCAGCGACTCGGACGAGAAGTGGGTTCTGTAATCGAGGAAGAGGAGGGCGAAAACGCCGGCGGTGAAGTAGGCGATCACATGCGCCGAGCATATGCGCCAGACGAATGTCTTCGGGGATTCGGGTTGTCGGATCATGTGCGGCGGGTTTGCAGGGGTTTCAGTCCGTTCGCTCCGGGACTATTTCTTGTGCCCGGCCTCTTCGATGTCGCAGGCCGAGCAGTTGCCCGAACATCCCGCGGCCGTATGCGTGTCGGAGCAGCCGGCGCTGCCGTCCGCTTCGCGCGTTTCGTGTACGGCGCACTTGATGCCCAGCCGCTGCATGTTCTTGTTGGTCGAGATCTCGGAGTCGATGTTATGTCCCTTGATCATCAGCGTCAGCGACATGCCCACGACGAAAAGGGCCACGGCCCCCAGCGCGAACAGAAAAACGATTAACCATGTCGGCATATCAATAAGGTATTTTTACGTCCCGAAATTTTGGCTTTCGGTCACAAATGTATACATTTGTAAGATAAATTGCAAAAACGCTGCCCTCTCTTCGGCGGCGGATGCAAAAAGACAACGACGCAATACTATGAAAATCGTAATAGCGGGAGCGGGAGAGATGGGGAGCCATCTGGCGAAGATGCTGAGCGGCAACGGCCACGACATCACCATTATCGACAGCGACCAGAAACTGCTTTCCGACGTGGGGAGTCTGGCCGACGTGATTACCGTCGAGGGGGATTCGACGACCTTCGCCGTGCTCCGCAAGGCTTCGGTGCGCAAGTGCGACCTTTTCATCGCCGTGAACCACGAGGAGAACGACAACGTCGTGGCGGCGATGCTGGCCAAGAAGCTGGGCGCCCGGAAGTCCATCGCCCGCATCGACAACAACGAGTACCTCGAACCCAACAACAAGGAGATGTTCATCGACATGGGCATCGACTACCTGTTCTATCCCGAGAAAGTGGCTGCGCGCGAGGTGATCAATCTGCTGGGGCACACCAGTACGACCGAATATGTCGATTTCTCCGGAGGGAAACTTTCGCTGGTCGTCTTCAAGCTCGACAGTTCTTCTCCGCTGATCGGGCGGACGCTTATCGAAGTGACGGCCGACCGGGAAGCACTGCCGTACCGTACCGTGGCCATCTCCCGCGACGGCGATACGATTATTCCGCGCGGTAGCGACCAGTTCCAGGAGGGCGACACAGTCTATGTGATCGCTAACCAAAACGATGTCAAATCGCTGATGGTCTTTTCGGGCAAGCCCAATATCGAGGTCAACAACATCATGATCCTCGGCGGCAGCCGGATCGGCGTGCGAATCGCTACCGAACTGCAGGACGAAGCGAACGTCAAACTGGTCGAATACAATCCGGATAAGGCCTACAAGCTGACCGAGACGCTCGAAAAAACGCTGATTATCAGTGATGACGGCCGCAATATCGACTCGATGATCGAAGAGGGGTTGAGCAACATGGATGCTTTTGTCGCCGTGACGGGGCGTTCTGAGACGAATATCCTCGCTGCTATGGTGGCTAAGCGATTGGGAGTCAAGAAGGTAATTGCCGAAGTCGAGAACCTGAACTTCATCAACCTGGCCGAGAGCATGGGTATCGATACGATCATCAACAAAAAGCTGATTACGGCGAGCAACATCTTCCGCTTCACGATGAATACCGATGTACAGGCGATCAAGTGCCTGACCGGATGTGATGCCGAAGTGCTCGAATTCATTGCGAAACCCAACTCCCCGGCGACGAAGGGACAGATCCGCGAATTGGATTTTCCGCACGATGCGGTGATCGGCGGGATTGTGCGCGGCGACCGCAGCTATATCGCTACCGGCAGCATGGAGATCAATGCATTCGACCGGGTGGTGGTATTCGCCCTGCCGTCCGCCATTGCCAGAATCGGCCGTTTTTTTAGTTAGAGCGCTGAAAGAAATTCCGGATGCCGCCGGAGGAGAGTGCGTCTCTGTTGGTTTATAAATCAGAAAATAGCAAAGGATATGTCCCTGCTGACACAACTGGTCAATCTCTTTTTTTCGCAGCGGCGCGGCGAAATCGATTTTTTCATGCAACATCCCGCCCGGGTGCAGCAGCAACAGCTCGAGCGGCTGCTTACCCAGGCCGGCGGTACCGTATTCGGCCGGGATCACGGTTTCGGTAAGATCCGGACTTCGGAGGCTTATGCCGCGGCTGTGCCGGTAGCCGACTACGACTCGTTCAGCGAATATATCGGGCGTACGCGGACCGGCGAGCAGAATGTGCTGTGGCCTACCGAAATCAAATGGTTCGCAAAATCGTCGGGTACCACCTCGGCCAAAAGCAAGTTCATTCCGGTGAGCGACGAAGGGCTCAGCGGTTGCCACCTGCGCGGACCGATGGATGTTATTTGCTTTTTTGCAGGGCTCTATCCCAAAAGCGGGGTGTTCGGGGGACGCACGCTGACCCTCGGCGGCAGCCATCGTTTGGAGAGTACGGGCGGCCGGGCTCAGGAGGGAGACCTTTCGGCGATCCTGATCGAGAACACGCCCAAATGGGCCTCGTGGCGCCGTACGCCGCGCCCCGAAACGGCGCTGATTCCCGATTTCGAAGAGAAGGTGCAGGCGATTTGCCGCGAGGCGGTGCCGCAGCGGGTCACGTCGTTTGCCGGCGTACCGTCGTGGAACCTCGTGCTGATGAACCGAGTGCTCGAATATACCGGCAAACAGAACATTCTCGAAGTGTGGCCCGAAATGGAGCTCTTCGTGCACGGCGGCATGAATTTCAACCCTTACCGCGAACAATACCGCCGCATTTTCCCGTCCGACACGATGAAGTACATGGAGACCTACAACGCTTCCGAGGGCTTTTTCGCTATTCAGGACGATCCTTCTCGTGACGACATGCTGCTGATGCTCGACTATGGCGTCTACTACGAATTCCTGCCCGTTTCCGATCTGGGCGATCCGTCGAAGGCGGTACCGCTGGAAGGGGTGAAACAGGGTGTCAATTACGCGATGATTATTTCGACGAGCAACGGGTTGTGGCGCTACCAGATCGGCGATACGGTCGAATTTACGTCGCTCGCACCCTACAAAATCAAGATTACGGGTCGTACGAAGCATTTTATCAATGCGTTCGGCGAGGAGTTGATTATCGACAATGCCGAAACGGCTTTGCAGGCCGCGTGCGCGGCGACCGGGGCGCTGGTCAGCGACTATACCGCCGGACCTATCTATATGGGGGATCGGAGCAAAGGTTCTCACCAATGGCTGATCGAGTTCAACCGTGCGCCGGAGGATATGGACCAATTCACGGACTGTTTGGACCGGGAGCTGCAACACGTCAATTCCGATTATGAGGCCAAACGTTTCCGCGATACGACCCTGATGCGTCCGACTGTTACGGTGCTTTCCGAGGGTGCTTTTTACCGCTGGATGAAGTCGCGGGGAAAGACCGGCGGACAGAACAAGGTGCCGCGCCTCTGTAACGACCGGACCTATATCGAGCAGTTGCTCGCGATAGAAAAATAGCCTGATAAGGATCATAGTAGTTCTGCCGTCGAAGGGTGAGGGGACTGTGTCGGGCCGCTTTTAGGCGTGGTTTATGGATCGGTGTTTGTCTGGTGTGGTAGCCCGAAGCGAGGGGATCACCTGCCAAGATAAATTGCTGGGAAATGCAGGAATGTTATTCGTGCTGATTCCTGCCTCGATAAACGCAACCGAAGTAAAAGAACAAGATAACGATGAAAAAAATAGTGGTTTTAGACGGCTATGCGATGAATCCGGGCGACCTGTCGTTCGACGGCATCGAGGCGTTGGGCGACTGTACGGTTTATGATTTTACGAAACCCGGCGAAGTGCTGGAGCGCGCCAAAGATGCCGAGATACTGTTGTCGAATAAGACGCGGCTGACGGCGGAGACGATAGCGGCGCTCCCGAAACTCGAATACATCGGCATCCTCGCCACCGGCTACAACAATGTCGACCTGGAGGCCGCCCGCAACCGCGGAATCGTCGTGGCGAACGTTCCCGCCTACAGTACCGCTTCGGTGGCGCAACTCGCCTTTGCACATATTCTGAACATCACGATGCAGGTGCAGCACCATTCCGAACAGGTACATGCCGGACGCTGGGTGCGCAACCGGGACTTTTGTTTCTGGGACAATACGCTTCTCGAACTCGCGGGCAAGACGATCGGGGTGGTAGGTTTCGGCCATACCGGAGCGGCGACTGCGGCCATTGCACTCGGTTTCGGGATGAAGGTGGCGGCCTATACTTCCAAACCTCAGTCGCAGCTTCCCGAAGGGGTGCGTTCCGTATCGCTCGACGAGCTGTTCCGGCAGAGCGATATCGTGAGCCTGCATTGTCCGCTGACGCCCGAAACGCGGGGAATGGTCAATGCGGCCCGCATCGCACAAATGAAACCGACGGCCATCCTGATCAATACCAGCCGCGGACCGGTGGTCGACGAGCAGGCGCTGGCCGATGCCCTTAATGCGGGGCGTATCTATGCCGCCGGGGTGGATGTACTTTCGTCCGAACCCCCGAAGCCGGACAATCCATTGCTGAGCGCGAAAAACTGCTGCATCACGCCGCACATGGCCTGGGCGACGAAAGAGGCCCGCCAGCGGCTGATGGCCGTCACGACCGATAACCTGCGCGCGTTTTTGGCAGGCCGTCCCGTCAACGATGTTACGCGCAGGTGATTTTACGGGGGTAGCCGCCTCGCGGTCCGGGGCGCCGGCAATCCGCAATGCCGTTGCCGTTTCACTCCCAACGGACCGCCGTCATGTTTTTGGGCCGAACCCCAGCCGGTTTTGCGTTTATACGCGCCGAACGGAAACCATACTTTTAAACTGAACCATACCCAACCGATCCAATCTCAACTGACCGAAATGGAGTCGCAGGAAAAACACACATTGAAATCCGTTGTCATACTCGGCCCGGCCTATCCTTTCCGGGGGGGGCTGGCGACCGTTAATCAGGCTTTGGCCCGCACATTTACCAAGATGGGCATTGCCTGCCGTATTTTTACCTTTACGACACAATATCCGTCGTTGCTGTTTCCCGGAACGACCCAGTTCAGCAGCGATTCCGCTCCCGAAGGAATCGATATCACGCGGGAGGTAAGCAGCGTTAATCCGCTGACGTGGATTCGCGCAGGGTGGAGGCTCCGCCGCGCAAAGCCCGATGCGGTGATCGTCCGCTACTGGATTCCGGTGATGGCTCCCGCTTTCGGTACGGTCTGCCGCATCGCACGGCGAGGCGGCGTGCGTACGATCGCCCTGTTGGACAATGTGATCCCACATGAAAAACGGCCGTTCGACAAATGGCTGACCCGCTATTTCCTGGGGTCGATCGATGGGTTTGTCTATATGTCCGAACAGGTGCACAGCGACTTGCGGCTCTTCACGAAGACGAAGCCGGCTGTTTTCTCTCCGCATCCGATGCTGGACGGTTACGGCGAGCCGTTGCCGCGCGGGGAAGCCTGTGCTGCCCTGGGACTCGACCCGGCATTGCGCTACACGATGTTTTTCGGTTATATCCGGGACTACAAAGGGCTCGACCTGTTGCTCGACGCGTGGGGCATGTTGAAACGTGAGGGCAAACTCGAAGGACACAAATTGATCGTGGCGGGTGAATATTACAGCGGTAAGGAGCGTTATGCCGAACAGATCGACGCTCTCGGGATCCGCGACGATCTGGTGTTGATGGACCGTTATATCTCCGACGGCGATGTGGCGAAGCTCTTTTCCGCCGCCGATCTGGTGGTGCAGCCGTACCGCCACGCGACGCAGAGCGGCGTGACCCAAATCGCCTACTGGTTCGACGTGCCGATGGTGGTGACCGGGGTGGGAGGCTTGCGGGAGCTTGTTCCCGACGGTAAGGTCGGTTACGTGACCGAACCCGATGCGGCGGCGATTGCGGCGGAAATCGATCGGTTTTACCGGGAAGGGAAAGCGGCGGAGTTCCGTGCCAATATTCTCCGGTTCCGCGAACGGTTCACCTGGGAGCGGATGATCGGAAACTTTCGCAGTTTGTATGACCGGATAGCGGGAACGCAACCGGGACAAAAGCGTTAAAAGGCTTGCCGTGGTGTTGAAATAGGGATTCCGCGGAAAAAATATTATTTTTGTTGAGGACCGGGCTGTGACCGACCGTAACCGTCGTAAAAAAGCGTCGGATAAAGCGTAAAGATTCAGATCATGTATATCGCCATTGCCGGAAATATCGGTTCGGGAAAGACTTCCCTGACCGGAATCCTCGCCGAACGGACCGGTGCGAGGGCCTATTACGAAGATAGCGACAATCCTTATATCGGGGATTTCTACGAGGATATGAACCGCTGGTCGTTCAATCTGCAGATCTATTTTCTCGGGCAGCGCATCCGCGAGGCGGCGGCGATCCTCTCCGAAGGGGCAGATTTGATTCAGGACCGTACGATCTACGAAGATGCTTATATTTTCGCGTCGAACCTGCACGGGCTGGGATTGATGTCTTCGCGCGATTTCGATACCTACATGAAAATTTTCGACCTTGCCACGGGATTGATCCGCAAACCCGACCTGTTGATTTATCTCAAAGCGAGCGTCCCGACCCTCGTCAAACAGATTAAGAAACGCGGACGTGCTTACGAGGCCAGCATTCAGGAGGGTTACCTCGAACAATTGAACCGGAAGTACGAAGAGTGGATCAACAATATTTACCAAGGCGAAGTGATGACGATTGATGTCGATACGGTCAATTTCATCGAGAATCCGTCGTTGCTCGACGGCGTCGTGGCGCGTATCGCCGAATTTAAAACACGAGGCCGCTGATGGTGAAGCGATCGTTGCCCCGTCGGCCGTCTTCCTTCTCGTCCAGGCGCGCGGCCGCGTTGCCGGGAGAGATCGAAACAACGGAAATCCCGCCGTTCCCGGTCGGGTTCTGCCGCAGCACCGAAGAGTTGCTCGGCGGTAGTGACGCACGCTCTCTTTTGGCTGCGCTCGATACCCCGTCGCCCGTTTCGGTGCGTTTCAATCCCTATAAAGTTCAGGGACCCTCCGGGCAACGGATATCCGGAAACGATCCTTCGGTAAATCCGACGGGTGAATCCGTTGTTGTTACCGGAGAAAAGCCTATCGATTCAGCTCCCTTTTCGCAGGGGACGGATTCCGGAGGGACGCCGTTGATCCGTCCGGCCCAACTGGCCGGGAACGAAGTGCCTTGGTGCCGGTACGGGTACTACCTGCCGCAACGTCCTTCGTTTACGCTCGATCCGGCGTTTCATGCGGGAGCCTATTATGTGCAGGAGGCCGGGTCGATGTTTGTCGAGCGTATCTTCCGGCAATTGTTCGAACCGGATACCCCGTTGCGCATACTCGATCTCTGTGCCGCTCCGGGCGGTAAAACGACGTTGCTTTCGACCCTGGTCGGTGCGTCGGGGTTGGTCGTCGCCAACGAAGTGATCCGCCAACGGGCCGGGACGCTTGTCGATAACGTACGCAAATGGGGAATCGGGAATACCTTAGTGACGAACAACGATCCGTCGCATTTCGCGTCGCTGCGTCACTATTTCGACTTGGTGCTGGTCGATGCTCCGTGTTCGGGCGAGGGGATGTTCCGCAAAACGCCGGGAGCCCGCACCGAATGGAGCGAAGCCAATGTGAAACTTTGCGCTGCACGCGGACGGCGCATCCTCGGCGATGTGTGGGAGGCGCTGCGTCCCGGCGGAATTCTCGTTTACAGTACCTGTACGTTCAACGTACAGGAGAACGAGGAGACGGTCGAGTGGCTTGCATCGGAGTACGATTGCGAACCGGTGGACGTTACGGCAGATCCGGCCTGGGGTATCGTACAGGGGGAGGCAGCCGGAATGGCGACCTTCCGTTTTTTCCCGCACCGCGTACAGTCCGAAGGGTTCTTTGCCGCCGTGCTGCGTAAAGGCGACGGTAGGGTCAGGGTGCAGGTTCCGAAACCCCGCAAAGCGATATTTGCACCGTTGGCGCGCCGTGAAGGCGAAGAGGCGGCCCGTTGGGTCGGCCAGCCGCAGCAGATGCTTTTCCAGCGGGTCGGCGAGAATATCCATGCCTATTACGCGCCGCAGTTTCAGGCTGTGCGGGAAATATCCGAGAGCCTTTCAGTACTTTGTTCGGGGGTGTTGTGCGGTCAGCTTTTCGGAGGAAAGCTGCGGCCGGAACATTCGCTCGCGCTGTTCCATGACGTTTCGCGTCGGCAGGTTCCGGTTGTGGAATTGTCGCCCGATGAAGCGGTCGCTTATCTGCGCAAGGCGGATATCTCCCCGGTCAGGTTGCAGGAGGGAATCAACCTCGTCACCTTCGACGGCCTGCCGTTGGGATGGATCAAACGCATCGGCGCACGCAGCAACAACATGTACCCGAAGGAGCTGCGGATCGTCAACCTGTAAAATTGGAACCGCCGTTTGTTTCACTCTCCATTCTCGCTATCTTTGCATCGTATGTCCAATATCCGCAACATAGAGACCGACCTCGAGTTCGAGAACAAAATCCGTCCGCAGGAGCTGACCTCGTTCAGCGGGCAGGATAAGATCGTCGACAACCTGACGGTCTTCATCCAGGCGGCCAAGATGCGCGACGAGGCGCTCGACCATGTGCTGCTGCACGGT
>ERZ827528.4460-NODE-4460-length-10333-cov-3.899883_pt1 | contig 10333 bp, 7 predicted proteins | sample MGYA00519768_ERZ827528 | MGnify/ENA primary metagenome ERZ827528 (study PRJEB31778, sample SAMEA3449343) | human gut metagenome | biome: human gut; feature: human-associated habitat; material: faeces | place: United Kingdom | collected 2010/2012 ...
GAGGGCCAGTGCGTCCTTGTTGATGACCGTGAGGCGGTTCCTCGCATCCGGCATGTATGTGTCGATGGTATGCGGCAGCCGTTGCGCGACCGGCGGGTCGATCTCGACCGCGGTCATTGTGGCGCCGGTTTCCAGGATGGCCAGTGTCAGCGACCCCAATCCAGGGCCGACTTCCAGCACCCGCGTATCGGCGGTGACCGCGGCCTCGCGCACGATGCGGCGCACTGTTCCGGGATCGATGACGAAGTTCTGGCCGAATTTCTTGGTCGGGCTGATGCCGGCTTCGGCTGCTATGTGACGGATGTCGGCCGCGCCGAGCAGTCGCCCGGCGGCTGCGGATGCTCCGGAAGGTGCAGGGGATGGATTCATGTCAGTCATAACGCTCGCTATCAGTACCAGCCGATTTGTTCGGAGCGTTCCCATGCCTTGGATGGGCTGCCATACCGTTGGGCGATATACGCTAGCCCCCAGTCGATCTGCACAGCGCCGTCGTCACGGTAATTTGCGCCGAACTCGGCCATTTTGCTCGCAGGCAGCGACTGCGGGATTCCGTAGGCGCCGGTCTTCGCGTTCTCGGCGTACCACAGCCATCTGGATTCGCGGGTCCACAGCTTGTCGAGGCATGTCCAGTCGTAGCTGGTCCAGCCGCGCTGTGCGGCCGCGCCGGATGCGTAGGCTTTGGCCTGCGCGGCGGTCGGGTGCCATAGGCGTCCCTGCGAGCTGCTGCCGGAATTGCCGGAGTTGTCGTTGCCGCCGTTGTTGCCGGAGTTTCCCGAGTTTCCCGAGTTGCCGGAGTTGCCGGAGTTGCCGGAGTTGCCGGAGTTGCCGGAGTTTCCGGAGTTTCCCGAGTTGCCGCTATTGCCTGAGTTCCCTGAGTTCCCGGAATTGCCGTTGTTGCCCGAATTCCCGTTGTTCTTGTCGTTGTTTTTGTCATTGTTCGACGTATCATCCGACTTGTTTGCGCCGGACGTGCTGCCGTTCGAGGAGTTGCCATCCGACTTGCCGGCGTTGTCGCTGCCTTTATCGGCTTGCCCCTTGCTGGTGTCGGAAGGTTCGGCGACCTTCTCCGGGCCTACGGCGACGATGGTGTCGAGGGAGATTTTGGTGGTCGTCTCCGAAATCAGCGTTCGAGTCTCTGCGATGCCATCGACATACGTGACGTTATAGACCTGCTTCTTCTCGCCGTCTTCCCCCTGTTGGCGGACCACGGATGTTCCTGGCTTCAACGACTTATCAACAATCGTCTGCGAACCATGGGGAATGGCGACGGTCGTCGTCTCCTGCCCGTGGGTGACGCGCTGAACGCGCAGCACGGTCTTGTCTCCGTCCTTCTCGACACTGACGCGGTCTTCCTTGTTGAGGCTGATGCCTTTGGAATCGAGAATCGACGCGGCGGGAAGCTTGCCATTCGGCGCGACCGACGTTTTGCCGTCAGCGATGACCGTCACCGGGCCGGACTCGTTGATGACGAGGCCGCCGGTGAGCTGGCTGTAGATGTTGTCGATGTCCACGGTGACTTTCGCGGCCTCGTTCTCGTTCTGCTGGAAAAACCCGAGCAGCTGGGAGGCGCTGGTCGCCACGGTCCAGAACGGCACGCGCTGTCCGTCGATGCTGATGGTCGTCTGATATGCGCTGCGGACCGTGACCACGTCATGATTGCTGAGGATGTCGCCGCTGGTGGATTGCACCAGATCATGGGATTTGACGTCGACGCCCCGCTCTTCAAGCAGGCGCGTCACGCTCATGGCATACGTGGTGACGGTCTGGGTGTCGCCGTTGATGCTGAGTGCGATGGTCTTGCGTGCGGCGACGCCGAATGCGACCGTTGAGGCAAGAGCCACGGCGACGGCGCAGATCGCCACCCGAATGCGACGCAATCGAACAAAACGTCGTGGTGTCCACCGCCTGGCCATATGTCATCCTTCCATGAGCTACGGCTAGCATTGTAACCAATCACGATGATGCTTCGCTGGGCATCGCACGACCGTCACCCATACTCCCACATTTGGTACTTTTTTGCCCTGCCCGAAGGGCTGTCGCGGAGCTACTGGGGTGGTCACATATATCAAAATAAAGAAGAAGGGGGCGGGAGAGAAGGGGATTGTCCCGCCCCCCTGTGGGCAGAGCTAATTGGGGGACGCTCTGCCTTCCAGAAGCCATAAGTTGGGGGAAGGCTTCTGGCACTTACACAAGGTAAGACTATATGTAAACACAGCTTACTACATGTCGACCGTGCATCGCACATGACACGCGGTATGCTGTGCCGTGAGCCTCCTGTCGGGATCGAACCGACGACCTGCCGCTTACAAGGCGGCCGCTCTGGCCATCTGAGCTAAGGAGGCGGACCCCATTCGCACAATGCGGACAGGTGCCATCGAACGATTGACTAGCTTACCAGTTTCACCGCGCTGGTCAATTCAGAATGTCGCAAACCCGTGTTGCGGTTCCTTCGGCCGGGGTCGAAGATCACAGCGCGACACGGGTCTACGGGAGTGTCATCGTTCATCTGCGGGGGCATGACGGGTCATTCGTCATTCGCCGGTCGTCAGCGAGATCGGCTTGCCCGATTCGCCGATCGACGGCATCGTGCCCTTCTGGCCGACTTCGTTTTCCTTCAGGCCCAGCGACGCGATGATGCCGGTCTTGTTGTTCATGCCGGCGAGTGACAGCTGGTTGCGATCCCAGTAATTGCCGTTGATGGTGATGGTCGGCGTGCTCATGACACCCTTGTTCGAACCGGACACCTGCCACAGTTCGGGGCGCTTCGGGGTGTACAGGTTGATGGCATCCATCCATTTCTTGTATTCGCCGTTGAACGCCTTGTCGGCCACGGACTGCGGTACGCCGGCGTCAATCGCCTGCTGCTTGAGCGCCTTGTTCTTGACCGACTTGTATTCGCTGGCCTCACCGGGCTGGAAGTCCTCGGCGTAGATGTTCGAGATGAACTTGAGCAGGTGATCGGGGTTGTCGTCATTGCTGGCGATGTACAGGATGGCGCCGGTGGCGCGGCTGGAATATTCGTCGGTCGAGTATTCGTCCATGAACGACATCGGGTGGATCTCCAGGTTGATCTGGCCCGCGTCCACCAGCGAGATCAGCGTGGGATCGGTCTGGCGGTTGAACTCGCCGCAGCCGGGGCACAGCGGATCCATGTACACGGCGACGGTGGGGGCGCCGGACACCTTCTTGCCGTAGCCTTCGCTGGAGATGAGGATGCCGCCCTTGTCGTCGGCCGCCGATGGCTTGGTCTCGACCTTTTGCAGCTGCTGGTATGCCTGCTCCTCGGTGGTGCTCTTCGCCACGTCGTTCTTGTGAATGGCTCCATAGATGGCGAAGCCGGCGATTGCCACTAGCACGACGATGATGGCGACGACCACTGCGCCGATGATGGTTTGCTGCTTGCGCTCCTTGGCCGCTTGCTCCGCCTTCTCCTGCGCCGCCTTCTCTTCGGCGGCGCGACGGCTTGCCCTGGTGTTGCGCTTCGCGTTCTGATTCTTTTGTGCCACAGTTATCCCTTTCCTGCCGGTTTGTTGCCCATAGTAGTAGAAGGGTTCGCTTTTCCGGCGGCGGGTTGCGCCGTTTGCCGCATGATGGAACGTGACAATGGCTACAAACCGGGCATTGCCGTCGCTCGGCATGCAGCTGGGATGGGGATGTTATGCGACGTTGGAGGGCAGCGGCCACCAGTTGATGCCCTGTCCGAGACCGAGCAGCGTGCACGCTGAGAGTGTAATCACCGCCCATGCGATCCATACGGCGAATTCACGCCCGGAATGTTGGGCGGATATCGCGGGAGCGGTTTCGTTGTCGGACGATTCGGGGAGCATGCCTGCGCCGCTGGAGCCCGCGGGCCGGTTGAGACCGAGCAGGGTGCCGGTGCCAAGTCGCAGCATGGTCGGTGCGGGCGCCAGCATACCGATGATCCAGCTGATCGCCGCGCAGATGGCCAGAGCCAGACCTGACGGGGACACGGGGGAGGCGGCGATGATGGGTACCACAATGGTGATGCCGCCTATGGCGAACCGCGTGTTTACGACCGGCAGACTGAAGATCAGCGTCGCGAGGGTGGATCCCAGCGCCAGCGTCGCGACGGCGAGCAGCCCGCGCCCTATTGCCGCAGGCAACCCCCTGAGGGCGTGCCATGGCAGCGTGATGATGCGCATCGCGGTGTCGCCGGCGCTGTGTGTGCCGCCGCGTCTGTATTCGCGTTGCAGCTGGGCGTCTGTCGAATAGCCTACCGTCAGCAGCAGCCAGCACAGCAGCGTGGCTGCGACCATTGCCGCCAACGGCATGCTCGCGGCCATTGCGGCTATGGGCGCTGCCCATGCGGCGAGCAGCGGCGTGCCTTGACGCAGATAGGTCTGGCGCTTGATGTCTGCCGGGTTCATGGCCATCGGCGGCATGGCCTGCGCTGTCGGCATGGATTGCATGGACGGCTGGAATTGCGCGGCTGGCTGGAGCTGTGCGGGCTGGCCGGGTTGCATTGCGGTCGTCGGCGTTGCGGCTTCATCAGGGTCGGCGAAGATCTGCTGGGGGCTCAGCGGCGGCATGGTCATGGTGGGGATTTGCTGGCGCCCCGACCACACTGGATCATCCATCGCCAGGGTTGCCGCGGTGTCGGCGGATGATGACGGCTCGATTACGGCCGTTGCTCCGGTCATGTCCGCATCGTCCGTGGGTAGGGCCGTCGTCGGCTGCGGTTGCATGGGCATGGTTCGTCCGACGCTGACCGTGGAATCGAATGGCATGGTGGAGGCGGGCAGAACCGATGTCGGCTGTGGGCGCAACGATTCGGTCGCTTCGGTGCCGACCGGCATGGTCGGCGGCATAGGTGGGGTGAGGCGGGACATCGGCGCCGTCTGGTCGTTGCCGGGTGCCTGAGAAGACGCGATATTTCCCGGTAGCGGTGCTCCCCGGAGCGGTACGGTTCCGTCCGAGGTTCCGGCATCTGCTCCTGTCCCGATTGATGGTATCCGTCGAAGGCTGGCGGATGCAGCGTCAGCGGCTTGGCCGGCGTTTGGGAGCCTCGGAATCGGCGGAACCGTCGCATACGGTGAGGGCGCCGATTGTCCGATGATCCGCTGCAAAGCGGGCCGAACGCCGGGCATCGCGGTTTGCCTTGGCATTTCTGCCTTGGTGACGGCTGCAGTCGGCTTCTCACCTGATTCGGCCGGCTCATGCGGGCGCCATAACAGACGCGGGTTGCGCAGACCGGTATGGTCAAAAGGGCGCATCACATCCGTCTGACCGGATTGCGCGGCGTCATCGTCGTACTGCTGCCAGGCGCCGGGGTTGAACGCGTCCACGGTGATCGCCTGCAGCAGTTGCTCCGGAGTGCAGCGCTTGCTGCGATCCGGGTTCAGCGCCGCACGGAACGCCGTCATGGTGGTGGCGGGAAGACCTGTGAGGTTCGCGTTGCCGGACGCCTCGCGTTCCAGCACCGCCATCATCGGCTTGGTGCCGAAAACGGGCTCCCCGGTTGCTGCGAATGCCAGCACCGACGACACGGACCACCAGTCCGTGATCTCATCGGATTCGGTTCCCTCGATAATCTCCGGCGCGATGAACCCCGGCGTTCCCATCACCAGGCCGGTGCGCGTCACATGGCTTTCGCCTTCGCCCATGGCGATGCCGAAATCCACCAGAACCGGGCCGGTCGCCGAAACCATCACATTGGTCGGCTTGATGTCTCGATGCACGATGCCCGCCGCATGAACCGCCTTGACTGCGTCCATCAGCTTGGATGCCAGTCGTTCCAGGTCATCGGCGACGTATGGCCCATTCGCGGCGACGTCGTCGCGCAGGTTTTTGCCCTCGATCAGCTCGGTGACGATGAACGCCAGCGAATCATCCAACTCCATGTCCACGATGCCGCACACGCCGGGATGATTGACTTTCTTCAACGCCATCGCCTCTCGGCGCAACCGCTCACGTGCCGTGATCTGATCGCGCGCGGACGCCGTCGAACGGTCATCGGCGAGCGAATCACGCAATATCTTCATCGCGTATTCCTCGCCACCGTCATCATGCACGCGCCAGACCGATCCCATGGCTCCGGATCCCAGCCGCGACATCAGCGTGTAGCCGCCGACCAACGCTCCGGGCTCCAAATTCAACGCATCGCTCATACCCTCCTATCCTACTCACCGCCCTGTGCCCGTTCTCTCTACCCCTGATATTCCTCCTTCCCCTGCTGTCCTCTCCGATACTCTCTACCCCCCCCTGATATCGTTTGCGTTTCTAAGTGCGCGCCGGAACGTCGACTGTGCGCACTTAGAAACGCAAATGGGCCGGTTTGCGTTCTTAAGTTCGCGCACTTGTCGTTTCGGCGCGCACTTAAAGACGCAAAACGGGCTGATGCGCATAGAAGATGCACGGCGACAATGCGCTGGACGACGCCAAGTGATTATCAGTCGGATTGGCGACGGTGACGGCGAGCGACGAGGGCTTTGGAGCCGCGATCGGAGAGTTGCGAGACCGCGGCTCCCACGGCGGCGGACAATGCGGCGAACAGGATGCTCATGAACAGGCTCTCCTGCTGGTCCACGACTCCGTCCCCCAGCTCGCCCGTGCCATCGGATGGACGCTTGCGGGCGACGAACTTGTTCCACACCAGAGTGAACAGCTTGCCGGCCACGAACCCCGCGATGGACGGCAGCGCGAATTTGACGGCCTTATCGCCAAGGGAGTCGGGGTCGTTCAGACGCTGATTACGCATGGCATCCACTTTCTCGTTGATTCGGGCGAAGCCTTCGATGATCCGATCGGTGCTTGAACCGTCGAGCCCCGATCCGTCGTTGCCCGGTCCATCCTGAAATTCTGTCATGTCACCATTATTTTGCGAGGTGGAGACGCATCGCATATAGGCCTCGGCATGCGAATATGCTGCAGGTTGAGTACAGTACTGCATATGACTCAAACGACAGGTGGCAACGCGGCTACGGCAGGGCGACTGGTTCTGCTCCGACACGGGCAGACTGTGTGGAGTGAGTCCGGGCAGCATACCGGGCGCACCGATATTCCTCTTACCGCCGAAGGCGAGCGACAGGCCCGCGATGCCGGCACCCGGATTCAGACGGCGTTTCCGCAGGGATTCGGCGAGAACTGCGTGTACGCCAGCCCGCTGAAGAGGGCCCAGCAGACGGCAAGCCTCGCTGGGTTCGCTCCGCGTACGCTGCCGGCGCTCGCGGAATGGGATTACGGCCGGGCGGAGGGCCGTACCCGTCAGACCATCGCGCAATTGCACGGCGGCTCTTGGGAGCTATGGAATGATGGCCCCGATGCGCTGAGCCCCACAATGGAAGGTGACTGGACGGAGACGCTGCCGGACGGCGAGCAGGTTCCCGTGCATAACGGGCCGGGCGAGTCGCTGAGCGACGTCTATGACCGTGTGCAGCAGGCCATCGATCAGGCGGTGCCGCTGATGGAGAGCGGCCATTCCGTGCTGTTCGTCGCGCACGCGCATGTGCTGCGCATCCTTACGGCACGTTGGCTGGGGGTCGACCCGCATTTCGCGCGTCTGCTGCGTCTGGATACCGCTCATTATTCGATTCTGTCCGTATACAAGGGGGACCGTGTCATCGAGCGCTGGAACTGCTGACGTCCATGTACGTCGGTAAGAAACCCTCCGCCGGCGTCGACGCCGAAGGCAACATCACTCTGAGCTCCTCGAACACACCCGACGGCTCATACGCCGCCGGAGCCGAAGGCCTCACCGTCATCAACGGCAAACTGGCGTCACAAGTACAACAATGCGGGCAAGAACTGGCGGCACACCGGTGACGTGTGGCGGTACGGGTTGCGGCTGTTGATCGCGGCGGTGGCCGCAGAGGCCCCGTATGACAAGATCGTGACCGGCCGATGGTGGGATTGGAGCGTGATGAATCCCATATTCGGACTTCTGATCGCGCTGGTGGTCTGCGCCTTGGCGGTCTGAAACGGGCGGCGGTCTGAAACGGGTTCAGTCCGTGTACAGGGCGTCTGACTCGCGCAGCACCAGGGTCGGCTGCACGATTTCATGCGGCTTCTCGGGTTCCTCTCCGTTGATGAGCCTGATTGCCTTCTGGGCGGCCGAACGTCCCATCTTGAACGGGTCCTGTTTCATGGTGGTGAGGTTGACGGTGTCGGCATAGGGGCTGTCGTCGAAGCCGATGATCGAGTAGTCGCGTGGCGTGCGGTGTCCGTAGCGTTCGAGCTTGAGCATCAGCGGGATCGCCATCATGTCTATCTGGCAGCAGATGGCGTCGGGGAACTCGTCCAGCGCGAGCAGCGCCGACAGCGCCGAATCGGCGAGCGCGCGTCCGCGCGGCACGGTGACCACCTGCCAGTTGAGTTCACGCCTCTTCTCGACGTTTTCGCAGGCGCGGATGAATCCGCGGCCGCGGGCGTCGATCGAGGAGTCCATGGACTCGGACGCCGCCGAGCAGGCGTACACGATGTGCTTGTGGCCGAGGTTGAGCAGATGCTGGGTGGCCGTGTACATGCCGTTTTCGTCGTCGATACTGATGGAGGCGTCGAATCCGTCGATGGACGGCGTGTTGATGCCGATGATCGGCACGCGGATGCGCTTGAGCTGTTCGACCTCTTTCTCGTCGATGGCGAAGGACGCCACGAACACCGCGTCGACGTTGCGTCGCACTGGCAGGTCGGTGAAGAACTTGCGGCGCATGTCGGCGGTGTCGATGTGCTGGAAGACGGAGATGTCATAGCCGGCGTCGTGCATGATCGAGTTGATGCCGGCGAAGATCTGGGTGTTGAACCAGCTGGTGATCTCCTCGTTCATGAGCAGCGCCACGCGGAACGTCTGCCCGGATTTCAGGGCCGCGGCCGAGCGGGAGATGTTGAAGTCGAGCTGGTCCGCGGCCTGCAGCACCTTGTGCCGTGTCTTCTCCGACACGACTTCGGGGTGGGCGAATGCGCGGGATACGGTGGATATGGAGACCCCTGCCGCTTTTGCCACTTCGCGTATTCCTGCTTTATCCATGTAGACAACTCCTTTGCTGTGTGTTGAATTCCCCATCGTGCCGTGACTGCCGACATCATATTCGTTTCATTATACTGCAAACGTTCTCAAAGAGAAAGGGGCGTGTGTAAGGCTCTTTGAAAATGAAAACCGTTCTCTCGGTTACGGAAAATGACCGCGGAAGTTCACGTTACGTTCGGATACTCGTCGCGTGACGGTTGAATGGCCGACATAGTTTGCTCGGTGAGGGCCGCGAGGCCTTCCGGCGCTGCCGAGAGAGGCTTGCTGTGCCCGACGGCGCCGGTGATTGACCGCCGGGGCATGCCCGGCTTCGTGATTGGAAGAAGAGATCCATGAACATCAACAAAATGCTCAAAGGCGCCGTCGCGGCGTTGACCTCAGCTGCGGCCCTGGGCGCGCTGACCGCTCCGGCGTTCGCCGCGAGCGGCACCTACGATCTGAACGGCAAGGGCGTGGACGCCCTGTCGGTGCACGGCGGCGCCCAGCGCATCGCCACAATCGGCAACGCGAAGGCGAAGAACGTCATCCTGTTCATCGGCGACGGCATGGGAGATTCCGAGATCACCGTCGCACGCAACTACCTGCACGGCGTCAACGGCACGTTCCAGGGCCTCGACAAGATCGGCCAGCCGGGCGCACTCCAGACCTCGACCGGCAAGGCCGCCGAAAGCGGCGTCGGCCAGTACACCACGTTCTCGCTGGGCGGCAGCTCCAACGATTCGCTGATGGCCAAGGATTCCAAGGGCCAGCTCACCGGTTCCAAGACCGCCGGCGTGATCACCCCGGTCACCGACTCCTCCGCCTCCGGCTCCGGCTGGGCGACCGGCACCAAGACCTACAACAACGCCGTGTCCGTGGACGTCAAGGGCAACCCGCAGCTCAACCTCATTGAGCTCGCCAAGGCCAACGGCCTCGCCACCGGCAACGTGACCACCTCCGAGATCCAGGATGCCACTCCGGCGGTCCAGGAATCCCACTCCTCCGAGCGCGCCTGCTACGGCCCGCAGGGCAAGTGGGACGGCACCGACAAGAACGGCGACGGCAATCCCGAAATCATGGGCCTGGCCTGCCGCGCTCAGCCCGGTTCCTTCCTGATTGACGGAATGGTGGCCTCCAACAACAATTTCTTTGTTAGGCGGAACGGCGACAAGGTGGTCTTTGATCTGGATGCGCCCAGCGGTATCGCGGCCATGGATTATGTGTACAAAATGGCTTGGGAGGACAAGTGCCTGGGCGTGACCGGCGTGTTCGATTCCTGGACAGGCGGCGAGGATGAATTTAAGGCCGGTCGGCTGGCTCTCTACGCGGGCGACCGCGGCGACATGTCCTTTGCCAAGGATATGGACGATA
>ERZ827528.4472-NODE-4472-length-10319-cov-3.273090_pt1 | contig 10319 bp, 5 predicted proteins | sample MGYA00519768_ERZ827528 | MGnify/ENA primary metagenome ERZ827528 (study PRJEB31778, sample SAMEA3449343) | human gut metagenome | biome: human gut; feature: human-associated habitat; material: faeces | place: United Kingdom | collected 2010/2012 ...
CCAGAAGTTCCAGTCCTGTGACGACCGGCATTTTTATATCCGCAATAATGAGATCTACCTGCTCCCCGCGCAGATATTCCAGTGCTTCCTCTCCGTTTGCCGCCGTCTTAACAACTTCAAATCCCTCCTGCTCCCAGTCAATCAGTATCTTCAGTCCCTGTAATATAAACGGCTCATCATCCACGAGCAATACCTTTAACAATGCTTCCCCCATCTTTTTCCTTCCCTTCTCTACAATGGCATACGGATACTCACTGTCGTACCGACACCCTGCTCCCCCTCTATATCAAATGCCACCTGCTCCCCGAATACCATTTTCAGCCGCAGACATGCATTGATGATTCCCACTCTTCCGCCATCCTTTAGCATATCAATACTGGCGTTTAGCATGCGCTCTTTTAATTCCTGCATCTGGGAGGCGTCCATGCCGCATCCGGTATCTTCCACTTCCAGATAAAGTGCCTTCTGCTTTTGGCAGATCCGCACAAAAATCCAGCCGGGAGCTGTCTTTGCCTCAATTCCATGTACACAGGCATTTTCCACAAAGGTGACAACTGTCATTTTGGGAATTTTAATGTCCAGACAATCCTCTTCCACTTCAAGACTGTAACTTAACCGCTCTCCAAACCGATACTTCTGAAGCCCCAGATACGCTCTCACAAATTCCATTTCCCTGCGGATCTCGACACTGTCGTTTCCCCATTCCACATACTGACGCTGCATCAGCGCCAGCTTTTCCACCATGTCTGCCGTCTCATATTCGTTTTTCAACAGGCTGTGCATGCGGATGCTCTCCAACGCATTAAACAGAAAATGCGGATTGATCTGGCTGTGCAGCGCGAGCAGTTCTGCATTCTGTCTTTCCACCAGCATCTCCTGTTCTTTAATCTTATTCTTATACACAATCTGAATGAGTTCATTTGTTCTCGCAACCATGCGGTTGTAATTGCTCATCAGGCTTCCAATCTCATCTTTTCCACGCACATACGAAATCGGCACCAGATGTTCCCCGCCGACTGTCTCAAACACTTTGCTGAGTTCGCTGATTCTCTGCGTAAATGACCGGTTAAATCCCCGCACCAGAAGGAGTGGCAGAATCGCATTTACAACAATTAAGAATCCAATCAGCGGCAGGTTTTTCCGGATTTCCGTCCACAGCTGGCGTTTGGGCTGCATGACATAAATATCCAGATCCATTCCGTAAAACTCGAGTTCCTGACAGTATCCGACCCTGCCCGTCTGGTCAAATGTCTGAAATTCCTTTCCGATACTGGAATATCTGCCATTTGATAAGACAATCTTATCTCCCTGGCAGATAAATACATCCGTGTCATAATTCATTTTCTCTAATGTCCGGTTTACTGCACTGTAATCGATGTTGATCAGCAGCACCTTTTCCATATTATTTTCCGCATAAAAGTCCAGCTTCTGGAAAAAAAGCATCCGTCTCTGCGGCTCCACCGAAGGTGCCCTGCTGTCATCATACTGGAAATATAATCCCTTATTCAATCCGTTATCCTGAAAATAGCGGTACACTTCTGTACCGCGTATTTCCTTCATATTACATACCTTTCCCCCATTCACGATCGTGTCATTATCCGCATATATCGTGATTACCATGTTGTTCATGCCAAGTCCGCTCTCAAACAGGGTATCTTTAAAAAAATCCTGATAACTCACCACATAGTCCAACGGATCGCTGTAGGTATTCGCCAAAAAACGGTTAATATATTTGCTCGTATAAATACTCTTCCCGATCTCTGCTGCATTGTTGACCGTATTTGAAATACTGTATGCAACTGCATTGGCAATATTCGCCATCTCATGCTCTCTGGCTTCCCGCTCAGACTTCATGACAACAGAAAATACCGCACTGTCCGTCACAATCAGCGGAACCAGCACGCACAAGATATACAGGATATAAAATTTATTTTTTATTTTAAAGTCATCCATCCAGGCTTCAACCGCATGCAGAATTCTCTTCATATCCTCTCCCAGTATTTTTATACTAACATTGTTTTTCATCGAGTGCAACGGATACCGGCAGCATCAGTATTCCACTTCCGTCACATTTCCCGTTTTGCATATAAAAAGTGTGCTCACCGTCTGTCCGGTCAGACGGCTGCTTCTCTCATCCGGCTGCTGCCCTCCGACTGCGATCTCATAGCTTCCCGGGTGTACCAGACATTTTCCCTCCTCGGAGATCAGTGCAAAATCACGCGTAGAAAGGGTGATACAAACCTCTTTCTTTTCCCCACATTCCAGTGCAACCGACCGGATTCCCTTCAGCTGATAGCCGGGATCGTAAGCTTCTCTTTCACTGAATCTGACATATACCTGTACCGCTTCCTGTACCGGGTAGGTACCGGTATTCTCCACCGTTACATGCACCGTTACCGGCTCCAGTATTCCAAAATCTGTGACATCTGCATGTGCATCAGAATAACGGATCTGCGAATAGGTAAGACCATATCCAAACGGATAGAGCACATGTCTGTCCGTATACCGGTAGGTACGTCCTGCCATGGAATAATCCGTAAAATCCGGAAGAAATTCCGTTCCTTCATAAAAGGTAACCGGCAGTTTTCCGCATGGAGAGAATTCTCCGAACAATGCCTCTGCGATTGCTTTTCCACCTCTCGCTCCCGGGTACCAGCAATCCAGTATTGCCCGTATCTGTGCATGTTCCTGCGCCCACGACAGATCCAGTGCACTTCCCGCCAGCACGGTGAGCACAATCGGTTTTCCGACTGCTGCGACCGCCTCTAAAAGTTCCTGCTGCAGTCCGGGAAGCTTTAATCCCAGCTTGTCACCGCTGGCATACTCATTTCCCGCATCTCCCTCTTCGCCTTCGATGCCCGCATCCAATCCCAGACACATCACAATGACATCTGCCCGCTCCGCAGCAATCAGCGCTTCCTTAAACCGGTCCTTCGGCTCCCCGAGGAATTCTACCTGATCCTTATACAGATGGCAGCCCTGCGCATATAGGACGCGGGTTTTCTCTCCGGTGTATTCCTGAATTCCCTCCAGCGGTGTAATGTATCTGGAGGATGTCCCCTCATAATTTCCAACCAGCGCTGCTCTGGAGTTCGCGTTTGGTCCGATCACTGCAATGGTATGGACCTGTTCCTGCTTCAGCGGAAGAAAATGGTTGTCATTCTTAAGCAGCACCATACTTCTTTTCGAGGCTTCTAAGGACAGTGCAATATGTTCGGGGCACTCCACCACATCATAAGGAATGTTCGCATATGGAGACGGATAATCCTCCATCATCCCCAGCCGGATTCTAACATCCATCAGGCGCTCCACCGCTTCTGTGATCGTCTTTTCCTCCACCAGTCCCTGTTCACAGGCACGGCTTAAATACAAAAATGCCTTCCCGCAGTTTAAATCACAGCCATGGTTGACAGCCATTGCCGCAGATTCTTCTACCGTCTTTGTCACATGATGGTTCTCATGAAAATCAAGAATTGCCCAGCAGTCGGACACTACGTGTCCCTCAAAACCGAATTGTTTTCTTAAAATATCCTGCAGAAGTGTCTTGCTTCCGCACGCCGGTTCCCCGTTGACGCGGTTATAAGCGCCCATCACGGCTTCCACACCGGCATCCTTGACACACCGCTTAAATGCATACAAATACGTATCGTACAAATCGTGCAGCGACACCTTTGCATCAAACTCATGGCGCAATGCTTCCGGACCGCTGTGCACGGCAAAATGCTTGGCACACGCAGCCGCCTTTAAATGATCCGGATCTTTGCCCTGAATCCCTCTGATATACGCACAGCCAAGCTTTGCCGTCAGACAGGGATCCTCCCCGTACGTCTCATGTCCTCTCCCCCAGCGTGGATCTCTAAAAATGTTAATATTCGGCGCCCAGAAAGTCAGACCTTTATAAATACCTCTGTCTCCTCTTCCTGAATACGCTTCAAACTTTGCCCGTCCCTCGGTGGACACCACATCTCCGATCTTCTCAATCAGTTCTTCATCAAAAGTCGCTGCCAGGGCAATTGCCTGTGGGAACATTGTCGCCACACCGGATCTTGCCACTCCGTGAAGCGCCTCATTCCACCAGTTATACGCCGGAATATGCAGCCGCTCAATCGCCGGTGATTCATAGCGCATCTGGCTGATCTTCTCCTCCAACGTCATCTGTTCCACCAGTCTTTTTGCATATTCTTTCGTCTCCAGACTCATCTCTCCCTCTCCTTTTGCTCTATTCTTCTGCTCCACTGCACGTAAAGCTCACATAATCCGCATAATTTTTACTGTCAGTTCCATGCGAAGACGCGTACATTCCAATGGTGCATCCCACAAAGCCTCCCGCCTCTTCCGTGGTATATGCAAGCAGGCTGACCTTATCGCAGGCACAGATCATTTTTTCTCCCAGCCTTACCCAGATACCCGCACTCTGCTCCTCTCCGCGGATCAGAATCTCCCATAACTCCTGCTCTTCTTTCAGAAGAACTTCACGGATGACCTCTTCCCTGGCATGAACATATGTGCTCACCCGAAAGCAGACATCTGTTCCCTTTTTCCCGATCTCCATCCTCAGATGATTCTCATGGTTCTGGTATAATACCATTCCCGCCGTCTCATCCTCCGACTGTGGTTCAAAGCGGAATCTGACCGCTGCATGGAAATGATAGCTTTTCTGCCGGAGTCCGAAATAACTGCTGCATCCTTTTTCACCGATCGTCTGTTTTCCACAGTATAAGCGGAATACACCGCGTTTTTCTGTCAGCGAATAGGATGCCTCATTTCTTCCCCCGATCCCAAGCAGCCTCTGATCCGGTCTCGTCTCCCAGAAACACAGGGTATCGCACGTTCCTGTTTCTTCCGGAAACCGGTACTCTTTTAGCGGCACTTCCAGTGTCTTCTCCAGACGTCCGGTTCCGGCAGCAATTACCGGCCATCCATCCTGCCATACAACTTTTGCCAGAAAAGTCTCGCGCCCCATACTTCCATGGTTCTTACAGCGTCTCGTGGCGAGCATCACCACATACCAGTTCCCGTTTTGATCCTCCACCAGATCCCCATGCCCAGCATAGACCACAGGATAATCCGCCCCAAGATTCCGATGTGTAAAGATCGGATTGCGCGGGCATCCCTCAAACCATTGAAACAGCTTTCGGCTTCTCGCCACACTGATGCTGTGTTCCGGTCCGGTTCCTCCTTCTGCATGCAGCAGATAATAATAGCCGTCTTTTTTGTACAGATGTGGTCCCTCCGGCCAGATTGCCCCTCTCACAGCCCCTTTCCAGATTGCCATACTCTCTCCGACCAGCTTCTTCGTCGTCAGATCCAGTTCCTGCACCCAGATCTCCCAGTCCCCATTGTACCTTACTCCATCGGGATTCGGTCTGGTTCCGCAATAATAACACCTGCCATCCTCATCAAAAAACAGGCTGGGATCAATCCCGGCTGCTTCTTCTCCCAGACAACAGGGATCTGACCACGGTCCCTCCGGGTGCTCCGCCGTCACAATAAAATTACCTCCATAGCTGACATTTGTGGTAATCATATAATAAATACCCTTATGGTATCGGATGGTCGGCGCATAGATTCCCCTGGAAATCTCCTCTCCCCCAACAGCAAGCTGCTCTTTTCTCTGCAGAATATTTCCGATTTGCTCCCAATGTGCCAGATCCCTGCTGTGAAACAGCGGAACACCTGGTGCATATGCAAAACTGGATGTTACCAGATAGAAATCTTCTCCTACCCGGCAGATCGACGGGTCCGGATAAAATCCCGTCAAAATCGGATTCTTAACTGTAACCATAGCTTTTCCCCCCTACTCCACATATCCAAATCCGAGAATCGTAAATTTCTTATCCAGATTCTCACCGCTCATCTGGATTCTCACGGTATGTGCTGCCGTTTCCTTCTCCTGAAATACGAGCACCGCATTACAGTGCAGCCAGTTATTGACATGTGGATCTGCTGTGAACCGGAATTCCCCATCCACCAGCACATCCGCTGTCCCGGCATCCACCTCGCCGGAATCCTTAAATATCAGAAATAACGCTCTGCATGTGATCGTCAGTTCAAAAAACGCCCGATCCGGCTTAGTTCCATCATACATCCAGTTATATGGGAATTCCGGCGTAGTGCAAAGATCCTGATCCATTTCCACACACTGCAGTTCGTGATCTGTCGCATCAAAGCCTCCCTCTCTCATACTGGCGCCCTCATATCCGTCCCGCCGGTCTAAGAGTTTTACTTTTTCAAACGAATTGCCGATCGCAGGCTCCCCGTGCAGACACTGTTCTAAGACTTCCTCCTCCGTCATGCCCTGCCGGAAGCTGTCCACCCTCGCATGGTCGGACGCATCACATACCTCCATCAGGTATTCCAGACAATCTGCCATAATGGTATGTCCAAGGTTGGTCGGATGAAACATGTCATAAAAAAACTGGTTCTTCGTAATCACTCTTTTCTGTTCTTTTCCGGAAAACTGCGGGGTAACCGCATCCAGAATACTTACCATCGGAAGGTCGTACTGTCTTCCCACCGGCTGCAGACGTTCCTGAAGATTCCAGTCATTTGCAAATACGGAAAACAAGAGTACCACCGCAGGTCTCCACGGCAGCTTCAATACCTTACGCACCAGACTCTCATAGCAGTCCCCTTTGGTCTCATCTCCCTCATCATTCACCGCAAACTCGATTACAACAAGATCCGGCTGTTCCCCCTCACGCAACACATCTCTGTCAAAACGGATCATTCCAAGCTCCGATGGGGTTCCTCCTACTCCCGCCTTGATGAATCTGACATTATTGTTCCGTGCAAATCGTTTCTGAAACAGCTGATATGACTTATATGCATAACACTCTGTGTGAATCGGCACTGCCCCTGCCCCCTGTGTGATGGACCCTCCGATAAAAGCAAGCGTCACTTCTTTTCCGGCTCGCGCTTTCTCAATCACTTTCCGGATGCGGTAGGTATTTCCCAGGTTCATAAGAGAGCGCTGCACCATCTTATAATATTCTTCCGAATGGAGATCCACTTTTTCTTCTGTCAGATCTTCCGGTGCCGTAAATCCGTCGTTTAAATAAAAACGGACATCTGCCTTTCCCACCCGTTCCGGCTGGTCAAATGTAAAGCGGATCTGTCCGGGCACATCATCATCCAGACTCCATTCATAATCCGACAGACAGATCCTCTGTTCCATCCCATCTCCCTGCAGTGTTGCCACCAGATTCGTTCCGCCCCCATACAAATCCTTTTTGCCGTACATCTGAAAAACAAATTCTATCTTTTCAGCCGGATGCTCCATCTCAACCGACACACCAATACTGTGTACAAGCGTGCGGAAGCCTTTCACTGTACCGAGCAGTTCAAGTATTCTGCCATCCGTGATATTTCCGACAATCTGTGCACTGTTTGCCAGACGGCCGTCACTTTCATAGATGAACTGCACTGCTTTGCCATCTCCCTGCTTCAGTCCGCAGATCTCTTTTCCACGCATAATATAAAAATGTGCTCTTGCTTTTTCCGGGTCTCTCGGTGCCACTGGTCCTGTCATTCTGTGCTCCTCCTGCCATTTTATTTTATATACATCTATGGTAGCACAGATCTCCTTCCGGATACGCGGGAGAAACTATAGATATTACTACGATAAATTAGTGTTCTTGCCCCTGCCCCCGCGGAGCGTTTTACCGGAAGCCGTCACATCAGAAATAAACGGCTGCCTTTATGCGGTAAGTAATATGAGGAGAACCGTTCTTTTTCTGATGTGACTGTCTTCCGGTATTGATTCGGCAGCATTCCGTACCGCTTCCGGAACAGGTTGGAAAATGCCTTGCTGTTTGGAAAGCCGTGGTTTAATGCAATCTCGCCAATCGCAAGATCCGTCTCTTCCAGATCCCTCACGGCATGCTCCAGACGCACACTCGACAGGTATTCCTTGTAATTGATCTTCGCATATTTTTGAAACATCCGGGAGAGATACGCCGGTGAATAACCAAAAATCCCCGCCAGTTTTTCCAGCGAAACATCCTCCGTATAATGCTCCTTCAGATACCCGGTAATCCTTCCGAGACGCTTAAGCTGCTTATTGTTCTTAAGTATCTCTTCGCCCACCTCAAGCTTCCGGTATCTTGTCACCAGAAGATACTCCAGCTGATAAAAACAGCTTAGCATTTTTAATTCGTAACCGGTCTGTTTCTCACCGTACGCCACAAACATTATCTCGAGCAGTGAAAACACCTGACGGTCATCCTCTTTTCCGCTGTGCGAAAACCAGATAAACTGTTCTTCCGTATAATAATCCGCAAAGACGCCAAGCGGAATCTGCAGCACAATCGTCTCGTTTGGCAGAGGGGCATGGATCGCATGCACCTCATTGCTATTCACCAGCACAAACTCCCCCGCTGCAAGCACATATTTTTTCTCATTCAGGAAAAAATCAAGCTGCCCCTGTCTCACGGCAAATATCTCGATAGAACGGTGCCAGTGCTTCTCCCTGATGTATTTTCCGCCGCCGCCCTCAAAGAGAAACAGCTTAAACGGAAGTCCCCTGTCCGGAACGATCACTTCATGCTGATAAACAATATCATTCACTCCACTTCGGTCTCCTTTAACAAAATTTCATTACCGCGCAGTAAGCTGAAACCGCCGGTTTTCACCAGCCATCCTCATAAAATATACTGTATGTTTTTTATTTTGTTAAAAGTATAACATAAATTTCAATTTTCTCATTTATTTTTCACAATTAATTTATATTTTGTTTATCTTTCTTTGAAATACTGCACAATTTCCCTTGTCTTCTTTTTTCGTCTTTTTTCGCACTTCCACAATTCTTTTGTTTTCCCTACTCCGGCAGACTGTCCGACAAACATAAAGTTCCCCACCCCACCTGCGGATTCGGATATTCCTGCAGCAGACCAGAAGCTCTTCCTCCTCCCAGCGGGCGCGCACCGCGGATCAGGTACGCCTTTATTTTTTCTCCGTACAGGTACACATCGTTTCCGCGCACAATCCCCCACTCCATCAGAAGCGCGGCGCTCCCCGTCACAAACGGAGTTGCCATCGAAGTTCCGGAACGCGCCGTATAGCCTCCGCCCGGCGCACAGGAGGTGATCTCCACGCCCGGCGCTGCCAGATCCGGCTTGACCTGTCCGTTTCCGGTAAATCCTCTGCCTGAAAATCCAGCCAGCTGCCCGAACCGCGCGTCGTACGCCCCGACCGTAATCACCTTCGCCGCAGTGGACGGAATGGTAAGCGTTGTCTCCTCCCGCGGCAGAAGGAATCCGGTGCCTTCGTTTAAAACGCCTCCCGCCGGGAACCACATATCATAGCGCCCCGTGACGATGCGCTGCGGAATCAGGCGCACCGTCCAGATTCCACTGTCCACATAGTCGCGCACGGGAAGGAAATCCAGGTAGATCTCCTGGTAAGGGCTGTATGGGCTCGGCTCTCCATAGTAGAGCAGAATCTGCGTCTGCCCCAGCGTAAAACGCTGCGATCCCTGTATCTGGCGGATCGGTCCGATCTGCATGCCGCCCGGATGAATGAGAAGCACCGCCATCTCATCCGCATAGGATTTCCAGATCTGAAGATTTAAGGCGCTCTCGTACGCGCTCACCGCGAACTCTACATTTTCCGCCTGCCCCATTCCAAGCGCTCCCGCCGTGTGCGTGGCAGCCGCTCCCTCATTCCCGCTTCCGATCACGATCGAGCTCTTCCAGTAGTTTGCGAGATCATCCAGATAAGTCTCAATGAGCGACGTTCCCGTGTGGCTTCCGTAATTATTCCCAAAGCTTAAGTTGATGGCGACCGGCTGCTGCCGCTCCTGCGCTTTTCTAAGGCAGTAATCCACCGCCTGCATCAGTTCCGTCGTCCGCGGGAACGCCCCCTCCCGCTGGTTGCCGAGCTTTACAATCAAAAGATCGCTCTCATACGCCACACCGCGGTATCTTCCCTCCGATGCTCTTCCGTTGCCGGCGGCAATTCCCGCCACGTGTGTCCCGTGTCCCGATGCATCCCTGCTCGGGCAGACCGCATACCGCTGCTGTTCCGTGGGCTGCGCGAGCGCCTCGTTGATGCGCGCCTCATCGTACTCGGTTCCAAGGAAATCCCCCGCCGGCGCCGACAAGCCCCCGGACGCCGGGATCGTCTGATCCCAGAGACTGACAATGCGGGTCGTACCGTCCGCCCTCCTAAAATCCGGATGCGCGTAATCGATGCCGGAATCAATAACCGCCACAAGGACACCGGCACCCGACAGGCCGGTTCTCTCCTGCAGCTGCGTAATGCAGGATGCACGCTTTCCATTGTCCACCGCGAAAAATAAAAGTTTCGGCTTTTCCATG
>ERZ827528.4473-NODE-4473-length-10315-cov-9.673002_pt1 | contig 10315 bp, 6 predicted proteins | sample MGYA00519768_ERZ827528 | MGnify/ENA primary metagenome ERZ827528 (study PRJEB31778, sample SAMEA3449343) | human gut metagenome | biome: human gut; feature: human-associated habitat; material: faeces | place: United Kingdom | collected 2010/2012 ...
TCTAATAATGCTATATTTTCTTTATTTAAAATGGCAGCTGTTACTCCCATTCCTTGAATTTTATTACCTAAAAAAGTACCATCATAAATCTTTTTATATCCACAAGAAGGACTCCCAGCCTTTAATATTGCTGTCTTAGCATTATGTTCTTTTGCTATTTTTAAAGTTTCTTCTGCACCTTGTATAAAGTTTTTTGTTACATCTATACCTTTATTTGATAAAACTTTTGTACATCCACTTAATACATCATTCCCATCTTTATTTCCATATGTAATAATTTCAGATGGATTTCTTGGTGTAGACAGTCCTCCTAATTGTTCAGGACAAACTAAGATATATTCTTTGTCTTCTAAGTACTTTATTACATTTTCTGATTTATTGTTTCCACCGCTATATTTGCAGTTTTCACCTAATAAGCAAGCTGATACTATTATCATAATTTTCACCTTTATTTATCTCATAATTTTATAAGGCGTGTTTCTTATCGTAAAGTTACTATTGTAACACCTGCTCCACCTTCACCATATTCTCCTGGACGTTTTGACTTAACGTGTTTATTTCTTTTTAATATGTCTTGTAGACCTTTTTTAAGGACTCCAGTACCTATACCGTGGATAATTGTTACTGTTTCAAGGCCAGCAACACAGGCATCATCTAGATATTTTTCAACTTCCATTATTGCTTCTTCTAAGTTCATTCCTCTTAAATCAACTTCACCTTTTACTTTTCCAGATTTCTCGCTAATTATCTTACGAGTTGTCTTTGTTACTGTTGATTTTTTATCTTTTTGTATTTGTTGTAATGATTTAAATGGTAGTGTCATTTTCATTATTCCGATTTGTACTAAAGCTTCTTTTTTCTTTTTATCTACAGATACTACAGTACCATCTTGGTTTAATGTTACTACTTTTACATCATCACCTGGTTTTAAATCTTTTATTTCTTTAGAAGATACTTTTGGCACTATCATGCTCTTAACTGATGGTTGTAAATTACCCATTGAGTCAGATAATTCTTTTCTAAGAGCTTCGATTTTTTGTTGTTTTTGTTTAGATGCCATTTCTGTTTCTAATTTTCTAAGCTCTTTTAATATATTTTCTGATTGCTCTTTAGCTTGTCTAGTTATACTAAATGCTTCAGATTTTGCCTTACTAATTATTTTTTCTCTTTGGGCCATAACTCTTTCAAGTCTGCCTTCATATTCTGCCTTTATGTCTTCTATTTCTTTCTTTAACTTTTCTGCTTCTAATCTATCTTCTTCTGCTTTTAATCTATTTTTCTCTACATTTTGTAATACGTCTTCTAATTCAATATTGTCAGTATTTATAAATTCTTTAGCTCTATTTATTACATATTCACTTAAGCCTAATTTTTTTGATATTTCAAAAGCATTAGATTTTCCTGGAACACCTATTAATAATCTATAGGTTGGGCTTAAAGTATCTACATCAAATTCAACTGCAGCATTTTCTACACCATTTTTAGTAAGTGCATAGTTTTTAAGTTCACTGTAGTGAGTTGTAGCTATACATTTAGCTCCTGCCATATTTACATCTTCTAATATTGCTATTGCAAGAGCAGCACCTTCAACAGGGTCTGTACCTGCCCCAAGTTCGTCAAATATTACTAATGAATCACTTGTTACTTCATTTAATATAGAAACTGTATTTGTCATATGTGAAGAGAATGTAGATAAACTTTGTTCAATACTTTGTTCATCTCCAATATCTGCAAATACATTATCGTACACACACATACTTGTTCCAAAATCAGCTGGAATATGAAGTCCACTTTGTGTCATTAAAGCGAATAATCCTACCGTTTTTATTGTTACAGTTTTACCACCTGTATTTGGACCTGTTATAACAAGTGTGTCGAAATCTTTTCCTAAATATACTGTATTTGGAACAACATCTCTTTTATCTATCATTGGATGTCTACCATTTTTAATATGGAAGTATTTTTCTTCATTTAAAACTGGTTCGATTGCTCTCATCTCTACAGATAATTTACCTTTTGCAAATGCAAAGTCTAATTTTCCTAAAATCTCTTGATTTGAAATTAATTCTCCAGATATTTCGCCTATCATAGCTGATAATTCAGAAAGTATTCTTTCTATTTCTTCTTGTTCATCAAGTTTAAGTTTTCTAAGTTCATTGTTCATCTCAACTATACTCATTGGCTCAATAAATAATGTTGCACCTGATGATGATTGGTCATGTACTATCCCAGAAACTACTGACCTATATTCAGCTTTTACTGGTATAACAAATCTATCACCTCTCATAGATATTATGTTATCTTGTAAGTATTTTTGATATGTAGTTGAACTTATTATAGAATTTAGCTTTGATCTTATAGATTGGTTCTTTTGAACAATTCTTCTTCTTATTGTTTTAAGTGTTGTAGATGCATTATCAGAAATCTCAGATTCTCCTACTATAGAAGTGTATATTCTATCTTCTATATCTCTAAATGTATATAGAGCATTTGTAAGAGCTTGGATTATTGGATAATTAAAATCTTCCTCTTCCGAACCTTCTAAATTTCTTTTTAAGCTACGTGCTACTCTTAGACAGTCAGCTATTTTTAGTAAAGCTCCTGGGTCTAATGTAGCTCCCACATGAGCTCTTTTTGCTTTGTCTTCTATATCATGTATTCCATCCATACTCACTAAACCTCTTTTAATAAGTATGGCTTGTGCCTCACTTGTCTCAAGTAATGTGTTTTTTACTTCATCAAAATCATTACTTGGTTTTAAATTTTCTATATGTTTAAGACCTAAAGAAGATGACGCCTTTGTTTTTAACTTATCTATTATTTTATTAAACTCTAAAACTCTAAGCGATTTTTCGTTCATTCTTCCTCCTAATTATTGTAATTTTCATCACAATTTTTTTATTATTTAGTATTATTAATAAAAATCCCAATTTTATACTTATTTGAGAATTTTTTTAACTTAGATTAAGCACAAAATAAACCACTTTCTATTATACCTAATCTAAGTTTATTATGGATAAAATTTTTATATTTATTTTAATCTATTTTGTTTTTATTTATGCAATTTCATTTGCCATCATATATAGTTGATAATAAACACCTTTTTTCTCTAATAATTCTTTGTGATTTCCTTCTTCTACAATTCCATTTTCATTTAATACAAGTATTCTATCTGCATTTTGTATAGTTGTTAATCTATGGGCGATTGTAAGAGTTGTTCTTCCTTTTGCAAGTCTCTCTAATGATTTTGATACTAAGTATTCACTTTCATTATCTAAGGCTGATGTTGCTTCATCTAGTATTAATATTTTTGGATTTTTTAAGAATACCCTAGCAATACTTATTCTTTGTTTTTGTCCACCAGATAATTTTACTCCCCTTTCGCCAACATATGTATCATAGCCATCTTTTAATTCTGAAATAAATTCATGAGCCCCAGCAAGTTTTGCAGCTTCTATAATTTCTTCTTTACTCGCTTTTGGATTTCCATAAGCAATATTATCATAAACAGTTCCCGCAAATAGATAAACATCTTGTTGAACTATTCCTATATTTTTTCTTAAACTCTTTAATGTAATTTTCTTTATATCCTTATCATCTAAATAGATATTTCCTTCTGTTGTATCATAAAAACGTGGAATTAAGTTACATATTGTAGTTTTTCCTCCTCCTGAAGGACCGACTAAAGCGACTTTTTCTCCTTCTTTTATAGATAAGTTAATATCTGATAAAACTTTTTTATCTGTATCGTTATATCCAAATGAAACATCTTTAAACTTGATACTTCCTTTTACACCATTTAACTCTTTTGCATCTTCATCATCAAATATATCTATATCTGAATCCATAATTTCTATAAAACGCTCAATACCTGTCATACCTCTTTGGAATTGTTCTGCAAACTCAACAATTCTCTTAACTGTAGCAAGTAGAGTCGTTACATATAATGTATATACAAATAAATCTGCTGGTTGGATAAGACCTTTCATCATAAATATTCCACCGGCAATTAATAAAACTAAATACATTATTCCGTCGAATATACAAGTTATAATTTTAAATCCAGCCATGTATTTATATGTTTCTTTTTTAGTTCCCAAGAACTTTCTGTTGTCTTGTGTGAATTTTTCTGCTTCTATATCTTCATTTGCGAATGCTTTTACAACTCTAACACCTAATAAACTATCTTCTAATCTTGAGTTTAATTCTCCAATTTGAACTCTTTGTTTTTTAAATGCTCTCTTCATTTTTCTATTTTGATCCATACTGAATATAACCATTAAAGGTATGAAGATAAATATTATCGTTGTTAAAGCTAAATTTATTCTAGATAAAAGTATAAATGAAATAACTATCTTTACACCTGCTATGAAAAATTCCTCTGGACAGTGATGTGCAAACTCAGTAACATCAAATAAGTCATTAGTTATTCTAGACATTATTTGACCTACTTTTGTGTTATTGAAATATGAATCTGATAATTTTTGAATATGGTCAAATGCATCTTTTCTCATATCTGTCTCAATTCTAGCTCCCATTATATGCCCGATTCTAGTCATATAGTAATTTGCTATTGCATCTATTATTCTAAGTACTAAATAAACTCCTGCTAAACTGGCTATTAATTGTACTGTAATTGATGACAAGTCCTCAGTCCCTTTATTTGCAAGAAACCTTAATATCATAGGTAGTATCAAATCACAGCCTGTAGTTAAAAATGCACAAAATAAGTCCAACAATAGCACATTTTTATAAGGCTTAAAATAAGGAATAAATCGTCCTATCAAATCCTTAGTTTTGTATTTTTTATTTTCCATTAAACAACCTCCCAATATATTTAAAATATTTTTACATACTAAAATACATCTGCCTAACTAACAGATGTTTATATATTATGATACATTTAATTATACATTTACCTCATATAAATTAACATATTATTTTCATGATTTTCCTAATATTTTCATTTCATTTTTCTGAATTTTTTAAATTAATTTTCAAATATAAATTAACTTTTTTTGTAAAATTTTTACTTTACTTTTTTTTTACATATTATTATACTTATCTAAAAGATAATTTAATACTTAATAAAAAATAATTTTAAAAAAGGGGTTGATTTTAAATGGAAAATATACTAAAAGGTTTAGAACCACAATCAGTTTTAAATTATTTTGAAAAAATCTCTCAAATACCTAGAGGTTCTGGTAATGAAAAAGCAATAAGTGATTATTTATGTAATTTTGCAAAAGAATTAAATCTAGAATACATACAAGATGAACACTTAAATGTAATAATCAAAAAACCAGCTACTGAAGGTTATGAAAATTGTCCAGGAGTAATAATACAAGGACATATGGATATGGTTTGTGAAAAAAATAAAGATTCAAACCATGATTTCTTAAAAGATCCTATCCAATTAAGAGTTGTAGATGACATGATATATGCAACTGGAACTACTTTAGGAGCTGACAATGGGATAGCGGTTGCTTATGGTATGGCACTTCTTGCATCAAATACTATTAAACATCCTGAATTAGAAATACTTATAACTACTGATGAAGAAGTTGGTATGACTGGCGCTAAGAATTTAGATACTAGCGTTTTAACAGGAAAATATATGTTAAATCTAGATTCTGAAGAAGAAGGATGTATATTAGTTGGTTGTGCTGGTGGTAACAGAAACTGTACAACTTTACCACTTGAATTCAAATCTTCTGAAAAACAAGGATTCTTAATAGAATTAAAAGGTCTTTTAGGTGGACACTCTGGAATGGAAATAGACAAAAACCATGCTAATTCTAATAAATTAATGGGTAGAATATTAGACTTATTAACTGTTGATTATGATTTAGTAAATGTAAATGGTGGTCTTAAAACAAATGCTATCCCTCGTGAATGCGATGCTGTTATAGCTGTTGATACTAAAGATATAGATCAATTAAAAGCTGAATTGGCTAAAATAGAATCTATATTCAAACATGAATACAGAATTCCAGATCCAGACGTAAAAATTGAATTAAGTGAAACTTCTTTTGAAAAAGTTCTAACTGATGAATGTAAAAATAAAGTAATTCAACTTTTAAACTTAATACCATCTGGAATCCAAACTATGGCAGCAGATATGCCAGGTTTAGTAGAAAGTTCTATAAATTTAGGTGTTGTAACAACTAAAGAAAATGTTATGACATTTGAAGCAACTACAAGAAGTTCTGTAGAAACTAGAAAAGACTATATAAATAACACTGTAAAATTAGTTGCCGAGTCTTTAGGTGCTGATTATGAAGAAACTGACCATTATCCTTCTTGGGAAAGAGCTATTGACTCTAAACTAGAAGAAATAAGTATAGAAACTTACAAAAAATTAACAGGTAATGACCCTAAAATATTAACTATACATGCAGGTCTTGAATGTGGGTTATTCCTTAAGAAAATGGATGGCTGTGAAGCTATATCAATAGGTCCTAATGCTTATGATGTTCATACTCCAAACGAACATGTAAGTATTTCTTCAATAAAAAATGTTTGGGATTATTTAGTTGCTTGTTTAGAAAGCATGAACCAACATTAATATAAAATTTAATTTAAACGACAATGAAGGGGGTATGTCATTTGAATAAAAAACTATCTAAAGAGGCATATGGTGGAGTTGCTGGAAAAGACTACGTGCCATATATCACAGATAAATCGAAACTTGGAGGAAATATTGCTGTATTAATTATAGGGATTATATTTGCTGCTGTATTCGCAGCTTCTACAGCTTATTCAGGAATGAAAGCAGGACTTACTGTTGCCGCTGGTATTCCAGGTGCAATTTTAGGTTCAGCATTTGTTGCAATGTTTGCAAAACACAAAGGAATCCTTGGTAGAAACTTAGTTCAAGGTATGGCTAGTGGTGGTGAATCTGTCGCTAGTGGTCTTATATTTGTACTACCTTCTGTTATACTAATCGGTAGTGAATTTACTTTCTTAGAAGGTGTAGCAGTTGGTATAGGTGGAGTTCTATTCGGTATAGGTGCAGCTTCACTTGTTTATAACTATTTAATAATTGACCAACATGGTCATCTTATGTATCCTGAAGCTATGGCTATATCTGAAACTCTTGTAGCATCAGAAAATGCTGGCGGAGATTCAATGAAATTCATGGGAATAGGATTTGGTATAGGTGGTGTATTAAACACACTTTCAAGTTCATTCTTAAACTTAACAAACAATGTTATGTCTTTTGCAGGAAAATCATTCTACAAATGGAAATTCGACTTAGAAGTTAATCCACTTTTACTAGGAATTGGATTTATAGTAGGTATGGATGTTTCTTTAACTATGTTTGCTGGTTCAATATTATCAGCATTTGGTATAACTCCTTTACTTGCTTATTTTGCTGAAATGGCACATGATGGAGCTATGGTATGGAATAATCCTTCACTTGCAATAAATCAAATGGCTGTTAGTGATATTTCTGGTTCTTATGTTAAATATATAGGTGCTGGTATGATGTTATGTGGTGGTATAATAGGTGCAGTAAAACTTATACCTACTATAATAGCTTCAGTAAAAGAAACTATGAATGCAAAATCATCTTCAGAAGATGGTGAAGGTTCTTCATCTTACTTAATAATATTATTAGCTGGTACTGTTATAGGACTTATTGCTTCATTTATAATATCTGAAAGCATAGTAATGACTATAGTTGGAGCTATTTTATCATTTATACTATCTCTATTATTCGTTATAGTAGCTGGTAGATTAACAGGAACTATTGGTACTTCTAACCTACCTGTATCAGGTATGACAATAGCTTCATTAGTTATAACTACTGTAGTATTTGTTTCTATGGGATGGACTTCTCAAGCAGACAACAAATCTCTACTTTTATTCGGTTCATTCATAGTTGTTGCTATAGCAATAGCTGGAGGATACTGTCAATCACAAAAGGTAACATTTGTTGTTGGTGGTAATAAAAATGAAATGCAACGTTACTTTACAATATCTGCTATAGTTGGTGTTATAGTTGTTGTTGCTGTTATGGTTTTATTAACTGAACAATTACAAATAACTGGAGATAATCCTCCATTTGCTTTACCACAAGCTAACTTAATGTCTACACTTACATCTGGTATAATGTCAGGAAATCTTCCATGGGTTATGATAATAGTTGGTGTATTTATGGCAATAGTACTACACTTCTTAAATCTATCTATAATGACAGTTGCTATCGGATTCTACTTACCAATTTCAACTACTTCTATAATATTAGTAGGTGCTTTAGTTCGTGAATTTATCGAAAGAACTACTAAGAATGAAGTAGAAAAAGAAGTAAAAGTTAGTAATGGTATAAGTTTATCTTCAGGACTTGTTGCTGGTGGTTCTATACTTGGGCTTATCGGTGTAATCTGTCAAGTAACTGGTTTAGTTGGAGGAAATGGTCCTAGTGGATTTGCTGCAGGAAATGGTATGGCTGTTGTATTATTAGTTATACTAGTAGTATTAACTGCTCTTCCTATAATAAATTCAAAAGTTAAGGATCATAAAAATGAATAATGAAGATTCGTTAAATGTAGTATTTAAAATTTCAAATAGTATAGACTATGAGGTTAAGGATAAGATTGTAACAATATTAGAAAAACAAGATCATCCTATACAAAATTTTTTTAGAAAATTAAAATTTAGAATTCCTCTTTATAAAAAAATTAAACTTGATGAATATGGCAGCTTCATTTTTTTACAAATAGATGGAAAAAAAACAGTTGAAGAAATAGGCGAAAACTTGGAGTCAGAGTATGGAGATGCTACTCATCCTCTTTATGAAAGACTTACAATGTATTTAAACCATATATATGTTAATTGTAATTATATCGAGAGAATTAATTAAATAAAATAATATAAAAAGGAGTATTTAATTTAGATAAAATCTATTTTAAATACTCCTTTTATTAATAGTATTTTTCTATTTTAAATATATTATTTACTTCTTACCTGTTATCAACTTTTACTAGAGTTAGTATAAGCTTACCCCTGAAGCTTTTTCCAATCATCAGCATAAGAGTCTAAAATTCTTTTTAAAACAACTCCTATTTCCGAATAAGCTTCATCATATAGATTTGCAAGTGATATTCTAATAGACCATTCAGGACCTGCAAATCCACCTCCTCCAAGTAGAACTATGGATGATTTTTGAGCTAAATCAAATAAAATATCAACTGGTTTATAATTTGCTTTTAAGTATTCTACAAACTCTTCTCCATAACGTTTCTTACATAATCTCAGTAAATCTATTTGTGTATAGTAAGATGCATCATTTTCATTTTCATTTATTCCTATATCAAGTGAATCAAATAATAATTTCTTACGAGTCTTACAAATATTTATAGTTTTATCTTTATCATAACCTATATTCGCCACAATTCCAGCGAATTTTTTACTTTTATCTAATGACCTTTCCCATTTATCTACTTTATACAGTGCATCATCAGTTAAATAATCATCTGAATCTACAGTAAAAAATAGTTCCCCTTTTGCTTTATCTAGTCCATAATTTATAGCCCTATGTTTTCCACCATTTTCTTTTTTATAATATCTTATTTCAAAATTATTATTTTCTTTAGACCATTTTTCAAGTAGCTCTTCAGTATTATCACTAGAACCATCATCTACAACTAACCACTCAAAATCAGTGAAAGATTGACGTTGCAAAGATCTATATAAGTTTTCTATTATGTAAGCTCTATTATATGTTGGTGTAAATACTGTTATCTTCATAGTTTAACTCCTTGACCACTAAAAATATCATTGTATTTATTTAAGAATACATTATAGAAAGTTGATTTTCCCTCAACTGTTTTAGCCATAAATGGTTCTCTCCATGATAGTTTATAAAGATATGTATCACTATCTAATAGTTCTTGGTATTTTTTTAAGCTAAATTCCTCATTGAAGATATTATATAGGTCATCTCTTCTAGTATTATTAATTTGATTATCATCCATAGAATCCTTTATCTTTGTTATATTTTGATATCCTAAATAAATTACATAATCAATAAATAAATAATCTATCAATTGTTCTTCTGTCTTCCAATACTCTAAATAAAACTCTAAATTAAATCTAAAAAATAGGCTATTTTTCTGTCCACCTATTATAAATGACGTCCATTGTAAATTAGATATATAATTAGTTTCTACCATTGGACTTTTGCAAGTGAAAAATAATTGATTAAATATTTTATCCGGTAGTGTTTTATTACAAAATACCGTTGCATCTATCCAAATGCCACCATGTTTGCATATCAATGACATTCTCATAATATCCGAAAAATGTG
>ERZ827528.4474-NODE-4474-length-10314-cov-9.934691_pt1 | contig 10314 bp, 10 predicted proteins | sample MGYA00519768_ERZ827528 | MGnify/ENA primary metagenome ERZ827528 (study PRJEB31778, sample SAMEA3449343) | human gut metagenome | biome: human gut; feature: human-associated habitat; material: faeces | place: United Kingdom | collected 2010/2012 ...
GGGTAGAGACAAAATAGTTCGCTTCGGAAAGGGTTATGCCTAGTTGCTGGCTGATGTGCAAAGTTAATTCTTTTTTTCTGTCCTCACTAATAGGTTCCGACGAAATTTCCACTTTAAAGATATTTCGGTTTATCATTCCCGTGCTTAAAGTGGAAAGTACTTTATCGGTGTGGGTGCTCCACACTTTCAAGGCTGTCCATATATCGTTGTCGTCCAGCTGGATGAAATTCTCCAGACAGTCGGGGTTGTTATAGAATTCCGTAGGATTGATATCATTGTAAAGGAAAAAACGTAATGCGGGTGATGCAAATAGTTCCACTCCTTGTGAAGCCAGTTCTTTGGCACGCAAGAGAGTACTAATCAGCATCTTTTCGTATGCCACGGACGTCTTATGCAGGTATACTTGCCAGTACATCAGGCGACGTGCCGTGAGGAAATTCTCGATAGAATAGATCCCTTTGGATTCGACAACCAGTCGGTCATCCGCTACATCAAGCATTTTGATAATTCGGGCGGAGCCGATGTTACCTTCCGTTACGCCTGTATAAAAGCTGTCGCGGCGAAGATAATCAAGTCGGTCCATATCCAGCTGACCGCTTACGAGTTGATGCAGAAAGCGTTTCGGATATTCGTCCTTGAAGATTTGAATGGCAAGACTTAGCTGGCCGTTCATCTCTTTGTTCATCCGTTCCATCAACATGAGAGAAATCTCTTCGTGCGAGACTCCTTTTACAATCGTGTCTTCCAGTACATGCGAGAAAGGGCCGTGTCCTATATCATGCAACAGGATGGCAGCCTGCACGGCTTCCGCTTCACTATCAAAGATAAAATTGCCTTTGGAGGCCAGTTGGATGATAGCTTCACTCATCAGGTGAAAAGCACCTAAGGAGTGTTGGAAGCGGGTGTGTTGCGCACCGGGGTACACAACAGATGACAATCCTACTTGCTTGATGCGGGTAAGACGCTGCAAAAGGGGATGCCGTACTATATCGTACAGTAACCCCTTTGGAATATTGATGAACCCGAATACGGGGTCGTTAATTATCTTTCTTTCGTAAGGCATTCGTTTTCTTTAGAGATCCTTTTTCCCTTTTCAGAGAATTGCTTTGAGTTGTTCAGCCATTTGTGCTTGCACTTCTTGTGCGGCGGTGCGGGCAGCTTCTGCAAATTTCTCTGTTTTATCTACGTAGATAATACCACGCGACGAGTTAACAATCAATCCGCATGTACTGTTCATACCATATTTGCAAACTTCTTCGAGTGAACCGCCTTGTGCTCCCACGCCTGGTACGAGAAGGAAATGGTTCGGGACAATCTTGCGGATGTCCTCAAAAGCACGTCCTTGAGTAGCACCTACCACATACATCATGCGGTCATCGCCAGCCCATTCCTGTGATTTGCGTAATACTTTCTCGAACAGACGTTCGCCGTTTACGTCTTCTGTCAATTGGAAGTCATGAGATCCTTTGTTGGAAGTCAATGCCAACAGGATCACCCATTTGCCTTCGTAGGTAAGGAACGGAGTAACGCTGTCTTCACCCATGTAGGGGGCTACTGTTACAGAGTCGATATCCAATTCTTCAAAGAATGTGCGGGCATACATTGCAGAAGTATTTCCGATGTCACCACGCTTTGCGTCAGCAATGATGAATTGATCCGGATAGTTATCTTTGATATATTTTACTGTCTTTTCAAATGCGATCCATCCTTTTACACCCATGCTTTCATAGAAAGCCAGATTGGGTTTGTAGGCGATACACAAATCAGCTGTCGCGTCAATGATTGCTTTGTTGAATGCGAAGATCGGATCTTCTTCTTTCAACAGATGTTCCGGGATTTTCTTGATGTCAGTATCAAGTCCTACACAAAGGAATGATTTTTTGCGCTTTATGTTTTCAAATAATTGTTGCTTATCCATCTTGTTATTTACTATTTTGCAATTTACTATTTACTATTTTAAGAAACCGTTCTCAACTCTCAATTCTCAACTCTCCACTTCTCTAAAGTTCGCTTTCTTTCAGGCGTTCTGCATTTTCCGCTACGATCAGGTGGTCGATACAATCCTGGATATCCCCGTCCATGAAGGCTGCCAGGTTATAGATTGTATAGTTGATGCGGTGGTCGGTGATACGTCCCTGGGGATAGTTGTAAGTTCGTATTTTGGCTGAACGGTCTCCGGTAGATACCATTGTCTTACGTTTGGAGGCAATGTCATCGATATATTTCTGATGTTCTTTGTCGTAGATAAAAGTACGGAGACGGGCCAAGGCGCGCTCTTTATTTTTCGGCTGGTCGCGTGTCTCGGTACATTCGATAAGGATTTCTTCGGCAATACCGGTGTTCGGGTTCTTCCAGATATAGCGCAGACGTACTCCGGATTCTACCTTGTTTACATTCTGTCCGCCGGCACCGCCGCTTCGGAAAGTGTCCCATTTGATTTCTCCTTCGTTGATGACTACATCGAACTCTTCTGCTTCAGGAAGCACGGCCACGGATGCGGCTGAAGTGTGAACACGTCCTTGCGTTTCCGTCGCAGGAACACGCTGTACGCGGTGTACTCCCGATTCGTATTTTAAAATTCCGTATACATTATCGCCTGTCACACTACAAACAATTTCTTTGAATCCGCCGGCTGTTCCTTCGTTCGCATTGGAGACTTCCATTTTCCAACCTTTGGTTTCACAGAATTTGGCATACATGCGGAAGAGGTCGCCGGCAAAAATAGCTGCTTCGTCGCCTCCTGCGCCGCCGTGGATTTCGAGAATAGCGTTCTTGCTGTCTTGCGGATCGGCAGGGACAAGCATCAGTTTGATTTCTTCTTCCAATACCGGAAGGCGCTCTTGACTATTGTCCATTTCTTCTTTCGCCATTTCGCGCATTTCAGCGTCCGATTCATTGGCAAGGATATTTTTAGCTTCTTCAATATTACCCAGTAATTGGATATATTCTTTCCTTGCTTTCATCAAGTCGTCTAATTCCTTATATTCTTTAGTCAACTTGACATAACGTTTCTGGTCGGCAATCACTGCCGGGTCTGTGATAAGGGTAGATATTTCTTCAAAACGGGCTACGAGTCCGTCTAATTTTTCTAGTATGGTACTATTGTCTGCCATTCTTTAATATCTAAATTCTCCGAATTCGCTCTTAATGATTAATTCTGTTTGCTCGCATGCTTCAACACGTCCTACAATCTGTGCCGGAATACCGAATGACTCGGAAATAGCTATTACTTCTTCTGCATGTTCCGGTGACAGGTAGACTTCGAGGCGATGTCCCATATTGAATACCTTGTACATTTCTGCCCAGTCCGTACCGCTTTGTTCTTGGATCGTTTTGAATAAAAGAGGAACAGGGAAAAGATTATCTTTTACTACACGAACGTTTTCTACAAAATGCAGAACTTTAGTTTGTGCACCACCGGAGCAGTGTACCATTCCATGGATTTCCGGACGCAATGCATCAAGCAATTTTTTGACTACCGGTGCGTATGTACGGGTAGGAGAGAGTACTAACTTACCTGCATCAATTGGAGAATCTTCCACGCTGTCTGTTAGTTTTAACTTACCGGAATAAACTAACTCTTCAGGAACTGCAGCATCATAGCTTTCCGGATATTTTTCAGCAAGATATTTGCCGAATACGTCGTGACGGGCACTCGTCAAACCGTTGCTACCCATACCGCCATTGTATTCTTTCTCGTAAGTAGCTTGTCCGTAAGAAGCCAGACCAACGATCACGTCACCCGGACGAATATTGGCATTGTCGATAACGTCTGAACGTTTCATGCGGCAAGTTACGGTAGAGTCAACGATGATGGTACGTACCAAATCGCCGACATCTGCAGTTTCACCACCGGTTGCATATACGCCTACACCCATTTCACGGAGTTCGGCCAGCAATTCGTCTGTTCCGTTGATGATGGCGGAGATTACTTCTCCGGGAATCAACAGTTTGTTACGTCCAATGGTAGATGAAACAAGGATATTGTCTACGGCACCTACACAAAGCAGGTCGTCAATATTCATAATCAATGCATCCTGTGCAATACCTTTCCAAACGGATAAGTCACCCGTTTCTTTCCAGTACATATAAGCAAGAGATGATTTGGTTCCGGCACCATCGGCATGCATAATGTTACAATATTCCGGGTCACCTCCCAATATATCGGGAATAATTTTACAGAATGCTTTCGGGAAGATTCCTTTGTCGATGTTCTTGATGGCGTTGTGCACATCTTCTTTTGATGCGCTTACGCCACGCATCATGTATCGTTGATTACTCATGAGTTATAGAATTATTTTGTATACGGCTGCAAAAGTACAGCTTTTTTTTGGTACAGCCAACTAGGTACTAGTAAATGTTAATCATTAACTTTTATACTTTGGGATATTCTATTGAAAAGGAGAAGAATAATAGAAAATTAAGAGTTAAATTCATAGTTTTCATTACTATGAATTTAACTCTTAATATAGAAGTGTTTTATCTAATGAAAAAATGCCGAGATAAATATCTCAGATGATATCAAGTATCTTTTTGGGTAAATCAAATCTTTTTTAGAATTCTACCTTCGGAGCTTTCTCGCTTCCTTCTTCTGCTTCAAAATATGCTTTCTTATCGAAGCCGAACATTCCTGCAAAGATATTCTTCGGGAAACGGCGGATATTGGTGTTATAAGCTTGTGCAGCATCATTGAAGTTTTTGCGTGCTACATTGATACGATTTTCCGTTCCTTCCAGTTGAGCTTGAAGTTCCAGGAAGTTCTGGTTAGCTTTCAGGTCCGGATAATTCTCGGTGATGGCTAATAACTTGCCCAATGCTGATGTTACAGCACCTTGTGCCTTTTGGTATTGCGCCAGCTTTTCCGGTGTCAGGTCGGCAGCATCTACTTTGATTTGAGTAGCCTGGCTACGTGCGGCAACAACTCCTTCCAATGTTTCCTTTTCATGTGTCGCATATCCTTTCACTGTGTTTACCAAGTTAGGAATCAGGTCGGCACGACGTTGATATTGAGTTTCTACATTTGCCCATTGACCACTTACATTCTCGTCCATAGTAACCAGACCGTTATATACACTTACTGCCCATATAACAAGGATAACCACAACGGCTAAGATGATAATAATTGACTTCTTCATGTTTCTAATTATTCTATAGTTTTTGTTAATTTATCAGGGTTTTGACGAACGTCCCAAACTGTCACAATGATTACATCCTTATTAGCATCAACGTAATAAATAAGTTTATAATTAGTGTCTACTACTAATGCTCTGTAACAGAGTGTAACTCTTTCTGAAGTATTTAGAATGTTTCCCGCATTTGGGAAAGTTCTAAGCATCTCTGCTTCTTTGATAAGTTTATTATGTAATTTAGCAGCTATACGTTCGTTTTTTGTATATTGTAATGTTTGTAAATAAACTAATTCTAGCGTTTGCAAAGCCGATTGAGTCCAAACAATATTTGTCATTTCATATAATATTTGAGAACATCCTCATGTGAAACAATTCTTCCTGCCTTGACATCCTCCATACCTCTATTGATTGCGATCTCTAATTCTTCTTGAGTATGTGGTAATAACCATGATTTTTGTTCCAATTCGTTGGAGAATCGAAGCATTTCTTTGAGCTGATTTTCTTCCATTAACATAACTCGTTCCATAATTTTCTGTCTCATGGTGATGGTGTCCATACCGTAAGAACCAGTTGGCTCATGGACAACTTTTTCTTGTTCTTTTTTTTCTTGATATTCTTTATTCTCTTTCATTTTCTTCTGTCTTAGTCATTAGGTAAAGTTACTAATTTATTTCGAAACTAGGGCATTGGATAACATTTATTTTAGAAACGAGAACCGGCACCACCGCCTCCGCCCATTCCTCCGCCAAAGCTGCCTCCACCGAAACCGCCTCCGCCTCCGAAACTGCCTCCGCCAAAACCACCAATGAACGGACCGCCTCCGCCACCGCCCCGGTGATGGTAATCATTGTCATAACTTTGCTGGCGGCGTATGATGGTATGTCCGCAGTTTCTACATGTATAGGTAACATCCTCGGTTTTCACCCCGTTAATTCGGGATACGACAGCACTTCCGCTTCTCTGTAATTGATGTTTACCACAATTCGGACAACGGCTTTGTTTGCGTGCCGAAAAGAAAGCAAGACCTCCGCCAATAGCAATAAAACAAAGAATGGCAAGAACAAAATCAAAAGAACCACCGCTGTTCGAATCGGAGAGAGCATCATTTTCCATAGAACCGTCAAGCCGCTGACAAGTCGCTTTTAGGCCGGTCACCATTCCGGCATCCCAATTTCCGTCTTTCAGGTAAGGAATCATATATCTGGTTTGAATCCTTTTACAGATCGCATCGGGGAGCACTCCTTCCAAACCATAACCGGTATAAAACTGGATACAACGTTGATCTGTAACCAACAAAATAACCAATCCGTTATTTTTATCTTTCTTCCCTACACCCCATTTATTAAGTAACTGATGGCAGAAGTTGAAACAATCTTCTTCTCCGATTGATGGAACTACGGCAACCACCGTTTCAATTCCTGTTTGTTGTTCCAAGGCATAAAGCATGGAGTCTATACTGTCACAAGCTGCCTGTGAAAGTATGCCGGCCGGGTTGCAAACATATTGCATTTTGTTTTGCAGGTGAACTTTTGGGAGGTTGTCCACCGTGTATACTTTCTCTTGAGCTTGTAGTGGGAACAGAAGAAAAGTAGCTAGTATAAAAGTCAATATTGATTTCATAACGATTATTTTACGTTTGCAAATATAGAAACTTTTTCTGTTATGAATCTAAAACTCCTTGTTATAATAGGTTTAATGAATGTATCGCCCGACGAATGCACGGACTCGGTCGGTGTATTCCTGTTTATTCTCTTTGTATGAAACTGCATGAGCCGCTCCTGGAACAATCCATAGTTCTTTGGGTCCCGGTTTGGCTTCGTAGAGCGAATATACCATCCAGGTAGGCACATACGTGTCTTTATCCCCGTGAATAAACAGCATCGGAAGCTGTGATTTGGCTACTTGTTTCAGTGAGGAAGCCTCTTTAAAATTCCATCCATATTTCTTCTCGCAAAGCCAGCTTGTGGTATACATGAGTGGAAAAGGGGGAAGGTGGAAACTAGCTTTAAGCTCATGTGAGAATTCGTCCCATACACTGGTGTAGCCGCAATCTTCCACAAAGCATTTAACAAATGGTTTCTGTTCCTCACCGGACACCATCATGGTTGTCGCACCTCCCATTGAAATGCCGTGTACAACCATTTGTGTACTATCTCCGAAAATCTCATTGGCAATGTTCATCCATTGCAATACGTCCCAACGGTCTTTCCATCCCATCTGGATGGCTGGGCCTTCACTTTCTCCCTGATGTTGCAGGTCGGGAAGTAATATGTTATATCCTAAATCTCGATTATACAGATAACCAATCATAAACATACGGATAGCATTATCTGTATGTCCATGCACAATGACTGCTGTCTTACTGGTGGGTTGGGGAGCAGCAACATAATACGCATGAAGTTGTATTCCGTGCGGATTGATGATGAATGTATCTTTCAGTGCATCCACTTGTTTCAGGCTGTCCACCCATGGACGTAGGAAAGGGTAGTTTCTATACATGAAGGGATAAGAGTCAGCATCTTTAGACAAAATCTTGGCATTCGGAGTCAATGAAAAGTTTAACATATAAAAACTTCCTCCGATGGTGCAGCCGGTCAATGCCAGCATGATAATAATGATGCTATATACAACTTTTCTCCTCATAAAAACTCTCTCTAATCCTTATTTATGCCATATCTCCCATGCGGCAAATGCCTGGAGCAGCAGCATTTCCAGACCGTTTTTAACAACAGCCCCTTGTGCTTCTCCTTTTTTCATGAACAGTGTAACATTCGGATTATATAACAAATCGTAGAGCAAATGGTTTGGAGTCAGTAGCTCATAAGGAATATTAGGGCAGAAATCTACCTTAGGAAACATACCTACGGGAGTACAGTTGACGATGATTGTATATTCTGCCATAATTTCGGGAGTCAGTTCCTCATAAGTCAGCATATCATCGGCTTTGTGGGTGCGTGATACGAATATACTTTCAATACCCAGGTTTTTCAGCCCGTGGTAGACGGCTTTGGAAGCTCCGCCGGTACCCAGAATCAATGCTTTTTGGTGATGAGGCTGCAATAAAGGTTGAATGGATTGAGTAAATCCGATGATGTCGGAGTTGTAGCCAACCAGTTTGACTTTTCCTTTCTGCTGGCGGATGATTTTAATGACATTCACAGCACCTATCTTTGCGGTATCACGGTCGAGTTCATCCAAAAAAGGAATCACTTGTTCTTTGTAGGGGATAGTCACATTAAGCCCGCATAAATTGGGATTCTCTTCGATAACTTCCATGAAGTTATTAATGCTGGGAATTTCAAAATTCACATACTCTGCATTGATACCTTCGGATTTGAATTTCTCATTAAAGTATCCGATAGAAAAAGAATGTCGCAGAGGGTAGCCGATTAAACCATATTTTTCCATAATCATTTATTGCTTAGTTGGGTTATTGGGTTTACTTTTTAGAAGACGTACTATTTCTTTTACTTTACCGTCAGGGTATTTGTCTTTATAGTATTCCGTCAAATCTTCGTATATCCAGAAATTATAAGGGCGGCCGATAAAGATATTGAAAGTGTTAGATGACTTCTCGCCGTCAATGCCTAATTTCAATTTTATATGGTTGTATATTTGGTCGTCAGGAGGAATAAGTCTGCAAGTTTTGGCTATTTCAGTCGTTATTCCATACATACCATGAGCTTCTGCTTCTTCGATTGCGAATTCCTTTTTTGTTATAGGAAAGCCATCAGAATTGAGTAATGTATATGTACCGGAGTTCTTTTCCTGAATAGATATACTGTATGATTCTCCATTGGTATAGGGAGATTTATTCTCTAAATCGGCTTTTATTTTTTCTTTAATTTCGTCCGTTTCTACATCTATGCCATATTCTACGGCAACGATATCGAATTTCTGTTCAGATTGAGAGGGGGTTCTGGTAATTACTAAACCTTGTTTCTGGTCAATTTCTTGTCCGTTCAGGCAGAATTTCCGGTCGAATACGGGTTCTTTCTTTGATTTCCAGGTCAGTTTACTGGAAAAAGTGATGACAGATGGTTCTTTTCCATCATTCCAGTCTATTTCTACTTTCTCATTATCGAATGTATGATCGCCATTGAATTCTCCGAAAGTCAGATAATATTTTCCGTCTTTGCTTACTCCTGTTTGCAGACCTGTGAAATAGGCCATATAAGCTCTGGTGCGTTCGTTTAGCGGAGCATCTTTTTCGTAAGTCTCCCCTTTGTAGATCGCTTTTATTCCTTGATTGGCAATGGAGCCTTTGGTGAGTGGATTCAGTAGGTCATTGCCTTGAGCATCCTGTACTGAAATGTAAAGAACTATGGGAGCAAAATCCCATATTAGGTCATCTCCTCCATTGTTTGTTGGATCACAAGAGGTAAAATTGATACAACAAAAAATGCAGAGTAGAAATAGTCCAATTGATTTTGTTGTTTTCATAAGGTTACATTATTAGGTTATTTGGTTGCGGTATAAAGAGTGCAGATACCAAAGGTCAGCCGTTTGAAGTTGACTTCGCTAAAACCGGCTCGGGCGATGACTCCTTTCATGACTTCCCCTTGAGGAAATACTTTGATGGTGTCCGGCAGATAGCGGTAGGCACTGTTATCTTTGGATAGAAGCTTACCCAATAATGGAATGACGACTTTAGAGTAGATGGAAAACAGTTGTTTCATCGGGAAGCGGTCCGGAGTGGTAAGTTCCAGAATTACAAGATGACCGCCCGGTTTCAGTACGCGGCACATCTCGGAGAGCCCTTTGTCGAGATCTTCGAAATTGCGGATACCGAAAGCTACAGTAATAGCGTCAAAATCATTGTCGGCAAAAGAGAGTGAAGTGCAGTCCTCCCGGGCAAAAGATATTTTATCCGACAGTCCTTCCTTTTTTACTTTTTCACGTCCCACATTCATCATACCTTCCGAGATGTCCGTGCCGATTAGTTCGGCAGGTTGCAGTTTGCGGCAGGCGAGGATGGCAAAATCCCCTGTACCGGTCGCTACATCCATCATTCGCTGCGGTTGAAAAGGGTGTAACCAGGCAATAGCTTTTTTGCGCCAGCTGCGGTCGATACCTAAAGATAAGGTATGGTTCAGCTTGTCGTAGGCATGTGCGATGTTGTCGAACATACGTTCCACTTGCTCGGTCTTTTTTCCTTCTTCGTCGTAAGGCTTGATATGTTGTT
>ERZ827528.4479-NODE-4479-length-10308-cov-3.291915_pt1 | contig 10308 bp, 9 predicted proteins | sample MGYA00519768_ERZ827528 | MGnify/ENA primary metagenome ERZ827528 (study PRJEB31778, sample SAMEA3449343) | human gut metagenome | biome: human gut; feature: human-associated habitat; material: faeces | place: United Kingdom | collected 2010/2012 ...
GCGGCGCAGGCGTCGGCAAGACGGTCCTCATCATGGAGCTCATCAACAACGTTGCCAAGCAGCACGGCGGCATCTCCGTCTTCGCGGGTGTCGGCGAACGCACCCGTGAGGGCAATGATCTCTATAACGAGATGCAGCAGTCCGGCGTTATCAACAAGACCGCCCTCGTCTACGGTCAGATGAACGAACCGCCCGGAGCCAGAATGCGCGTGGCGCTGTCCGGCCTGACCATGGCCGAGTACTTCCGCGACCGCGAGGGGCAGGACGTTCTGCTCTTCATCGACAACATCTTCCGCTTCACGCAGGCAGGCTCTGAGGTCTCGGCCCTGCTTGGCAGAATGCCCTCCGCCGTGGGCTACCAGCCGACACTGGCCACGGAAATGGGCGCGCTGCAGGAGCGCATCACCTCCACAAAGAAGGGCTCCATCACGTCCGTGCAGGCCGTTTATGTCCCTGCCGACGACCTGACGGACCCGGCCCCGGCCACGACGTTCGCCCATCTGGACGCAACGACCGTTCTGGACCGCGGCATCGCCTCGCTCGGCATCTACCCCGCCGTCGATCCGCTGGAATCCACGTCCCGTATCCTCACGCCGGACGTAGTCGGTCTGGAGCACTACGAGGTCGCCCGCGAGACGCAGCGCATTCTGCAGCGCTATAAGGAGCTGCAGGACATCATCGCCATCATGGGCATGGACGAGCTGTCCGAGGAGGACAAGCTGACCGTCAGCCGCGCCCGCAAGATCCAGCGTTTCCTGTCCCAGCCGTTCTCCGTTGCCGAGCAGTTCACCGGCATGCAGGGCAAGTACGTTCCCATCAAGGAGACGGTCCGCGGCTTCAAGGAGATCCTGGAGGGCAAGCATGACGATCTGCCCGAGTCCGCGTTCCTGTTTGTCGGCACGATCGACGAGGCCGTTGAGAAGGCGAAGCAGGGGGCTGCAAAATGAGCAGCTTCCATCTGCAGATCGTCACGCCGGACGGCAGCTTCTTTGACGGAGAGGCCAATTCCGTCGTTGTCCGCACGACCGGCGGCTATGTGAGCATCTATCCCCACCACACGGACTATATCGCCGCGCTGGACATCGGCCGCGTCGTCGTCACGAAGGACGGCAAGCCGCGGCATGCAGCCTGCGGCGGCGGCTTTCTCAGCGTGGAGAAGGGCGAGGTACGTCTTGTCGCCACCACGTTCGAATATGCCGATGAGATCGACGTTGCCCGTGCCGAGGCCGCAAAGGCCCGCGCTGAGGCTCGCATCGCAGCGGCCACGGAGGAGCGCGACATCAAGCTGGCCCGCGCCAAGCTCAGCCGCGCCCTGAACCGGCTGCATATCGCAGGAAAATGACTGCAAAAAGGCCTGCTGCAGAACTTACGCTGCAGCAGGTCTTTTTTGCACCATTCTGTACCATGTTCCGCCTTGACATTCTCCGACCGATTGTGTAAAATTATTATGAACAGGATATGCCCTGTCATTCCTGAATCTGTTTGAATCGAGGTAATTTCCATGTCCATGATCCAGTGCCCGAACTGCAAAAGCATGGTCGACAACAGCGGCGCATTCTGTCCGAACTGCGGCACTCCCATCGCGGCTGCCCCTGAGGCCCCCGTTCAGCCCGTGCAGGCGCAGCCTTCCCAGCCCGTCTATGTTGCAGCGCCCGTTCCCGAAAGGCGCGGTGCGCACGGCTGCAGCATCGCCGGCTTCGTCTGCGGTCTGCTTGGCCTGATCTTTTGCTGGACCTACATCGGCCTGCTGGCCATTCCCGGCCTCATCCTCAGCATCGTCGGCATGTCCCAGAAGAACCGCAGCAAGGGTCTCGGCATTGCCGGTCTGATCCTGAGCGCCATCGCCCTGTGCATCTGGCTCATCGTGCTGGCGGCCATCGGCATCGCCGTGCTCTAAGCCCTAGAAAGAGAGGAATCTGTTATGAGATCATTCTGTGCCAACTGCGGCGCCCCCGTCGAGGAAGGCGCTGCGTTCTGCGGCAGCTGCGGCGCACCTGTTCAGAACGCCGTGGAGCCCATGCAGCCCGCCGTCCCTGTGGAGCCGCCCGTCGCTCCCGTCGAATCCCAGCCTTCCGCTCCGGCCGAGTCTGCCGCTCCCGCGCAGGCCCCGGTATACCCCGTCTACCAGCAGCCGGTCTACGTCCAGCCTGTCTCCCCGCTGAAGGGCAGCAACGGTGTCGGCGTGGCCTCGTTCGTCATGAGCATGGTCTCGCTCGTCGCCACGATCGCCGTGATTGCCATCATTTCCAGCATCATGGATTCGGTCAGCTCCTTCTATTTCAGCTTCAGCGAGCTCCAGACGCTGTGCACCAGCGGCATCGTGCTGGCCATTCTCGCACTGCTCGTGTCCATCGTCGGCCTCATCCTCGGCATCGTCGCCCGCCGCAATGTTAAGAAGGGTCTTGCGCTGACCGGTCTCATCATCAACGGCGTGGAGCTGCTTGCCGACTTCGTCGTGATCGCCATGATCGCCGCCATCATCAACGAGCTCTTCTGAGCGCGTTTCCCGGCACATATTCCGCGCGGCTCGGCTCCGGGCCGCGCGGTTTTTATTTGGAAAGGAAAAACGTCATGGATCAAAATCTTCGGCTTCTCTTTACGGAAATGCTCCGCCGGACCGGCCGCTGCCGCGCGCTGTACGACGGACCGGAGGGCATGCTGCTGCAAACGGGCGGAAACGGCCTTTTCTGCGGCATTCCGGATGCGGGCGCCCTGCTGCGCGTACTGCGGGGCGTGACCGTTCCGAAGGACGCGGGCTTCACCGTCTTCTCGCACGAGGCCGCCGACGCCGTGCAGCGCGAATTTGGCCTGCACGCTCAGGAGGCCTATGAGACGCTGCTGTACCTGCAGCCGTCGCCGCCCGAGGTCCCGGCCTGCTCCATCCGCCCGCTGAAGGCGGAAGACGCCGCGGAGGCGGCGCGCTACTATCATCTGTTTGACGATCCCCTGCCTTATCTGCGCGGCCGCGCGGAGGCCGGAGCGCTGTGGGGCCATTTCACCGCAGAAGGGCGGCTGGCAGGCTTCCTCGGCATCCATTCCGAGGGCAGCATGGGCATGCTCGAGGTCGTGCCGGAGTTTCGCCGCCGCGGCATCGCGCAGGCGCTGGAGGCGGCGCTCATCCGGCTCCATCTGGAGCGCGGCTGGCTGCCGTACTGCTTCGTTGCGCCGGACAATGTGCCCTCGCTCTCGCTGCAGGCCAAGCTCGGGCTGACAAACATCCATATCCCGGCCATCTGGTTATTCTAAGGAAATGAAAACGGGAGGAGCCGCGGATTTGGCTCCTCCCATTTATAATATCACGCGCCAGGCCTCGGCCAGCCGCTGCAGTGACCACGCCGCGTTGGCCGGGCTCGTCGACGGCAGAACGACGGCCGGGCGGCCGAGCAGCGGCTCGTTATAACGGCGGTAGTATTTCAGCGACGTGTTCCCGTTGCAGAAAATGCGTTCGATCGGCGCATGCTCCGTGATGGCGCGCAGGTCGTTCGGCACGACGTCGCGGATGCTGCTGTCGGACGAGCCGGTGATGGTGCACTGCCCAATGGAGTCCCACAGCGCAAAATGGTGGCGCAGGGCAAGCGCGCGCTTCTCCTCCACGGTCTGCGGTGTCGGCTCGCCGGTCAGCAGGGCGAGCAGCGGCCAGAAGCGGTTCTGCGGATGGCCATAGAAAAACATGGCCTCCCGCGACTTGATCGACGGGAATGAGCCGAGGATAAGCACGCGGGACTCCGCGTCAAACAGCGGGGGGATGGGATGCACCTGCGGCATGGGCGTCTGCGGCATGAGATCAGCCTCCTGGTCTAAGAAAACGCTGATTGAAACAGCGCTTCCCCTAAAAACTGCCCTCATTGTAGCCCGCGCCGCCCCGATTGTCAAGCGTCCTGCGCAGCACGCGCCGCAGCCAGCTGCCGTCCTGCTGCGTCAGGGCCTGCAGCAGCACAAAGGCCGCAAGCAAAACCGTCAGGAACCAGCCGCCGCGGCACAGGAGCCGCACAAGCCATCCGCCCGCCGCCGGGAACGGAAGCGTCAGCAGCAGGGCAAGGCCGAGGCTCAGCAGCGGCAGAGCAAAATCCGCCGTGCGCGGCCGGTGCTCCGTCACAACGAGCAGCCGCCGGATGCTCAAATACAGATTGATGGCATGCGTCACGGCAAACACCGCCACATAGCCCGCAACGCCATGGCGCGGCAGCAGGACATAGAGGAATACGACGTCCAGAACGGATGTCAGCGTGTTATAGCGCACGCAGCTCAGCTGCTCGGCGAGGCCCTTGAGCATGCCGTCGACAATGGCATCGAGATAGAGCATCAGCACCATCGGCGCAAAAATGCGCAGGTAGCGCCCCGCATCCGCGCTGTGATAGACACACTGGCCCAGCTCCTCCGCGCAGACGAAGAAGAAGCCCGCCACTGCCGCAGCAAACAGTATGGTCATGCGGATACACTTCCCGCTCAGGTCGCGCACCCGCAGGCTGCGCCCCATGGCCCGGCAGCGCGAAAGCTCCGGCACCAGCAGATCGGAGACGGAATAGAGGATGGCAGCCGGGAACATCAGGATGGGGAACACCATGCCGTGGATCGTCCCATAGCCCGCCATAGCCTCCTCCGTCGAGCCGCCGTAGCGCGCAAGGCCGATGGGGATGAGCAGCTGCTCGGCCGTGTTCAGCCCGGCGCGCAGGGCGTCGTTCAGCGCCAGCGGGACGCTCAGGCGCAGCAGGCGCTTTCGCATCGGGATGTGCTCGCGCGGGACCCGCCGCATATCGCGCCGATAGCGCAGATACAGCAGCGTGAAGTCAAAAATGCACCCGGCGGAGCTGCCGAACGTGATGGCGCAGCACGCCCGCGCCAGATCGTCCCCGGCCCAGAGGTACAGCAGGGCGACCGTCAGCCCGACGGACACCAGCCGCTCCGCGATCTCGATGCCGACGAGCTGGCGGATGCGGGAGCAGGCCGTGTAATACCCCGTCATGATCCCGCACAGGCAGGAAAACGGCAGCAGCAGGCCCATGACCCGCAGGCTCGGCGCAGCGCGCAGATCGCGCAGCCATGCCTGCGCAAAAAAGTCCGAGAGGAAGAACAGCGCCGCGCCGGAGACGGCACTCACGAGGATGCCGTATTGCAGACAGGCGCGCATGGCCGCGCGCACGCCGCTCAGGCGCCGGTGGCCGAATTCCTCCGCCGCCAGATACATGGCTGTCACGCGTACTCCGGCCGTCCCGGCCAGCATGGCAAAGACGCCGATCGTCGAGATGAGCTGCATCAGTCCCAGCCCCGCCGCGCCAATGCGCACGGAGAGGAAGACCTGAAATGCGATGGAGATGAGCCGCAGCAGCAGGTTCGCCGCCGTCAGAAGCAGCGCGCCGCCCAGAATGGAGTCGTTCCGCTCCATGCCCTCACCTCCCCTGTCCAATATATCAAAACTCCCCCGGAAACATGCCTGTTTCCGGGGGGATCAGATCGGTTATCATGGAAGCGTTGCAGGGTCGGGACATGCCCCGGCCGGCGCGGAACTCACGAACGGCAAAGGCCATCGTTAAAACGGTAAACACACCCGAATTGTCATTCCGAGGAGCGAAGCGACGTGGGAATCTCGCAGTACCCGGCCGGATCGCAGGAAAGCCTTGGCGAATCCGCCGGGCGTTGCAGGAGATTGCCACGGCCCCTTCGGGGCCTCGCAATGACAAACTTGAAGGCACTGCGCCAATGAATTTGTGCCGCAATCATTGCCTGCCTGCATGGCGCTCAGGCCGCTGCATTACCAGTCCCGCAAGAAGTCCCGGACGGCTGCACGGGCAGGCTCGCAGGTCATCATGTCGCCGTCGAGGCTGATGCGATGGTAGGCCGCCGCGCGCAGGAAGCAGACATCCGGCTCCGTTTTGGGCAGCACATGGTCCCGGAACGCCGCCAGAAAATTCTCCCGGCCCGTATTGCTGACAACGATGAATTTCTTCGGCACGGCAAGATAGCGGTCCGCCAGCTCGGCATGCCCGTTGAAGCAGCACTGGCTCCGCTCGTTGAACAGGAAAAAATTGGAGCACGGAAAATCGCAGTAATTCGGCACGATGAACACGGCGCGGTCCGCCAGTGCCGCCGCCTCGTTCAGGCGGAACGCATCGTCCGCAAAATAGGGGCAGGCCTCGCGCTGCCGGAAGCACTCACAATGGCAGGCGCCGCAGCCATGCACCGAAAGTCCGGAAAAATCGAAGCGGGTCAGACCCTCCGCCCCGAGCGTTTCCTGCACACAGTCGGCAATGGCAGCGCAGTTCCCATCCGCCCGGCTGCTGAAGGAGATCACACACGTTTTCATTCATTAGCCCTCACTTTCGCTCAGAATTCGCCCGCTGCATACATCAGCGCGGACAGGGCGCACAGCGGAGCCGTTTCACAGCGCAGGATGCGGCTGCCGAGCGTGCAGATCTGCAGGCCGGCCCTCTGCGCCTGCTCCACCTCGCTGCGCTCCAGACCGCCCTCCGGCCCCGTCAGCAGGGCCGCCGTGCGGAACGGCGCGGACTCGATGGCGGCGCGGAATGTGCGCTGCTCCTCGTTCTCATAAAAGCAGACGGCAAGCTCCGCCTGCGCAGCCCTCTGCAGCGCCGCCTCATACGACGGCAGCGCCAGCACCTGCGGGATGCGGCCGCGCCCGGACTGCTCTGCGGCCGAGGCGGCGATCTTCTGCCAGCGCTCGAGCTTTTTGGCAAGTGAGCGCTCATCCGGCCGGGAGACGCAGCGCGCGCTCGGGAACGCGACCAGCTCCGCCGCGCCCAGCTCCGTCGCCTTCTGGATCACATGCTCAAATTTATCTGCCTTGGCAAAGGCCATATACACACTGCAGAATACGGCCGCCTCGCTCTTTGCGGCCGTGTGCTCCTGCACGACAAGGCTGACCTGCCCCGGAGCCACGTCCGAGACAACGCAGTGCCACTCCTCGCCCTCGCCGTCGCACACCGTGACGGCATCTCCGTTTTTCAGGCGCAGCACGCGCGCATGCGCAGCATTCTCCCCCGTCAGGACCAGAAAATTCTCACCCAGCTCCGCGCGCGGAACAAAAAAACGCGGCATAGCGCTCTCCCCTCCCCGCCTTTGCGGCGGTGTTCTTAATTATTGTTTGTTATTGTAGCATATTGGCAGGCAGTGCGCAAGCCCGCCCGGCTCGCGCTTGTATTTCGTCCGATTTTGTGCTATTATTTTTCGGGAAAGGGGGCGAACACGCATGGACGATCTGCTGAGCGGGCTGAACGCGGCCCAGCGGGAGGCCGTCACGGCCACAGAGGGCTATGTCCGCGTCATCGCGGGCGCAGGCTCGGGCAAAACGCGCGCACTGGCGCGGCGCTTCGCCTATCTTGTGAACGAGGTCGGCACGCTGCCCGGCAACATCCTGTGCGTGACGTTCACGAACAAGTCTGCCGCCGAGATGCGCCAGCGCATCCACGCCCTGACGGGCGACGAGGACACGGGCTACATCTGCACGTTCCACAGCTTCTGCGTGACCGTCCTGCAGGAGGACAGCCACGCCGTGCAGTATCCGCGGCGCTTTCTCGTGCTTGACAACAGCGACATCGACGCCATGCTCCGCATCATCTATGAGGAGCGCGGGCTGACGCTGCGCGCCATGACCTTCAGCGCGGCGCGGGACATGATCGAGATCCGCAAGCTCAAGAAGGTGCCGCAGTATTATCTCGATCTCATCACGCTGTCGCTCGAGACGCTGCAGCAGAAATATCTGCAGGCCGAGGCCCCGGACGACATCATTTTCTATGGCTATCTCTACCAGCAGAAGAAATGCTTCGGGCTGGACTACAACGATCTGCTGAAATTCACGCTCTATATCTTCGAGCAGGATGCGGACATCCGGCTCAAGTGGCAGCAGCGGCTGGAATACATCATGGTCGACGAATTTCAGGACATTGACGAGCCGCAGTACACGCTGATGCAGGTGCTGTGCGGCTATCACCACAACCTCTTCGTCGTGGGCGATCCCGACCAGACGATCTATACCTGGCGCGGAGCGAACATCCGGTATCTGCTGGACTTCGATCAGGTCTTTCCCGGTACGCGGACGATCCTGATGATGGAAAATTACCGCTCCACGCCGCAGATCCTGTCCGTGGCAAATTCGCTCATCGCCAAAAACACGGACCGCATGGAAAAATCCCTGCTCCCCACTCTGCCGGACGGCGCACCGGTCCGTCTGCACCACGCGCGCAGCGCGGCGGACGAGGCCGCGTGGATGGCGGCGCAGATGCAGGCCCTGCACGACGGCGGAACGCCCTACCGCGACATGACCGTGCTCTACCGCGCGCATTATCTCACGCGGACGGTCGAGGAGGTGCTCCAGCGGGAGAAGATCCCCTACACCATCTACAGCGGCGTGCAGTTTTTCGGCCGCGCCGAGATCAAGGACGCCCTGTCCTACCTGCGCATGATTGCCTGTCAGGACGACCTGTCGTTCCTGCGCATCGTCAACCAGCCGAAACGCAACATCGGCGAGCGCCGCCGCAGGCTGCTGCAGGAGCAGGCCGCACAGGAGGGCTGTTCGCTGTTCACGGCCCTGCGCCGCAGTGTCGGCACGGAGGCCTTCCGCGGCACGGGTGCAGCACGCTTCGTCTCGCTCATCGATGCCTTTTCGTCCGACTGCTCCGGCCGGTCCGTCTCGGAGGTTCTGTCCGCCATCCTGCACGAAAGCGGCTATGAAGCCATGCTCCGCACGGAGGGCAGTCAGGAGCGGCTGGACAATCTGGCCGAGCTGAAGCAGTCCGTCTATGAATATGAGACGACGTGCGGCGAGGAATGCACGCTCGAGCACTATCTGGCCCATGTGGCCCTGTTTACAAACGCCGACGCGGGCGACAGCAGCGACCGCGTGAAGCTGATGACCGTGCACACGGCCAAGGGACTGGAATTCCCCCATGTGTTCCTGTGCGCGATGAACGAGGGACTGTTTCCCTCGAAAAAGATCCGGACCCTCCCCGCCATGGAGGAGGAGCGACGGCTGGCCTTCGTCGCAATGACGCGCGCGGAGCAGGGGCTGTACCTCTCCGAGGCCGCCGGACGCAATTTTGACGGAACCGACCGCTATCCCTCGCGCTTTCTGCTCGACATCGCCCCCGGCCTTCTGGAGCAGAGCGGTGAGCGCGACGATATGCTGCTGGATAACGCCCGCAGCTACATTGCCATAAGCGAACGCACGCTGCGCGGCAGCGCGGACGCCGCCGCCTTCCGGCCCGGCCAGCGCGTGCGGCACAGCATTCTCGGCACGGGCACCATGCTGGAGCTGGACGAGGCAAAGCAGGCCTGGCTCATCCGCTTTGACGGACTGCCGACCCCGCGGCGCATTTCTTTCCGCGCGCGGCTCACGCCGTGCCCGGAGCAGAAAGGAGACACTCTATCATGACCCTACAGGAATTTTTTGCGAAAAATCCGCGCGCTGCTATCGCATTTTCCGGCGGCGTGGATTCGTCGTATCTGCTGTATGCTGCGGTGCAGTGCGGCGCGGATGTGCACGCCTACTTCGCCAAAACGGCGTTCCAGCCGCAGTTTGAGCTGGACGACGCGCGGCGGCTGGCCGAGAACGTCGGTGCGAAGCTGACCGTGCTGGAGCTGGATGCCCTGTCCTCCGAGGACGTGGCGCGCAATCCGGCGAACCGCTGCTATTACTGCAAGCAGAATATTTTCGGAAATCTGAAGCGCGCGGCAGCCGAGGACGGGTTCACGCTCATCCTCGACGGCACGAATGCCTCGGACGACGCCGGGGACCGCCCCGGTATGCGCGCCCTGCGCGAGATGGCCGTCCGCTCACCGCTGCGCGAATGCGGCCTGACGAAGGCGGAAATTCGCCGTCTGTCGCACGAGGCCGGGCTGTTCACCTGGGACAAGCCCGCCTATGCCTGCCTTGCCACGCGCGTCCCCACCGGCACGCGCATCACGCCGGAGCTGCTGGCCGCCACGGAGCGCGCCGAGGGCTGGCTGTTCTCGCAGGGCTACACGGACTTCCGCGTCCGCCTGCTGGACGGCTGCGCCCGCCTGCAGTTCCCGGCAGATCAGCTTTCCCGGGCGCTGGCCCAGCACGACGAGATCGTCGCGGCCCTGAAGCCCGATTACCGGGCAGTTCTGCTCGATTTGGAGGCGCGCCATGCATAATTCTCTCACCGCCCTGCTCACGCAGGTGCGCGACGGAAGCATCTCCGTCGCGGACGCGGCCCTGCAGCTGCGCGAGGCTCCGTTTGAGGACCTCGGCTATGCGCGCGTCGACCATCACCGCCGCCTGCGGCAGGGCGCGGCCGAGGTCATCTACGGCGCGGGCAAAACGCCGGAGCA
>ERZ827528.4481-NODE-4481-length-10304-cov-4.980974_pt1 | contig 10304 bp, 8 predicted proteins | sample MGYA00519768_ERZ827528 | MGnify/ENA primary metagenome ERZ827528 (study PRJEB31778, sample SAMEA3449343) | human gut metagenome | biome: human gut; feature: human-associated habitat; material: faeces | place: United Kingdom | collected 2010/2012 ...
TGGAGCCATAGATAGCAAGGAACTTGAGCTGCTCCGCCAGCGGGACATTCTTATCCTTGCCCAGCACGAGCACCCGGCGGTTGAAATCCAGCCAGCTCAATTCGCGGTTGATGAAAATCGAATCCTCTTTCATAGTTACTCCCCTTTTTCTGGGTTTGTTCAGCTCACATAGGCCAGCTCTGCCCACGACGCCACAATGTTTTCGGTCAGGCCCGGCACCGCGGCGGCATCCTCGACCCGCCGGAAGGGGCCATGCGCCTCACGGTAGTCGAGGATCGCCTGTGCCCGCTTTTCGCCTACGCCCGGCAGGATGCAGAGCGTTTCGAAGTCGGCAGTGTTCAGATCCACCCGGAGCGATTGAAGCAGCGGCGTCTGGGGCGCGGGGTCTGGCTTTGCCTTGGGCGGCGCATACCAGAAGGCCAGCGCCACGCACAGGGCCGCCGCCAACACGGCGCAGAGCAGAAACACCCGCTCGTGCCGCTTTCCGGTTTTCTGAGAACTGGTTTCTCCCATTGTACCCGACTTTCCTCCAAAAAGAAAGCCCCCTGCACAAAGTATACAAGGAGCTTACAAAATCTTTACGTTACGCGAACTTTTCGGCCGCACGCACCATGCCGTACAGCAGTTCCGCCGCCGCACCGGCATCGTGGTCGGTGAGGGTGGTCTGCCTGGCGGCAAGGCGCAGCTCAGCCGACGCTGTTCCCCGCCAGTTGGACCAGCTCGGTCATCTGGGTGCAGTCTGCCAGAACGGTCAGCTGCTCGGCAGAGTAGCCAGCGGGCGGGCAGACAGCGTTCAGCATAGCCGTGCCGGACACACCGCCCGGCAGCAGGGCCACCACATCCGGGGCCATCCGCTCGGCGCGGAGGGTCACGGTCGCTTCACCCAGCGTTTTTTCCAGCAGAGCGGTCAGGGGCACCTGCTTTTTGTCCTGATAGAACAGGATGCGCAAGACCTCCTCGCCCTTGACATCCGCTGCGTTGCTCAGCACGAAGCTGGTCCACTCCTGCCGCAGGTGGGCTTCCAGCGCTTCGCTCATCCGCACCACGCGGGTGGTGCCGTCCCGCATCTGGAACGCGATGCCGATGCCGGGCGCAGCGGGCAGAACGTTCAGGACGGAATCCTCCATCCCGGCAAAGCTGCACAGCGCCGTGCCGCTGCCCTCCGCAAAATTATAGGCCAGAATGCCGCCGCAGACCAGCGCAGGTGCACTGAGCCGCACTCCGCCCAGCAGAGAACGCACGACCTTCGGCGACCGTTGGGAGTAGACGGTCAGCTTGCCGCCGCGGCTGGCAAACAATTGCAGCACATCCCGGTGGAGCTGGGGCAGATTGCCCTCGGCGTTCAGCAGCAGGTTGTCCAGATCGCAGAGGACCAATGTATTTTCGATGGAATTGCTCATTCGTTGTTTCCTCCTGTGCGCTGACGGAGCGTGGTCAGAAAGCGGGTGAAGTAATCCGGCAGTTCGGAATCGAACCGCAGATGCTCCCCCGTGATGGGGTGGATGAAGCCCAGCGTTTTGGAGTGCAGACACTGGCCGTGGAGGCTTGTGATGCAGTTGTGGGGGCCGTAGACGGGGTCGCCCGCCACCGGGTGATGGATGGACGCCATGTGGACGCGGATCTGGTGGGTGCGGCCTGTTTTCAGGCGGCACTCCAGCATCGTGAACTCGCCCAGCCGCTCCAGCACCTTGTAGCCGGTGTAGGCGTACTTGGTGTGGGGTTCGGTGGACGGGTAAACGGCCATCTTCTTCCGGTCGGTCTTGGAGCGGCCGAGGTTCGATTCCACGAAGCCCTCGTCCTGCGCAAAGCCGCCGTAGACGATGGTGTTGTAGGCCCGCTCGACGCTGTGGACCGCCATCTGCTGCGACAGGCCGATGTGGGTGGCGTCGTCCTTCGCCACCACGAGAAGGCCGCTGGTGTCCTTGTCGATGCGGTGGACGATGCCGGGGCGGATCTCGCCGCCGATGCCGGAAAGGCTCCCCTTGCAGTGCCACAGCAGCGCATTGACAAGGGTGCCGTCCGGGTTGCCGGGGGCCGGGTGGACCACCATGCCCTTGGGCTTGTTGACCACGAGCAGGTCGCCGTCCTCATAGACGACGTCCAGCGGGATATCCTGGGCCCGGGCCTCATAGGAAACGGGAGGCGGCACCTGCACGAGCAGGACGTCGCCCCCCTTTAATTTATAATTCTTCGTCACCGGGCGGCCGTTGGCCGACACCAGACCGGCGTCCAGCCAGCTCTGGGCGACGCTGCGGGTCACCTGCAGGGAATCGGCCGCGTGGCGGTCAATCCTCTCCCCCGTCTTTTCCGGCGGAACGATCCAGCTCTTCTCCTCCATGAGGCGTCTCTTCCTCCTGCGGCGCCTGTTCGGCGGCGCCTTCGTCTGTCGCCGGCAGGCTGTCGGCCGGCGCGGGTTCTTCCTGCTGGGACTTCGGCTTTTCCTCATAGAAGAAAAAGAAGAAAATCAGCAGCAGCACCGCGCCAACCACCACGCAGCAGTCGGCAAAGTTGAACACCGGATAGGAAAATAGAGTCAGGTCGAACATGTCCACCACATAGCCCCGGAACAACCGGTCGATGAGGTTCCCCACGCCCCCGGCCAGGATCATCAGCCCCGCGATCACGCCCAGGGGATGCCGCACGATGCGCCGCACCAGCAGATACGCCACCGCCGCCATCAGCAGCACCGTCACCACCGCCAGGGCCGCGGTCTGGCCGGAAAAGCTGGACCAGGCCGCGCCATAGTTATGCACCCGGGTCAGCCGCATGACGCCCGGCCAAAACGCCGCCGACTCTCCCAGAGCCAGGTGCTCCACCGTCCAGTATTTGATAAGCTGGTCCGCCCCCAACAGGGCGGCAAACAAAAGAAAATACCACATAAGGCAGGGTTCCCTCCTGTGCAAGATACACCAATTTTATTATTATACCTCATTTTCCCCACCATTGCAACCGCCGAAAAAGTGTACCAAATTTTAACCACTTTGTTACCGGATTGTAACCGTTATTCACCATTTTGAGATGATTTTGCTGAGAAACTCCTGTATACTGCAAGTACAGTAAGGGAAAAACCAACATTCACCTCGGGAAAGGAGTCGCCATGAAAAAGACGGTATTGCTGCTGGCAGTGTGCTTGATGCTGGGGCTGTGTGCCTGCGGCCTGCGCGGGCAGAGCGTAGCGAGGAATGCCGTCGAGCCTGTGCATTTCTCCGCCCCGGCGGTCCGACAGGACGCAGCCCCGGCGGAGGAGCCCCGGGTGACCCTGCCCCAGGGGGCCAGTCTGCTGACGGAGCAGGAGCTCCGCTGGTTCGGCGGCAGCTGCTTCAACGTGCTGCCTGCCCAGGGGCCCAACCTATTTCTGTCTGTCTCCTTTGACCGGGCTGCGGACATGGACCTGACTGCCCTGTTCACCGGCGGCGCCGGGAGCCGGGACCTGTCCGACCGGGAGCTGCGCCAGCTGGGTGCCGAGGGCTATGCCCGCCTGACAGCATCGGAGCTGGAGGATCTGCTGCTGCGGTACACGGGCCTGAGCCTGGCGGATATGTCCGACGCGGCCTTTGACGGCCTCACCTATCTGGCGGATTTCGACGCGTACTACGGCCCTGCCGGTGACGCGGGCTACGTCCGCTTCCAGTATGGGTACCACAGCCCCGATGGTACCGTGACCCTGCGCTACGCAGGCGGCAGCGTGACCCTGCATCAGGATGCGGGCCGCTGGCTGGTGATCTCCAACGTCCTGGACTGACAGGCGTTTTCAGATAGCAGGCAGAAGCGTTTGCGTGGTTTTCTCTCGTAGTTCTCTTTTCATCTTCTCTCTTTTCTCCGCTGATTCTCATCTTCTTTCATCTGCCAGAGGGCGGCTCCTGATAAAGGGGCCGCCCTCTGGCAGGTCTGCTTTTCTCCTGTCCCTCCCCTGCCGAAAAATTCATTTTGGAGCCGTATCCGCCGTTTTGGAGTGGATACGGCTCCTGCCTTTGCGTATACTATCCTCATACAAGGCGTCCGGGAGACGCTGTTTTTACAAATCAGTAGTTAAAGTGCTTTAACCATAGAAGGGAGATCGCTATGAGCGTTGTAATTTTGGGAGGAAACGAGTGTATGGAGCGGCGGTATAAGGAGCTCTGTCAGACGTACCGGTGCCAGGCCAAGGTATTCACCAAGCCTGCCGGGGGCCTGCGGAACAAGCTGGGCAGCCCCGACCTGATGATTTTTTTCACCGGCACCATGTCCCACAAGATGGTGCAGGGGGCCCTCAGCCAGTTGAAGGGCCAGAACACCATCATCGAGCGCTGCCACACCAGCTCCCTGTCCGCTCTGCGGGGAATTCTGGAGAAGCACGCAGGATGAGACCGGCGGAGGAGACGGTGGTGCGCCAGTGCGCGCCCACTCTGGCCGGCATCAAGACCGGCAGTCTGTTTCCCTGCCCCTATGACTCCCGTCAGCAGCTGCTGGCGGACATCCGGCGGATGAACCGGGTGCTGGTGCCCCGGGGGCTGTGCCTGCTGCCCATGCGGCTGGGCCAGGGAAGGGCGCTGCTGTATCTGTACCGGCCCCAGGCCCTGCGCCGGGACCTGGACGACGATCTGTCCTGCCGCCTGCTGCGGCAGGCGGGCTACCCCTGCGGCAGCTGCGGACAGTGTGTGGCGCGGCTGGTGCAGCGGCTGCGCACGGAGGAGGAATTTCCCCACGAGGTGGGGCTGTTCCTCAGCTACCCGCCGGAGGATGTGCAGGGGTTCATCGACCACCGGGCCGAGGACTTCAAGTGCGCCGGGCTGTGGAAGGTATACGGCGACGAGCAGCGGGCTCAGCTTCTGTTCGACCGCTTCCGCCGCTGCACCCAGCGCTACTGCGCCCTGTGGCAGACCGGCTACCGGCTGGAGCAGCTGGCAGTGGCCGTTTGACAAGCCATTGGCATATTTTGAAACATATTTTTGAAAGGAAGTATATTTATGAAAAAGACTCTCGTGATCTATTGGAGCGGCACCGGCAACACCGAGGCCATGGCGGGCGCGGTGCTGGAGGGCATGAAGGCCGCCGGAGCCGACGCCGCCCTGTTGACCCCGGACCAGGTGACTCCCGCCAGCCTTTCCGGCGTGTCCTCCGTGGCCATGGGCTGCCCCGCCATGGGCAGCGAGGTGCTGGAGGAGATGGAGTTCCAGCCCATGTTCGACAGCATCAAGAACCAGATGGGCGGCAAGGCCGTGGGCCTGTTCGGCTCCTTCGGCTGGGGCGACGGCGAGTGGATGCGCAGCTGGGAGAAGGACTGCGACGACGCGGGCATCAACCGGGTGTGCGACAGCATCACCTGCTGCGAGGCCCCGGACGACGATGTGCTGGCGGCCTGCCAGGCCATGGGCCGCAAGCTGGCGGAGTAAAAGCCCCATGAAGCTCCGGCGGATGCTGCGCAGGAAGCTCCTGTTCTGGGCCGCCGTGGCCGCCCTGACCCTCCTGGCCGCCCTGCTGAGTTGAATATGGGATAAGGTGAAAGGCTTCGGGCATCCCCGGGGCCTTTCACCTTCTTTGCCCGGGGAAAATTTTTGCGGAAAATTGAAATCAGTGTCGTCACTTTTTATTCCAATATCGCACCGCTGCAAACAAAAAATAAAACCCCCGGGGTCTCTTGTCATGCAAGAGGCCCCGGGGGTGCTGTTTTATTTTGCCGCTTAGGTTTTTTCTTTTTGGCTTACGCCTCCCGCTCCTTACGCTTCAGGACGAAGGCGGCGGCCAAGGCCGCCACGGGCAGGGCGATGATCCAAACCAGCACGCCGGTATCGCCGGTGGCGGGGGTATTGCTGCCGCCGGTCTGAATGGCCACATCGGTCATGTCATAGAGCCGGGTCTGGGCGTTTGCGAAGCGGTAGTAGGCCGCCAGTGCGTAGTAGCCCTGCTCGGTGGCCATGCCGTCCCGGTCGCCGCCAGCGGTGTGGCGGAAGCCGCCGCCGGTGACATAGAAGCTGGCCAGAGCATCCAGCACGGTGAGGCCGTTCTTCACGAAGCGGCTGTCCGCGATGGGATCAATACCCAAAGCGGTGAGAGCTACGATGACCTGGGCGCAGGACTCGCTGTTCACGGTGCCCCAGCTGCCAAAGCCGCCGTCATTGCGCTGCAGGGCGGAAAGGGCCTCCAGGGCCTTATCCACAGCAGCCTTCACGGTCTCGTTGGTCTTATAGTAGGGTGCCAGGGCCTGGATGGCCATAGCGGTCATGTCGGGGTCGGCGTTCTCGCCGCTCAGGTTCCAGCCGCCGTCGGTGAGCTGGGCGTCCAGAATGACCTGAATCAGCTTCTCCCGGGTCACATCGCCCATGGTGGGGTAATTGTGGCTATCCAGGGCAATAAGGGTGAAAATGGGGCCGTTGATGCCCTGCTTCTGCACATAGGCCATGTTATCCAGGCCCTTCAGCAGATTGTGGCCGCCCACATTGGTGACATCCTTGCCGATGGCCGTCAGGGCCAGGATCACCCGGGCGTTGTCGGTGACCTTCGCCCGGTGCAGACGCTCATTGGCGTCAGCCTTGGCCTTCACATACTCCACCACATTGTCATAGTACCCGGCGGGCACGGGGCGGCCGCTGCGGGCCAGACCGATGACCATCCACTCGCCGCCGGTGGAGTTCACCGTGGGGGTGCCCAGGGTGGCCATGAAGTCGCCAGTGGTCTTATAGATGGTGTCCAGGTTTGCCATGAGGTCCGCGTGCTTGAGCCGGTTGAGCCTAATGATAGCGGCGGTGAGAGCGTCCACCTTGTCGGCGTCCACCAGGGCCTTGTCCTCATCGGAGAGGGCATCGTAGGCGGACTTGGCGGCGTCGATGGCAGCCTCGCTATTCAGGGTGACATCGGCACCGATGGCGTCAATAAGGTCCTCCACGGTCTCGATGTCGCCCTTCAAAACGGTGATGGTCAGGTCGCCGATCTCCCGCTCATACAGGTAGTCATAACTGTCCAGATAGGCCTCGCCGCCATTGCGGTAGGTGGCGTCCAGATAGCCGCCGTAAATCCGATAGGTTCCGGCGGGGGTGGTCTTGGGTACCGTGAAAGTGATATTCTTCAGCGCCACCTCCGGGCCAACCGCCGTTGTGCCGCCGGAGCCCCAGGAGTCCGTGCCGCGGTTCCATGTGGATTTGATATTCTCGGCGCCGGGGATAGTGGTGGCAAAGTTCAGCGTCACATGCATCAGATACTTCTGCTCTGCTTCCTGCTCGATGGGCAGGGTGGGAACGGACACGGTGATCTCCTCGCCGGCCTTGACCACGCCGCCGTTGGAGGCAACGCTCTCATACTTGGGCTGGAGCTGATAGTTCTCGTTCTCCTTGACCTGCAGGACGATGTCCGCATATTTTCCGAACGGGAAAGCAGTAGAGTCCGCGATGCCGCCGGTGTTGCCCTGGTCGCCCTCACTGCCGGGCGCAGAGCCATAACCGCGGTAAATGGAATAGCCGTCGGTCAGCCGCACCTCTCCGGCCTCCGTCAGAACCGCTGCAATTCGTGAATAACCGAATACATCATTCCAACTTCTGTCATACCAGTGTACATTGAAGGCTCTATCGGTATCAGCAATATTCGAAAGGTACATGTCGGTCCGGAAGGTGGGAGATCCGCCCATATTGTAGATCCGCAGAATTTTGTGAAGCTCCACTGGCTTTCCGATGATCCAAATACCTGCGGTGTCGCCGGTGCGCAGATCCTCACCGGGGCGAGAAATGTTCTCCTGCACATAGCGGGTGACCTTACCCTTGAGGGAGTAGACCTGGGTGACAGTGTGGCCCTGGTAGTCGGCGGTGACCTCGATGCCGTTATAGCCGTCCTTCAGAAGGATGGTCACATTGCCCTTCTCGTCGGGGGTGTAAGTGGTCACAACGGGGGTGCCGTCGGCGTTGTACTGGAGGTAGTTATAAACGCTGACCTTGGGATTCTGGCCGTTGACCCGGAAGGTAAATTCCGCCCCCTCGGCGCCGTAGTCATAGGTCCAGGTGTCGTATTTGCTGGTCTTGCCGAGGGAGGTAAAGTTGGTCAGGTTGTTTCTCAGGTCGGCGATGGCCGACTCCTCCGGGCTATTGACATGGACGGGAATTTCCGGAATCTGCCCATAGAAATTGCCCGCCTTATCCGTAAAGGTGACGGTGAAGGTGGTGGTGCCCGCCTTCTTAGGCACCAGGTAATACTTCATAGCCGGGTAGGTGCTGCCGCCACCCAAGCCGCCGTCCTTGTAGGTGCCCTCCACTTCCTTGATCTCAAAAATACTCTCATCCTTGATCTCAAACTGCAGGATGCCGGGCAGGGTATAGGGCAGTCCCTTTTCTTGCGCATATTTGGGATACAAGCTCTTCGGGCGGTTGGTCCAGATCTCCCGGAACACGGCGGGATAATAGGTGTCCTCGTGGCCCAGATCCAGGTTGAAGAAAAGGGATGTCATCATGAAGTCGTCCGGATAATTGGTGGGCTTGCCGATGGAGCTACTGTCCAGAATAGACTGCTCGGTGACCACCTTAAAGGCGGCGTCATAGGCCGTCTTCTGCTCCGTCTTGTCAATTTCCTTCCGCTGGGCGTCTGAAAGGGCCAGATACATCGCCTCGGAGTCCTTCACGGCGTCATAATACTGGGCATAGTTTTTCGCCGTGACTTTCCCGGCGAAGGTGTTTACCAGGTCGGTCCAGTTCCGAATGCCATCCTCGTGACGCTTTTTCAGCACCTCCATCCGGGCCACGGAATCCTGCAATTTCTTCACAGTTTCCGCAGAGAGCCGGGCTTTCTCCTGGTCGGTGTAGCCCCGGTAAGCCCGGTTGTAGCTCTGCACGACCGTGTAGTGCTCCGAATATACCAGGCTGGAGATATCGGGTAGCGCGTCAACAAAAGCCGTCAGCTCTTCGGGCGTCGTTTTCACCACGACTACCGTAATGGTGGTGTGAAGCTCGATATTTTCCCTCTTCGCCCTGGTGTTATCGCTGTCCAGGACAAAGTCGATGACCGTCTTATCATTTTGGATCTTAATGGGATTCCTTTTGAGAGTCTGAAAAGCTTGAGTAAAGAGCTTTTTGTTAATTCCGCAATACGCTTCTCCGTTGATATTCGGTGTAACATTGAAGTTCATGTTGCTGAACTTCAATGTTTTAACTTCAACAGCGTTGAGCTGAGAAATGCTGGGGGAGATATACACGATATAATTCCAGCAGGTTTTGCTGTAACCGATCTGGCCGGTGCGGTTGCCGTTTTCGTCCGCCTGGAACAGGGTTCCCTCCGGCTGTCCATAATAGCTGATTTCAGGATTATAATCTGCCAAAGGGAATTTAAAGCTCATCCAATACTCGCTCTTCTTGCTCAGGGTCAGCTTATAGGTCTCCGTGCGGCCCTGGGCCGTTACGGCGATGTAGAAGTAGAAATTGGCCGCACCGCTTCCGGCCACCACCGTGCTGCCCGTGGAGGCCTTGCCGTCCACGAAGTTCGCCAGGGCCTTGCCGGCGCTGTCCTTCAGCTGGGCTGTGGCTCCCTCCGGCAGACCGGACAGGGTCACGGTAAAGCCGCCGTCGTTGTACTGCTTACGCTGCGTGTAATCGGTGAGATTGCCGGAAAAGGCGCTGCTGCCTTCGTCAAAGGTCAGTGCTACGGTACTACCTACGCTGCCGTCCTCCCGGATGGTGGTCAGAGATACGCTATCTTTGTTGAGCAGGGTTCCCGCTGCCTGCAGGGTGATGGTATAGACCTCCGGGGCAGTGTCACCGTCGTTGCCAACCTTCAGCGTAATAACTGTACCATGCTGCACGGGGATAGCGTCCATGCGGCGATACTCCGTGTTCCCGGCGTAGATGCGCACGCGGTTCTGCTTGTTGCTGGCGGTGGGCGTCACCGTCAGGCTGTCCGTCCCGTCGGGCAGAATCATGGTATAGGCATGATTGTCGCTGGAAAACGCTGGGGTCAGCTCACCGGCGCTGAGGGCGATGGCCTTGAGGCTCTTGTCGCTGGTGTCGAAGGAGCCGCCGATGTCCACGCCCAGATTGCAGGTGTGCTGCACGGCGATCTCGTCCCCGGCCTTCAGCTTGCCGTTGGCCACGGTGTAGGCGGCGAAGCCCTCGCTGGTGAACCAGTCGTTGAGGGTACCCATCCAGCCGGAATTCTTCGACACTTCCTTCTCCTCGATGCCGTTGATGCTGCTGATGTAGCCGGTGTCCGCGCCGGTCTGGGAATAACCCTTGGCCGTCAGCGCGTCCACGATGCAGCTCATCATGGTGGAGTCAGCCTTGAGGGTGACCCATTCGTCCAGCAGCGTCCCCTCCCAGGGTGCGCCGTCGGCCTTGGCCCAGGTGGTGTTTTCCACC
>ERZ827528.4482-NODE-4482-length-10301-cov-2.940757_pt1 | contig 10301 bp, 10 predicted proteins | sample MGYA00519768_ERZ827528 | MGnify/ENA primary metagenome ERZ827528 (study PRJEB31778, sample SAMEA3449343) | human gut metagenome | biome: human gut; feature: human-associated habitat; material: faeces | place: United Kingdom | collected 2010/2012 ...
TTATGCAAAAAAATCAAAAATTGTGTTGACATCTCTTAACAGGTCTAAATACTCTGTAGCAACCTCCCTTGTGCCCCGGTCGTCGACGACCTCATCCACAAGCGCGACCGTCGGCTGGCAGAGAATCGAAACGGACGAAACCACAATTTCATACTCGCCCAGGTGCTCCTTCCAGTGATCCGCAAACAGCGCATTGTACGCCTCGTACAGCTCTCTGGTCGGATCGTACGAAACATTCGTAATCTCCACTTTCTTTGCATCCGCAGTATCTGCTGCCGTCTGCCCGCAGCCGCCCAGGACTCCCACTGCAAGGGATACTGTGAGAAATGCTGCCATGACTTTTCTGCCGTTTCTGTTCTTTTTTTCCATACACTACCTCTTTTCCTATAGAGAAAGAAGGCTCAAAGACGCAGTCCCCTGTGCTTTGAACCTTCCGTTACATGGTCAGTTCTTACTTTGTCTCGCCGCCCTCTACCACAAGCGTATCCTCGTAGTCACTGCCGTAAGTGTCAGCCAGTGTTGCCTCGTAATCTGCGTGGAAGAAATTCTCCTCGCCGAGTGCCTTGATCTCCTCATTGATCCAGTCTAATACGGTCGTGTTGCCCTTGCTGACTGCCGGCGCAATTGTATCTGTGCTTCCAAGCTCCGGTATACCTACGGTATAGCCCGGGTTCTGGAGTGCAAATGCAATGACCTCTGTGTTGTCATTTGCCCATGCAACACCGCTTCCGTTCTCAAGCGCTGTCTTTGCTGCCGCATAGGAATCATATTTCTGTAAGGTCAGATCCGGATAGTTCTCGGTCAGGTAGGTCTCTGCTGTTGTACCGGAAATCACGATCACCGGATCATCCGCTGTCAGATCATCCAGACTCTCAACCACTGCAGAATCCGGAGAAATCACACCGAGGGATACGTTCATGTACGGGAGTGCAAAATCAACTTCCTCCTCGCGCTCCGGTGTCACGGTAAAGTTAGCCAGAATGACATCTACTTTTCCGGTCTGTAAATACTCAATACGGCTTGCGGCCTCGGTGGAAACGAAGTTCACATCCACGCCGAGATCCTCTGCCAGACGGTTTGCAAAGTAGACATCATATCCCTGATACTCTCCGTTCTCATCCACATAGCCAAATGGATTCTTGTCGGAAAATACACCGATGTTGATTGTGCCGCTCTCCTTGATCTCGTCTAAGGTGCGGTATACCACATCTGCGGATGCATCGCCTGCGGCTGCCTGTGTATCTGCGGTAACTCCTGTCTGCGCATCACTGCTGCTCTCCGCTGCATCTGTATTGCCACAGCCTGCCAGCATTGCTCCAGTTAATGTCAGTGCTGTAAACAGTGCCAGTCTCTTCGTTAATCTTTCTTTTTTCATAATATTGTCCTCTCTTTCTATTCCAAACTTCCATCGAAGCTTCAGAATCAACCTTTTGTGCCGCTCTCTAGTCGCGGACTGCCTCAAATTCAAATGTGTGCAGAAACTTTTTCGCACGCTCTGTCGTCGGATGGGTAAAAAATTCATCCGGCTTTCCTTCTTCCACAATCTCTCCCTGGTCAATAAAGACCACACGGTCTGCAACCGCCCTTGCAAAGGACATCTCGTGTGTGACGATCACCATAGTGCTTCCTGTCTTAGCAAGCTCTAACATCGTATCCAGTACCTCGCGCACCATCTCCGGATCAAGCGCTGCGGTCACCTCATCGAACAGCATAATCTCGGGGTGCATCATCAGTGCACGCACGATCGCAACACGCTGCTTCTGACCGCCGGAAAGCTGTCTCGGAAAACTGTCACACTTGTCGAGAAGCCCTACTTTTTCCAGAAGCTGTTTTGCCTCGGAAACGGCATCCTCCCTGCTTCTCTTCTGCACCTTAAGCGGCGCCAGGATCACATTTTCCAGGATCGTCTTGTGTGGAAAAAGCTCGTAGCTCTGAAATACCATCCCGACCTTCTGGCGGATCCCGGCGATATTCTTCGCCTTTCCGTCGATGGTCTCGCCTCGGAGTGTAATGCTTCCCTCCTGTATCGGCTCTAAGGCGTTGATACATCGAAGCAGTGTGCTCTTACCGCATCCGGATGGTCCGATGATAACCACAACCTCTCCTTTGTGGATGGTCAGGCTTAGATCCTTTAAGATCTCATTTCCCTCGTAGGACTTTTTGATATGTTCAATTTTTAACAATTCTTCTGCTTCTGCCTTCATATCAGTTACTCCATTTCTTTTCCAGATGTCCCGCCAGCATACTGATCGGCCAGCATGCCAGGAAATACAGTACAAACACGGTTCCGTACAGTCCGAACGCCGCATTCGGCGATGCCATACGGTTTGCCTCGATGATCTGCTGTGTCACCTTTAACACCTCCACCACACCGATCATCATCACAAGGCTTGTCGTCTTGATCATACGGGTGACCAGGTTGATCGACAGCGGGATCAGACGCCGCAGGGTCTGCGGGATAATAATGTAAAAATAAATCTGACTTCTCGTCATTCCAAGCGCTGCACCACTCTCATACTGGTGCTTCGGGATACTGATTAACGCGCCGCGCACCAGATCTCCCATCTCTGCGGTTCCCCAGAATGTAAATACGATTACCGATGCAAACTCCGCCGATAAATTCCAGCCAAACATCCGCGTCGTTCCGAAAAACACGAGAAACAACAGTACCATCTGCGGCATAATGCGGACAATCTCCAGATACACTCTTGTCACTGCTTTTGTCACCGGATTCTTCCATGTCATGACGATGCCGAGCAGAATGCCGAGCGGAATACTGATGACCACGGAGATCAGGCTGATCTTAAGTGCCACCCACAGACCGCCCAGAAGCCTTATCATGTTCTTGCCCTTAAACAGGACACTAATTCCCAAATCCGGCATAGCGCAGCCTCCTCTCTAACAACGTTCCAAGGATGGATACCGGAAGTAAAATAATCAGATAAAATACCACCAGTAAGAACAGGCACTCCGCTGTCTTATAGTAAAGCCCGATCAGGTCTTTTGCTGTAAACATCAGATCCATCAGACTGATTGCTGAAAACACACTCGTCTCTTTTAACAGGAAGATCACATTCGCCACAAATGCCGGTACGCTGATGGATACCGCCTGTGGCAGGATGACATAGAGCACTGCCTGCTTTTTCGTCATGCCAAGGCTTAACGCGCTCTCCATCTGGATCGGCTCGATCGCCTCGAGTCCGCTGCGGAACGCCTCCGCCATATAGCTTCCTCCCAAAAGTGCCAGACCCGCCACGCCGCAGACATCCGCGGAGATGGAAAGTCCCACCTTCGGCAGTCCGAAATAGATAAAAAAGAGCTGCACCAGAAGCGGTGTGTTGCGGAACAATTCGATATATATTTTTACAATCTGTCTCGCCACCGGTATCTTATAATGTACAATCAGCGCACATATAAGACCAATGATGATTGAAAATGCAATTCCCATCCAGCCGATCCGGAGTGTCAGCCACATGGCTTTCTGATACAGCGGCAGGTATTGCGAGATGACTTCCCAGTTCACATTTTCACATCCTATCTTATTTCTTATTATTCCTAGCTGTTTTATATGATAAAAGAAATATACTCCTACTTTATATATATGTCAAGTAGGAAATTAAATAATTTCTTTTTGTTCTAAAAAAGAAACAGAAGCATTCTGTGTCAGAGAATCCTTCTGTTTTGTTCTGTTACTCTATTTCTATTATTCTATGCAGTTTTAATATTATGCTTTCCGGATGCCGTCGTTCATGCTTCCCATCCGGTATCCGCCGAGATCGAGTGTCACATAGGTAAAACCGATCTCCTTGCATGCCGCATTGACCTTCTGGTAAAAATCGTCTGCAAACATTTTTGCAAAATCCTCCGTGCCGATCTCGATACGGGCAATCGTGTTCGTTCCGCTCTCGTGAATCCGCACGCGCACCTGATGAAATCCGGCATCCAGCAGAAGCTGCTCCGCGCGGTCCACCATGCCAAGGCGCTCCTCGGTGATCTCCTCCCCGTAGACAAAGCGGGAAGAAAGACATGCAAACGACTGCTTATTCCATGTCGGAAGCCCCAGCCCGTGGGAGAGTTCGCGGATCATGCTCTTGTTCATCCCCGCCTCGCGCAGCGGACTAAGCACGGAAAGCTCGGCAACCGCCATCAGTCCCGGGCGGTAATCGCCGTTGTCGTCCAGATTGGACGCCTCCGCCACGTAGGGGATGTCGTACTCCTTTGCAATATCCCAGATCTTTGTGAAAAGCTCCTTCTTGCAGAGGTAGCAGCGGTTGGTCGGATTATGGGAAAATCCCTCAATCTGCAATTCCTCCGACTCCACCACGATATGTTTTATGTGCTCCTTCTCACAGAATGCTTTTGCCTCTCTTAATTCTCTCTCCGGAAAGGAACAGGAGCGAGCCGTCACTGCGACCGCCCCATCTCCCAGCACGTCATGTGCCACTTTTAATAAGAATGTCGAATCCACACCGCCGGAAAATGCAACAACCATCTTCCCTTTTTCCCGGATCGACTGTTTTAATGCTTCCATTTGTTCCATCGTATTCTAAACCCGCTTTCTTCCATTTTAATTACACAAACGGATTGTAAAAACGGCTTCCGTTGCTGAAGGTAATCATCAGTGCCACCGCGGAAAATGCCGCCGTCACAATCAGCACCGCATAGTCTGCCGCCGCCAGCGGCTTTCCCATATACCAGGTGCGCTTCTTGTGCTTTCCGAACCCACGGAGCTCCATCGCATTGCTGACCACGTCGATGCGATCCATGCTGGAGAATACCAGCGGGAAAATGATCGCCGCCACGTTCTTGATGCGGTCGCCGAGCTTCGCCTTGCCAGACATCTCAATTCCCCTCGCCTCCTGGGCGTGCTTGATTTTTGCAAAATCATCCTGCACATCCGGAATATACCGGAGCGCAATCGCCACGGAGTAACCGATCTTGTAGCTGACACCAACACGGTTTAAAGAAGCGGCCAGTTCGCTCGGATTCGTTGCCACGATAAACATGAACACCGCTGGAATGACCGTCAGGTATTTTACCATCACGTTGAACTCATAAAACAGCTGCTCTTTTGTCAGCGTGTAATGTCCAAACAGATGCACTATCGGCGTCTCCGTTCCGTAAATCTTCGTCCCCTGTCCCGGAGAAAAGAAGAAAATGGCGATGAGATTGATCACCAGAAAAAACATGATGAACTTGAATACCGTACCGACCTGCTTCCACTTCGTCTTCGACATGGCAAAAATAATCAGGCTGCACACAAGCATGACCAAGAGCACCCGCGTATCGTAGGAGATCATGCTGGTGATCGACCACAGGAGGAAAAACAAAAGCTTTGTCACCCCGCTCAGACGGTGAATCCATGTGTCTTTTTCTTCATATGATAATACGCGCGACATTATGCTTCCTCCTCTCTTTCCGCCGCTCTCATCTGCCGCTCGTAGCCGATAAAGCGCTCCACGAACTGTGTCGGCTCTGCAATGCCGCAGCGCACCGCCAGATCGTAGAGAGATGTTTTCTTCAAATAGGCACGATCCGCCACCGCGTCATCCGTGAGTACCGCCGCCGGAGCGGTATCTGCCAGAAGCCTGCCGTCAGCAATCACGACCGCGCGGTTCGTATACTCTAACATGAGATGCATGTCATGTGTGATCATGATGATCGTAATGCCGTACTCCTCATTCAGCTTCTTTAAAAACTCCATGATCTCCGTATAATGTCTGTAGTCCTGTCCCGCCGTCGGCTCGTCCAAAATCAGCACCTGCGGATGCAGCACGAGGATCGAAGCGATCGTCACGCGCTTCTTCTGACCGAAGCTTAACGCGGAGACCGGCCAGTTGCGGAACTGGTAGATGCCGCAGATCTTTAAGGTTGCATAGACCCGCTCCTTAATCTCCTCCTCGGGCACGCCGCGCACCGCAAGTCCCAGCGCCACCTCATCATAGATCATCGGTTTGCTGATCATCTGATTCGGATTCTGCATGACAAGTCCGATCTTCTCGCCGCGCTCCTTGATCGACCAGTCTGCAATGTCCTCGCCGCCAAACAGAATCCGCCCCTGACCGGGCTTTAAAAAGCCGCAGATGAGATTCGAGAGCGTCGACTTTCCGGCACCGTTCTTGCCAACAATCGCCAGCATCTCGCCCTTTTGTACCTGCATATGGATGTCGGTTAGAATCGGCGTTCTTCCGTCATAGGAAAAAGCAAGATTCTCCACCGAGAGGATGACGTCATCCCCCGGTTTTTTCTCCGGCAGTGCAACCTTCTCGTTCCAGCGGCACAGCGCCTCCTTATAACCGGACAATTCCATCGTCTCCACATGCGCCGGATGCGTCTCGGGACGGATCTCGCATCCCGCATGCTTAAGCGCCGTGATGTAGAGTGGCTCGCGGATTCCCTCCTCCGCCAGTACATTGGCTGCCAGAAGTTCATCCGGCGTCGTATCCGCCACGATCTTTCCCTCACCGACGACAATGATGCGGTCCACATCCCGGTACAGTGCATCTTCCAGACGATGCTCAATAATCAGGATCGTTGCCCCTTTTGCCTTCTGTAGCTCATCGATCAAAGCGATCGTGCGCTTTCCCGTCGCCGGGTCCAGATTGGCAAGCGGCTCGTCAAAAAGCAGAATTTCCACATCGCAGACCAGCACGCCCGCCATGGATACGCGCTGCTTCTGTCCACCAGACAGCGCCCCCGGCGCGTGATCGAGCAGGTCTTTTACATCCACAGCGTCCGCCGCTTTGTCCACGCGCCCGCGCATCTCGTGATATTCCACTCTGTCATTCTCCAGCGCAAATGCGATATCCTCCGCCACCGTAAGCCCGATGAACTGACCGTCCGTGTCCTGCAAAACCGTACCCACAGACTTCGACAGTCCAAAAATACCAAGCTTTGCGGGATCCTCGCCCTTAATGCGGTAAGTCCCCGTGATATCTCCGGCATAGGAAAACGGCACAAGCCCGTTGATGCAGTGCGCTAATGTCGACTTTCCGGAACCGGACGGTCCGACGATCAGTACCTTCTCCCCCGGATAAATTGCGAGATTGATGTCCTTTAGCGTCGGTTCCTTCTGGGAACGATATTTAAAAGAAAAATTCTGAAATTCTATGATCGGTTCCATTCCGAAATCCTCGTCTTCCTCTCTTGTGGTACTTCCCGACTATTATACTTGATAATAATTCCAAATGGAAGAAAAAGTGCGCGGAACCGGTCACATTTTGCACCCCGTCTCCGCGCACTCTGTCTGCTTCTGTCTTTCTGCTGCTGCCGGAATCCGCCTAGTCCTCCTTGGAGAGACTGGACGATTTTGCTCCGATCTTGGAGTATCCTGCTGCGATCAAAGTACCAAGAATACCAATAATAATCACGTTTCCAAGGCATGCCCATGCACCCTGTGCAAATACCTTGTTGGCAGGCTCTGCGTAGATCACAATGTCAAGTACCGGCGCAACGATCACCCATGCAGCGAGGTTGGCAACAACCTGCACAACGTTGAACAGCACGATCTGTTTCTTCTCGAATCCGCCGTCCTTGATCGCATATTTTGCAGCGAAAAGTCCGACCAGAATACCGAATACCGCATCTGGGAATACCCAGCTCCACCATACGCTTCCATAAAACAGTGCATCACCGATTGCATGTCCCAGAAGACCGACAATACCGCCGACTACCGGACCGAATACGGCTGCAAGGAATGCGAGCAATGCCGCTCTCGGCTGTAATGCGGTGTTCGGGATAAATCCCAGAGGGATCTGTACCTCTGTCAGCGCAACGAACAGCGCGGTGCCAATACCGGTTGCAACAACTTCCTTAATACCAAACTTCATTTTCATAACAAAGTCCTCCTCTCATTTGTATCTGCACTGTAGTATAACACACACTTTTCCGATTTACCAGATAGAATTTATTCCTGTCATACCTTTTTACCAGAGCTTCAGCACGCCGATTGCCGTCTTCATAAACTTGTACTTCACCGTCTCAAGTTCTCCCGCCGCCGCTTTTAACTCCCTGCGGATCTCGATATGCTGCGGACAGTGCTGCTCACATTTGCCGCAGCCCACACACTGCGACGCACTCGCCGGATTCTTGCGGAACGCCGTACACTGCAGATAATCCCTGCGGCCGGACTTTTTTCCTTCGGAGTACATCGCATTGTAGCAGCGGAATGTCCCGGGGATATCCACGCCGCGCGGGCACGGCATGCAGTAACCGCAGCCGGTGCATCCCACCTTGACGTGCTTTGTGATCTCCTGCCGCACCGCTTCCACCAGCGCGCGGTCCGACTCCGTCATACACCCGACGCCGTATTCCGAAGCTGTGCGCACGTTCTGTTCGACCATCTCCATGGAATTCATGCCGGAGAGCACGCAGGTCACCTCCGGCTGGTCGTACAGCCACTTGAGTGCCAGTTCTGCCGGGGTGCGGTGCTCCTCATCCTGTGCGAACAGTTCCTTCGCCGACTCCGGCAGCAGATTGACCAGCCTGCCGCCGCGCAGCGGCTCCATGATAATCACCGGAATCCCCTTCGCATGCGCGTAGCGCAGTCCCTCCACGCCCGCCTGCGAATGTTCGTCCATATAATTATACTGGATCTGGCAGAAATCCCAGTCATAGGCGTCGATCAGCTGCATGAACATATCCGATCTGCCATGATAAGAAAATCCGATGTTGCGGATCTGTCCGGACGCCTTTTTCTCCCGGATCCAGTCCTCCATGCCGAGCTTTTTTAACTTTTCCCAGGTGGGAAGATCCGTCAGCATATGCATCAGATAGTAATCAATATAATCTGTCTGTAAGCGGCGCAGCTCCTCCTCGAACATCTTCTGGGCGCCCTCCACCGACTTGATCAGGTAGTGCGGCAGCTTGGTCGCCAGGTAGATGCGTTCCCTGCAATGATTGCGCGCGAGGATCTCCCCGACCGCCGCCTCATTTCCGGCATAGACATATGCGGTATCGAGATAGTTCACACCGGCATCTATCGCCGCCATGACCTCCTTTTCCGCCTTATCGATATCGGCATGCCCGCCCTCCTTGGTAAAACGCATACACCCGTAGCCGAGCACCGAAATCTCATTTCCGTTTTTATCCTTGCGATACTGCATGATCATCCGATCTCCTCCAACTGCTGCAGCCAGACAGCCGCACACGCGTCCGACGGCATCCGCAGATCCCCGCGCGGAGAGACCGCCACACTACCGACTTTCGGTCCGTCCGGCAGACAGGAACGCTTGAATTGCTGTGCAAAAAAGCGCCGGTAAAAGGTTTTCAGCCATTTTAAGATCGTCTCATCGTCGTAGACGCCGTCAAACGCCACTTTTGCGAGACGGTACACCTTTTTCGGTGCAAATCCCAGACGCAGCATGTGGTACAGGTAAAAATCATGAAGCTCGTACGGTCCCACAAGATCTTCCGTCTTCTGCGAGATCTTTCCGTCCTCCGGCGGCAGAAGCTCCGGAGATACCGGCGTGTCCAGCACATCCGTCAATACCGCGCCAAGCTTCTCATCCCCGCAGGTATCCGCGTAGTAGCGCACCAGGTGGCGCACCAGCGTCTTCGGAACGGAGGCATTGACCGCATACATGGACATGTGATCGCCGTTGTACGTCGCCCAGCCGAGTGCAAGCTCCGAGAGATCGCCGGTTCCGATGACCATGCCGCCCTCTTTGTTGGCAATGTCCATCAGAATCTGCGTCCGCTCTCTTGCCTGGCCGTTCTCATAGGTCACATCATGAACGGCCGGATCCTGCCCGATATCACGGAAATGCACATTCACCGCTTCCTTGATGTCGACTTCCGTAAAATCCGCGCCGAGGCACCGGATCAGGGACACCGCGTTGTCATAGGTCCGGTCCGTCGTCCCGAAGCCCGGCATCGTGACTGCCTTGATCCGGTCGTGCGGCATGCCGAGCAGATCGAACGCGCGCACGGTGACAAGCAGCGCCAGTGTGGAATCCAGACCGCCCGAAATGCCCACAACCGCCGTCTTACAGTGCGTATGCTCCAGACGCTTTTTTAATCCCGCTGCCTGAATGGCAAGGATCTCATCACAGCGTCTGATACGGTCCGCCTCGTTTCCCGGCACAAACGGCATCGGGTCGATGAAGCGGGTCAGAGCCGTCTCCTCCGTTTCAAGAGAAAAACGCACCTCCACATAGCTGTCATCCGCCATCTCAAACGTCGTCATCCGGCGGCGCTCCGCCTCGATCCGCTTGACATCGATCTCCGTGCAGATCACACCGCTTCCGAACCGCTCCGATTCCTTTAGAATATGACCGTTCTCGGCAATCACATTGTGTCCG
>ERZ827528.4483-NODE-4483-length-10296-cov-3.039352_pt1 | contig 10296 bp, 6 predicted proteins | sample MGYA00519768_ERZ827528 | MGnify/ENA primary metagenome ERZ827528 (study PRJEB31778, sample SAMEA3449343) | human gut metagenome | biome: human gut; feature: human-associated habitat; material: faeces | place: United Kingdom | collected 2010/2012 ...
CGAAATTTTCATTCTTTCCACCGTAGCAAACCTGAAGATTCTTTTTTACGCCAAGTCCAATCATACCAAGCAATGACTTTGCATCAATGAATGTTCTGTCACATTTTACATCAATATCAAAATCACAACCACCTGCAGCACGTACGAAATCTTTTACTTCATCCATGTCTGATAACCGAATTACTTTAACAGTTTCATACATAATCCAACACCTCTTTCTACCTTTAAACAAGATATTATTTTTATCATCCCCGAGTTTAGAAACGATTATGCCACTTTTTTTTTCATCTGTCAAAGTTCCGCAAACTCTATATTTCTTAGGTTTTTCCTGCATAATGACGGTAAACGCGCAACCGTTTTACTCAGATTCCTACCGTTTTTTTTCGTGTATTTATATTTATACCTGCTATCTTATGCAATTTCTCCAAAAAATTGCCTTTCCAATCACAAAAACAGGAATTTTTTGACGAAAACTAATTTTTTTAAAGTGGTTTCCCACTTTTTTTCAGAATATCCACATATAATTCTCCGATCGGACTGACCTTTATCCCCTTGTGCCGGATATAGCCGATCCGCATCTTTTCGCTCTCTGCCAGCGGCACTGCCGCATAATCATTACCGTTTAATTCTTCACAGATAATCCCGGAACAGAGTGTATAACCATTCAGACCAACCATCAGATTCAGCATGGTCGCGCGGTCATTTGCCTTAATGATTCTCTTATATTCATACGTTGAAAGTACTTCCTCTGCCAGGAAGAACGAATTATTGCTTCCCTGATCAAAGGACAGGCACGGATATTCCTTCAGCTCCTCCATAGTGATCTCTGCCTGATCTGCAAGCGGATGATCCTTCCAGAGATAGACGTACGTTCCACAGGAAAACAGGTCGTGGAACTCAAGGTTATTGTCCTTCAGCAGCTTGTTCAGCACCTTCGCATTAAAGTCATTCCGATATAAGATCCCAAGCTCGCTCTTGAAGTTCTTTACATCCATCAGCACATCATACGTTCTCGTCTCATAAACCGCAAACTCGTACTCATCCATACCAAACTGCTTCACCAGCTCCACAAACGCCTTTACGGCAAAACTGTAATGCTGCATCGACACGCTGAATTTTTTCTTTCCCTTGGTGCGATAAATATAGCGGTTTTCGAGAAGCTGATACTGGTCTGTGACCTGACGTGCGTAACCCAGAAACTCCTCTCCCTCCGGGGTCAGTACTGTTCCGTGGCTGCTGCGCTTGAACAGCTCAATTCCGATCTCTTTTTCCAGCTCCTTGATTGCTCCAGAGAGACTCGGCTGTGAAATATAGAGTGCCTTTGCCGCCTCATTCATGGATCTGGAATCTGCGGCCTGAATTACGTAGCGAAGCTGTTGTAGTGTCATAAGTAAAATTCCCTTTCTGATATAAATTAATATGCGAAACTGCCATTCGCGGTGGAGAGAAAATGCCGCGGATGGCAGTGTTCGCTGATATCTATTATTTTAAAATCTGAAGCTGTTCCCTTTTATTTGGCAAACAGGGCTGTGGAATAGTATCTGTCTCCGTTATCCGGCAGGAGCACAACGATGGTTTTGCCTTTATTTTCCTCTCGTTTTGCAAGCTGGATTGCTGCATACAGAGCTGCTCCGGAGGAAATTCCTGCGAGAATCGCTTCCTCGGCTGCCAGATATTTTCCGGTCTCGAAAGCATCCTCATTTTCTACCTTGATGATTTCATCGTAAATGCTGGTATTCAGAGTCTCCGGCACGAAACCTGCGCCGATTCCCTGGATTTTATGCGGTCCGGAAACACCCTCAGACAGTACCGGTGAGGATGCCGGCTCTACTGCTACAATTTTTACTTCCGGTTTTTTCTCTTTTAAATACTCACCCGTTCCGGTGATCGTTCCGCCGGTGCCGACACCTGCAACGAAGATGTCAACCTCTCCGTCGGTATCTTCCCAGATCTCCGGACCTGTTGTCTTTTTGTGGGTTGCCGGGTTTGCCGGGTTCACGAACTGGCCTGCGATGAAGCTGTTAGGGATCTCTTTTGCAAGCTCATCGGCTTTCTCGATCGCACCCTTCATACCCTTTGTTCCATCGGTCAGAACAACCTCTGCGCCGTATGCTTTTACAATGTTGCGGCGCTCTACGCTCATGGTTTCCGGCATCGTAAGGATCATACGATACCCTTTTACGGTAGCTGCCGCTGCCAGTCCGATTCCGGTGTTTCCGGAAGTCGGCTCGATGATAACGGAACCTTCTTTTAAGAGGCCCTTTGCCTCAGCATCCTCGATCATCGCTTTTGCGATACGGTCTTTGACGCTTCCTGCCGGATTGAAGGATTCTACTTTTGCGATCAGTTTCGCCTGCAGTCCTTCTTTTTCTTCAATTCGTTTCAGTTCTACCAGCGGAGTTTTTCCTACAAGATCCAGAATGCTGTCATATACCTTTGCCATCGTTGATTTCCTCCTTACTTTTGCTCGCTTTTTCTCTATTTCCCTATTTCCTATTGAGTTTGTATGTTTTAAGTTGTTTCCATCTTATTCCAATCGTTTTAAAATGTCAACACATTTCACTGATATGATCAGAAAAGATGGTTAGAGCAGACCTGCAAGCGCAATACTGACCGCCATTCCGACTAGGGAAGAAAGCAATGCACCCGCCAGTGTGTACCGCGTTTTTTTGATGTGGACCGCTCCGAAATAGACCGCCATCGTATAAAAAACCGTCTCCGTACACGACATCATAATCGAAGCTGCCCGTCCGGCGAAGGAATCACACCCCGCCTCTTTGTAGAGATCCAGCAGCAAACTCACCGCCGCACTGTTGGAAAAGAGACGCACAACCCCGAGCGGCACCAGGGCAGATGGAATCCCCGCCGGTTCCAGCACCGTTCCGAACAGTTTTCCAAAATCCTCCAGAAATCCCGATGACCGCAGCACACCGACCGCCGCCATCAGCCCGATTAAGGTCGGCACAATTCCGATCACCGTCCGCATGCCGTCCTTCGCCCCGTTCAGAAAATCGCCGAACACATCCTGTTTCATCAAAAGCCCCAGTCCGACCACATAAAAAATCAGCACGGGAACCATCAGATCCGAAAGTGCCGAAAGAATACGCAAAAAAATCCCCTCCCCGGAAAAATCCTATCAGATACACTCCGATACAATTTATTCCGCGGGCGGGGATTTATGTAATTTTATTTCACTTTAATCTGAAACAGACGCGCCATATACGTCTCCGGGAAGTGAATCTGCAGCGTCTTGCTGTAGTCATCGTAATGGAACACATCACCGCAGGCCTTCGGGTAAATGCAGCTTACTTCCAGCTCTTTTCCCGGGAATGCACGGTCAAGCGGAACCTCAAAACCGGCCTCTCCGCCGCGTCTCCACACACCAAGATAAATTACATCTCCCGGCACACGGATTCCGGCTGCGAGGTGTTTTTCTTCATTGTCTGCCCATCCCATCGGCCAGAACGGAACGCCGTCCTTGATGCCGCTGCGGATCTCTTTGTAGCAGTCAATTCCCTCTTTTACAAGTTCAAACCGCTCCGGCGAAATTTCTGCGAGATGGCCGCTTTGGTGAATACGAAGCAGCAGCGCATTGACCATATTGAAAATAACTTCCTCTTTTGTGCCGTCCCGCAGCGGATATGACCAGATCGCCGCCTGCTCCGGCGTCACGCCGATGGCTGCATTCGCCGAAATCGTCGCATAATTGCGGTAATCCTCCTGATCGCTCGTCGACTGAATGCTGTTTCGCGCCAGCATCGCATAGTCCATCCGAAGACCGCCGCTCGAGCAGTTCTCAATGACAAGATCCGGATACTTTTTGTAGATGCCATCCAGCCATGCCAGATACGCTCTCTCATGCTCCAGAAGACCGTCTCCAAAACTGTCTGCATCCACTTCCGTACCAATACCAGGCTCAATATTGTAGTCCATCTTGATATAGCCGACACCGTAGTCCCGTACCACACGGTCGATGACTTCGGTCACATGCTCAATCACAAGCGGATGACGGAAATCCAGCTGATAACGGCTTCTGTCATACACACGCTTGCCGTGGCGCAGGAAGAAGCACTCATCCGGCAGAATGGAAGCCTTCTTACAGTTGATACCCATAACCTCCAGCTCCAGCCAGACACCAGGAATCATGCCCTTCGAACGAATATAATCCGTCACCTCACGCACTCCATTCGGAAAGCGCTTTTTACTCTCCTGCCACTCACCGACACTGTCCCACCAGTTGCCGTCCGCATACCAGCCGGCATCAATGACAAAATACTCACATCCGGCCTTCTCTGCCGCATCCACCAGCGGGAACTCTTTTTCTGTGGTCGGATCTCCAAACAGACAATTCATATAATCATTGAAAATAACCGGCAGATTTTCATTATCTTTGTTCGGACGGCGGATCTTTCTGCGGTACTTCGTCAAAGTACCAATCGCTTCCTCGAAATCATCATGACCTACGCCGACAGCCACCGGAACCGTTGTAAAGGAATCTCCCGGCTTCAGGTTCTTCGACCAGTGTGACTGAATCTCTGTCGGACCGCTCACCGCCAGATAAAAATGGCAGTTCTGATCTCCGATCTCATAATGCCAGGAACCACTGTGGTCAATCTCAAAAAACAGACTCGAATCTGCCGCACTGTTTCCAATATATCCCATCGGCACATATTCCTTCGCCGACCAGTTGCCCGTATTCGTAATCTCAATCGTCTTCGAAGTTCTCTGATAATTATGCGGCTGCGTCTGCGCCATGCCAAGATCTGCAAACCGGTACTTCTTCACCGTCAGCTCCTTCTGCCATCCATTGTGAACCACAACCATCGACATCTTGTCATCCGAGCTGACAAGCTCTGGAATTCCCTCTTTCTGTTCCTTCTCAATACCCCAGTAACTAAAACTCGAAATGTACTCCAGTGTCTGGTCTTCCTTTCCTTCGTTCGTCACTGTATTGTACATTCTCGCAACCGGAATCCCATCAAAAAACTGCATCACAAACTCCACCTTCGCGCCCGTCACATCATCCGACTGCACAATCCGAAGCAGATCCCCGTTCTCATTTCTCTCCTCCGAAATCGAATCAAACTTCAGCATAAAGCCCGGAGCCGTCACAATATACTTATTTCCATGCTTCTCATACGGCCGGTTATACCCCGAAAAATTCACCTGCACCAGCTGGAAGCTCTCCTTAATCTGAGCTTCCCGCATTCCTTCCATCATCCACACTCCATCCGGCTTCCGGCAAAGATTCTCCGCGTCAAACGGTGCATGTGAAAAATGAAACAGCTTCAGCTGATTCTCTTCCGTCACCCCAAACACAATATGAATTCCATTCACATCATAACAAATCAGCTCTGCCTTGATCGGGGTCTCAATCCTGCTCGTCCATTTCTGCATCTTAAAAACCCTCCTTTGGAAATTTTTCTCATATTTCCAGCATATAACTTGTCCCCTTTAAAGTCCAGCACATTCTTGCTTTTTCCATCCTATTCTTTTCAACCATCTTGCGCCGATCCGCCCTTCAGGCGGATCCAGACTTTCCTCCCGTTCTCACTCCCAGCTCACGCGCCAGCCGTTATTTCACAACCCCAAACGTCGCAATCTCAAACTCCAGGAGTGTCACATGATACACCCCGTTCTCATCCGGGCAAAGTACCTCACCCTTCTCTTCCACTACATTACTGCGGTAAACCTCTTTCATCCAGCTCTCCTTTCGGAAAGAAAGTACCTCATCCTGCGGCATATTGTTCACAAACCGCACAAACAGATCGTCCTTTGCAAGTCCCTTCTTAAACGCCGTCAGATGAATTCCTTCCCCTTCAAAGCGGAGGAAGCTCATTTCCAGCGGCATCTCGCCCGATACGAGTTCCGGTTTTACCTGACCCGGCTTTCTGAGCCATGCCTTTGAAAGACCGGCCTGTGCTGCTGTCAGATCCTGCTGGAATGCGTAACCCTCGGTAAATGCCTCGCCCGTCTTACCGGCTGCATACGGCACAACTTCAAACTCCAGGGTAAACGTTCCGATCTGCTGCGCCTTTGGCGTCGGGAAATAACCCCAGTCACCCATCTCCGCAACGGAACGAAGCAGCGTTACCGCAATCGCATTCTCCTCATCCGCCAGAACCTCATATTCATACAATCCGCGGTTTGCCACAAGAAGACCATTTGTCTCATCTTCCATTGCAGCAAAACACTGCTGTCTTTCACATCCGCAGGGATTCGTCCAGGTATCATTATGACGGTTATTTCTCTTTACAACCTCAAAGGCAGAATCTGCCAGATGCATGGATGTATTCAGACCGGTCGGCATTACAACGCGGACTCTGTGATCCTTTGCCTGATTACAGATCGTCGTTGCGACATGCAGACCTTTTCCCGATTTTTCCAGTGTCAGAACCGTCTTTACTTCCATCGGAACCAGTTCCTTCGAACGGTTTGCCACACGCGTATATGGGTCAATACACATCTCACGCTGTCTCTGCAGTTCCTCTCCCATACCAGACGGAATCATCATTTCGTGACAGATCTCAACTACCGTGCGGAATGTATTTTTCTCCACACAGCGAATCTCAGCTTTCATGCCTTTCGTTGTGATTGTCTGTTTTCCAGAGTCCTGAATATAAATATATTCATTTCCCATATCTCCGGTATCTTCATAGAATCCCAGATTTTCATACGTTCTTCCGGTTTCCTTATTCAGAATCTGGTAGGAACCATCCTCATTGACCGTAACTTTCAGGTTTTCATTTTCCAGAACGCGCTCATTCGCAAAATCTGCAGAGGTTTCCTGGTTCTGATCCGGCTCTGCCTGCTCCAGATAATATGTTGCATATCCCATCGCCGGAACTTCTGCCTCAAACGTTACCAGCACCTTCTTTGCCATATATGGCTGACGGAACCGGTCATCCGGCAGATCGTATCCGAAGGAAATTCCTGCATTTTCGATTTTTGCCGGAACTGCATTTCCGTTTGCATCGCAAAGCACCAGATTTGGCATTTCTACAGCCTCGGCCGCCTCATAACCATCCCATACAAACAGATTGTAATCGCGGAACAGGTGCAGTTCTTTTGCAATGACCTGTTTTTTCGCAGTGCCAGAAGTATTCCATACAACGAACGGAATCTTTTCACTGTTTCCAGGAAGTGCCGCGGTATTCACCTGATCGGTCAGGTATTCTACACTCTCATCGTAAATCGCATCTGCCACCTGTCTGCTCTTCGCAAAGCGGGTTTTCATTTCTTCATTTACTTCATCGACGCTGCAGCCGCAGATGCTGTCATGCGGATGATTCTGCATCAGCTTTTTCCAGCTGTAAATCATCTGGTCTTCCGGGTATGCTTTGCCAAGCACCTCTGCCATGGCTGCCGCCGGTTCTGCTTTCCGCTCCAGCGCTGTTTCGCCGGCACGGTTGTCCACTTTCAGTCCCATCCAGGAGGAAGCGGTGTTTGCCAGTGTCCATCTTCCGTCTGTTTCCTGGCTTGTCAGCTCGCCTTTTACCGTAGAGAAATTCTCGGAAATTTCTTTTTCCATTGCCTTTACATAGGTTTTGAAATCCGAATGAATAAATTCAATGTCCGGGTACAGTTTCCGTGCGACACGGATTGCCTCGGTAATGTCCTTCTGCAATGGCTGATGGTCGCATCCGTTCATCATCAGAAGCTGATGTGTTGCCGCAAATTTTCTCGCATCGGCCAGTTTTTTGTCCCAGTAAACTTTTGCTTCTGCCTCATCCACCGGAACCTCCACTCCGTTGTTATACCAGTTTGCAAACAGAATACCCGGCAGTTTCGTTCCGTCCGGGGATGCCCACATCATTTCGGAATACGTGGACTCATACTGTCCTCCGGTTACCTCATTATTCGGTCCGATCGGTTTTACACCGCGTCCGAACACAACCGCATCCATGCCCGCCTGCTTCAGCACCTGCGGCATCTGTCCCGCATTTCCGAATGCATCCGGGAAATAACCGACATTTCCGATCGCTCCGTAACGCGCTGCTTCCTGCATGCCAACCTGAAGATTGCGGACACATGCCTCACCGCTGGTCAGAAACTCATCCTGCAGAATGTACCACGGGCCAGTCTGGATTTTTCCTTCACGGACGCATTTTTCCACCTGCTCGCGTTTTTCCGGGCGCACTTCCAGGTAATCGTCCAGGGCAATCGTCTGTCCATCCAGGAAAAATCCGCCAAATTCCGGATCGTTCTCTGCTTTTTCCAAAATATTGTCTACCAGCTCAATCAGTTTCATTCTGTGTTTTTCAAAAGACTGATACCACTCTCTGTCCCAGTGGGAATGGGAAATAATATGAACAGTTGTTTTCATGATGTGTTTCCTCCTGTTATAAAAATGATTTTCAAACTTAAAACTCTTTCTATTTAAGTCTTGTTCCTGTATTGCCGTGTTGATTTGATATATCATATCATAAAAAAACGCAATGCTTCTGTCAAGTATTTCTACGTTTTTCCATGATTTTATATCATTTTCTTTTTATTTGATATATCATTTTTAGTTTGACTTATCTTTTTCCCGAGATTATAATACAAAGCAAGTCGATATCACACTTTTACAAATACAGTTGTCACCAATCATACTATTTGAGGAATTTTACAGACATGGATAGAAATAAAAGAATAACGAAACCCAAATATGAAATCATCAAAGAAGCTCTTTTAGAGCGCATCCGCACCGGACAGTTTTCTTCCGATGCCGTGTTCTGCACGGAAAAAATGCTCTCGGAGCAATATGAGGTAAGCCGCATCACAGCAAAGCGGGCGATTGAAGATCTGGAACAGCAGGGAATTCTGTATCGAAAACGCGGCGTTGGAAGCTTTGTCTCGCAGAAAATCCCACCGGTTTCCTCCTCCGCATCAGAAACCGACAGCAAATCAAAAATGGTTTCCCTGCTGCTTCCCTTTGCCACAACACAGGGAAACATTTCGGAAACGATTGGTTCCTTAAGTGCCGCGCTGGCGGAAAAAGGATACTTTTTAAGCATTCATATCACCGGCTCTTCCTCTCCGAAGGAACGTGCCACACTGGAACTGCTCCGTTCTCAGAATATCGCCGGACTTGTCTACTATCCCAAGCGTGACAATATCCACCTGGAACAGTTAAACGATTTCCTGTTTGCAAACCGCCCGGTTGTCATCATCGACAAGCAGACCGACTGTCCGTATTTAAACAATGTTGTCTGCGACAATTACGATGGCGGACGGCAGCTCACCCGTCACCTCCTGGAACAGGGGCATCGCAACATCGCCTTTTTCACAACAGCTCCCCTTTCCGAAACCTCGTCGGTCCGTGATCGTTTCGGCGGATTTTTGCACGAAATAAAAGCCGCCGGAATCATGCCCGATTCCCGGCAGCTTATCACCTGGCCACATGCACTTTCTACAGAAGATGCCCTTTCAACAGAAATCACACCTTTTCAACAGCAGCTCCTTACCCTGCGGCAAAATGGAATTACTGCACTTCTCGCAGAAAATGATCAGGTTGCCGAACTCATCTTTCTCGCCTGCCGTACCATTGGCCTTAGGATTCCGGAAGATCTCTGCCTCTGTGGTTTTGATGACACGAGTCTCAGCCGGAGTCTTGAAATTACCTCTATTCATCAGGACTTTGAAAGCATCGGACGGGAAGCCAGCCGGATTCTCCTTTCCACACTGGAAAACCCTGCGGCGGAACCGGAAAAAATTGTGCTGCCGGTGACACTTGTTCCCCGGGCATCCTCGCTTCGAATGATAAAAACAGAATCCTAAAACCAGATCATTTTTCATCTGAATTTTCTTCCAGAAATTTTCGGATCTTCTCTGGCGGCAGCAATGCATAAATACTTTTATGGAATGTTGCCGCCACTTCCAGTTCTCCGTAATATCCTGTACGCACATCACAATTTCCCTGGAACGCCTCCCGCAGTGTCGCATTCAGCGCTGCTCCCTCATCACTGTCCATAAAATCTTTCAGCATCCGGCAGCAGGTGTGCGTGTTTTCATAATAGCGGCGGTATGCCGGATGAAATTCCCGCATCCATCCGCTCACGGATACACAGAACAACGCCGTCGGATGGATCACCGGCTGATAAAGAAGACGCCATTTTTCCTGCTGTACTGGATCTACCGCAAACGCAAGCAAAGAAACTTTCAGCTCTTCCATAAAACCCGGATAATCTTCCTCCGTCAGAGAGATAATTTTCTGATTGCGCAGATACTGGTTGATATTCGTCGCATCAATCTGCTCCGGAGAAATGTACTGTAAATAACGGGACATCATTTTCAAATCCGTACCTGCGTGCT
>ERZ827528.4489-NODE-4489-length-10283-cov-22.363903_pt1 | contig 10283 bp, 9 predicted proteins | sample MGYA00519768_ERZ827528 | MGnify/ENA primary metagenome ERZ827528 (study PRJEB31778, sample SAMEA3449343) | human gut metagenome | biome: human gut; feature: human-associated habitat; material: faeces | place: United Kingdom | collected 2010/2012 ...
CTTGGGGCAAAGTAAGCGGTGCAACTAAATACAGAGTTTACTACAAGGGCAGTAAGGGCTGGACAAAAATGGTTGATACAACTTCAACCTCATATATCGACAAGGATGTTTCATCGGGCAGGAATTACACCTATACTGTAAGATGTATTTCTGCTGACGGAAAGAGCTTTACAAGCGGTTATGATTCAAAGGGCAAAAGTGTAAAATATATTGCCGCCCCCGAAATTTCAAAGCTTGAAAATGTAAACGGCGGTGTGAAAATTACATGGAACAAAGTAAACGGTGCATCAAAGTATAGAATTTATCATAAAAATTCGTCAGATTGGTTCAGAGTATCAGATACGACTTCTAATTCTATAGTTGATAAATCTGTTGGTATGGGAACCTATACTTATACCGTGAGGTGTATAAGTGATGACGGAAAGAGTTTTGAGAGTGGATTTAACCCAAAAGGCTTAAGTATCAGATATAATCAAGCTCCTAAAATACTTGAAACCAATGTTGTAAACGGCGGTATTAAGGTGATTTGGGAGACTGAAAACAATACAAATTACAGATTGTACTGCAAAACAGAAGGTAAGGGCTGGACAAAAGTATGCGATAGCAAAACAGGTGTTGTGACACATAAAAATTTACAGCCGAATAAGACCTATACATACACTGTAAGAGCAATCAGTTCCGACGCTAAAAAGTATTTGAGCGGTTATGACCCTGTGGGAATGAGCGCAAAATATGTTGCCACACCGAAAATATCAAAGGCAGAATATACATATGACGGTATCAAGCTTGCGTGGAATAAGGTTGCAGGTGCTGAAAAATATCGTGTATATTATAAGGATGCTACCGGTTGGAATAAACTTGTAGATACAAAAGGTACAAGTTATCTTGACAAGGGACTTGTTTCAAGAGAACTCAGCGTAAAAGATAGTTCTGTAAACGGTCAGTATATTTATACTGTTCGCTGTATTTCAAGTAACGGCAAGGTTTTTCAGAGCGGTTATGATACAAAAGGTTCTAAGGCGAATTTAGGCAATGAATGTCCGGAAATTGTTCGTGTTGACTCAATGCATGGCGGAATTACAGTTTCATGGACAGATGTTTGCGAAGATAATTCAAAGTATCGTATTTATGTAAAAGAAAAAGGTTCGTGGAAAAAGCTTGCCGATACAACAAATAATTATTACACTCATAAAAATGTAAAAGCAGGACAGAGCTACACTTATACCGTAAGATGTGTTTCTAAGGACGGCAAGAAATTTACAAGTATCTATAATCCGTCAGGTGTGACATTTAAGTATAAGACTACAGATAAAACAAGAGATGCATACATAGATTATCTGCTCAAGCATGAATCGGAATGGTTACCTGAACTCAAGGTAGGAAATGTTGCTTTGGCTGGTGTGCAGTTTGCCGATCTCGATTTTGACGGTGTTCCCGAGCTTATAGTACAGGAAGCAGGAGATAAGGAATACTATTTGAAAGCAAAAGTATATACCTTTAAGGACGGAAAGTTCTCGTTAGTCGGATTTGATGATTATAGAACTTATATCCCGAATCAACTGACTTATTTCTATGACAAATCTGCTAAGAAATATATAATTAATGCCGTTGAATTGTCAACCTCAAATGTTGACCGTTATCTTGACTGCGAAAACTATACATTGAATTATGACGGCACAGTTTTGGTTGTTCGTGGATACTCTTGTGCTCATTTGGCTCTTGAAAGTCGGGGATTGGAATACTCTTATCACAATAATACCGGAAGAACAACAAAACAGGCATATAATGCCACAAATATGAGTGTACTCGGTAATTGTGTAAATGCACATATGTTCAGTCAGTTCGTTTACTGTTCTGTTGACGGCTATCCAAAGCTTTGGAATAGTTATAGCGAAACACAGAAGAAACAGCACCTTACTGATTCTTATAATGCATTCTCATACGATAAATACTAATTGAAACATAGATTGGTGTGAAAAATTTCATACCTATAGCCACGGCGGCGGTTTCGGCGAATGCGATTGAACTGCTGAAAATTTTGCAGCATTTTATGGATGGGTATTTTGTAAGTGGCGATTACAAATGACATAAATTGTATTTTAATATTTACAAAGTTGTTTAAACAATATTTGTTCAGCAGCTTATTAAACAAGGTGCATACATTGTGCATCTAAAAGTCATTATACGAGGAGGAATTATTATGAAAAAATTATTATCCCTCGCAATCGCAGCTCTGCTTACTTTTTCGTGTGCTTTAACCGCATTTGCGGCTGAAGACAATTCGGCAACTCCCGATGAGGCAAAAACACCCGTGGAGCTTAAGATAATTGAGCCTCCGTCAAAAACCTATTTTTGGGAAGATGTTATTCTTCCGCCCGAATCAGTTAAAAATGTTTATGCAGACAGCGAACATTACTATGCTTTTGCCGACAAAATGAACGCATACAGCTTCAACCCGATGCTTGACCTTTCGGATGCAAAGCTTGAAGTGGTTTACAATGACGGTTCTTCGGAAAGTGTTGATCCAGCCGACTGTACCGCAGAAGTTTCCGATCCGTTTAATTACGGCGAGGTAATGCGAACAGCTCTTGATACCGCAGGCAATCTTGAACTTGATACACCGTATGAAGAAAATCTAAGATAAGGATAATGCAACTAAGAATACCGTAATAAACGATAACGGTTCTGTTCCGACAGGCAGTCCGATTACAACAATGTTATTCACATTATCTGCTGTTATTGCAGGCGGTGCATTGTTTCTTTCTTACAGAAAAAAGTTTGAAAAGTAAATCAAATAATTGACACTCATTTTTCTTAATATTCAGACAACTGCCCCCGAATCTTTCAAAGGTTCGGGGGCAGTTATGTTCTGTAAAAAACGAAACGGCAACGGAAAAATTTATCCCGTTGCCGTTTAATACTTTTAATGATTTCTACACTTAATCTTCACCGATAAGCTTTACGGTTGTTGCGGTGTGGTGAACCGCATCAAGATACTTTCCGAAAACATCGGCTGTTTTGATTTTTAAACTTGAGGTGTTTACACACGGATGACAGCCGACATATTCGCCCTTGAGAACATCCTCGTCAACAAGAAGTCTTACTCGGTTGTCCTTGTCATTCATAAGCCCCATAACGCTCACCGCACCGGGTTTAATGTCGAGAAATTCAAGCATAAATTCGGGAGATGCAAACGAAAGTCTTGCACTTCCGATTTGCTTTGACAGTTCCTTTGTTTTAAAAGGTTTGTCACCCGGCATCATAAGAAGATAGAAGTCGGTTTTCTGCCTGTTGCACAGAAAAAGATTCTTGCAAATCAGCACATCAAGCACAGCGTCAATCTCGTTGCAAGCCTCCATTGTGTCAGCGTGTCCGTGGTCGGTCCGATGATATTCAATTCCAAGGCTGTCGAGAAGGTCATATACTCTGATTTCACGGTCTTCTCTGCCTGTTAAGTCGGTTGGTCGTCCGTTGTAAAGTTCCATTTAAAATCCTGCTTTCTTGTGGTGTAATGCCTGTATCAATATTCGCTGTCGTCAATGCCCGATACGCTGTCTGAGTAATCAGAATCATCATAATAATCGTCGTATGTGATTATACTTGTTCCGTTATAATCATCGTTTGCCTTGACATACATATTTTTGTCGAGCATACCGAGATCCTGCAAAACCTCAATTGTCTTTGTAAAGCTTCTCGGAATAACATAGGATGCGGTTGTGTAAGCAGTGTCGGAATCTGCAGATTTGTAATAGGATGACAGTTCTGAAATGTAAATATTGTAGGGTGCGCCTGTTGCAAGCTGTATTACACATACAACATCGGGAATGGATTCAACGAGTGTACTGTAATCTGAATAATCAGGGTCGGCTGAACCGTAGAATGTGTTACTGTATCCGACAACTTTTTTAAATTCTTCATCACTACAGTTGTCAATATCTTCAAGAAAAGCATCCTTGATGCGTTTGTATGCCTCGCTGGGACCTGTGAGTGCAACCGACTGGCTGTCATCACCGTAATAGCCTGAAGCAATGCGGTTTACAACCAAGTCAGCATGCTTTTTCTCCGTATCCTTGCGGTTAAATCCAAAAACTGCAAATTCACTCAAATCATCGTATTCCGCCTTTGCAATAGGACTGTAGGTTTTGATATAACCCTTTGAATTTATTATATCCGTGTTGTCGTCATCGTATAGGGTATCTGAATTATAAAATGCGTTGAATCTGTTGTATGCCCTTGTAATAATGCGACCGTCATTGAGCTTGTATGCATATCCGCAGTATGGCTGCGAAAGCTCTTTGCTAAAAAACAGAAAGTTGTCCGTAAACATTGAAACCCATGTGTTCTTGAACTTGTTCTGAATTGAATAGTCACGCTTGTTGATAAGATTTGAATGTGAGTTGGTGATAAAAGTGATTGTGTCTTTGTCTGTAATATCGTCAGCCATATCTTTAAGATTTTTGCCGACAGCACTGCCTTTTGCCTGATAGTTTGAATTTGCGTCATAGAATCCGGCACTCTTGATATCCTGAGCTTTAGGTACATAGCTGTTGTAGCCGAATGCGTCAAAACAGCAGAGAGCAACACCGACGCAGCTTACAATAATTAACGCACCGAGCGGAATCGAAGTTTTGATAAGCTTTGAAAAGCCTCTGTACAAAATAAGATGAACGATTATGTAAACGGGAACGCTTGCAAGAATAAATCCGAAAACAAAACCCGCATATCCGCCGAAAACATTCATTGAACCGAAAAGAACACCGAGGAACATACCTGCAAGGAATGAAACAAGCACCTTGATTATGTAGCACGGAAGGTGGAATGCAAATGCCGACTGAGCTCTTTCCGCCTTTCTTTTCTTTGCAAGAAAAGCACCGAGGGCAATACATACAACCGAGAAAATCAGCCAGTAAATAACATTGATTCCGTCATATGCGGCAAGCGGATTGAGTGCATTCATAATGACGCTGTCTTTGAAAATGCCAACATAGAAACCGTCAAAACAACCCACAACAGTACCTTTGATGAAGATTGCGGAAAGCGGATAAGCTACGCAAACCGCAATGAACATAAGCACGGAGTTAAGCATCGTTCCGCAGCAAACTGCAATAAGACCGAAAAACGAGATTGACGCGAGTGTACCCATACATATTTCGGGGAATAATTTTGTCACTTCCGAAACAACCGAATGTCCCGAACAAACCGATATAATGGATATTAAGCTGAGAAAGAAAATTGCAGGGATAATCGACATAAGGTAAGCCGATACGGATTTTGCAATAAAAAGTGTTGCTCTTCCAATCGGCAGTGAACCGTACAAATCCGCCTTGCGTTTATTGTGCAGATACGAATAAATTCGCACCGTGTAGATGATTGTAAATACTATTGAAATGAGATAGACGAGCGATGCCGAGGAGTATTGAAAAAGTTCAATTTCTCCGATACCGCTGTTTGCAATGCCTGTAATGCTCAACGCAGAAAGCATCATTGAAAAAGATGAATCGTTTCCGAGTACAACGCAGATTGTAAAGCATACTGTAATTGCAACAGCCGAAATAATACCGAATACAATGAGAAATGTATTGCAGGACTTAAGGTCGCTGAGGAAGAACGACAGCATCTGCTTCAGTCTGCTTTTAAAGGATGTTTTCTGTGTCATAACCTGCAACCCCCATTTCACATATAAAAATTTCTTCCAAGGTCATTGGAACAGCTGAGATATAAATCGGATTAAGCTCCTGCAATTTGGGCATAAACTCTTCCTCTGTTCCTTTGATTGTAAGATTAAATATATTTCCGTTTCTCCATGTGTTTATAACATTGATTTCGTTGAAGAATGAATTATCGGGAACTTCGGTGAATGCAACCTGAACCTTACGAAGCCCGAGTTTAATTTCGTCAATTTCCCTCTCAAGCAAAAGCTTGCCCTTGTGCATAAGACAAATTCTGTCACATAATTCTTCAAGCTCACGCAAATTGTGTGACGCAACGACAACTGTCATATCATTTGCGGAAACATTGTCAATGATTATTTTTTTTACAAGCTTGCGTACAACAGGGTCAAGTCCGTCAAAAATTTCATCAAGCAGCAGATATCTCGGACAGGTTGAAAGCGCCAATATCAAAGCCGCCTGTCTTTGCATACCCTTTGACATATCAATTATCCTTGCATCAGGATCAATCGGAAACACCGAGCAAAACTGTTTGAAAGCGTTCTCGTTCCAGTTTGGATAAAGACTTCGAAAAAGGAATGCAGTGTTTTCAAGAGTTGAGCTGTTTGAAAAATAGGGGTAATCGGGAATGAAAAAACATTCTCCCTTTACTGACGGATTGTTAAGAATGTTTATTCCGTTAATATTCACCTCGCCCTTATCGGGGTCAAACACACCCGACATAATTCGCAGAAGTGTTGACTTTCCGCCGCCGTTGCTTCCGACAATGCCGAGAACAGAGCCTCTGTTTACGGTAAGCGTGAAATCGTCAACGGCAGTCACTTTGCCGAATTTTTTGGTTATGTGATTAACTTCAATCATTCTCTCTGCCTCCTTCGTATACAGAATTGATGATTTTTATGAGCTGTTCACGGGGAACACTGTACAGCTCTGCATTCTTTACGGCATCACGGAATGTTTTGAGAGCCATTTCTTGGAAAGCTGCGTTTTTTGTCAACTTGTCTGTCAAAAATGTTCCCCGTCCAACAGTTGAATAGATGTAGCCCTCTGTTTCAAGAACACGATATGCCTTTGCAACCGTGTTTGGGTTTACACCGATTTCCTGTGCTACCGTTCGTACAGGCGGCAGCCTGTCACCCGATTTGAACACGCCTGCCGACGCAAGCTTGATTATATTGTTGCAAATCTGTTCATAAATCGGCACACGGCTTGTGAAATCAATTGTGAACATAGCCGTCCTCCTTTTTTTGTATAGAAAATTGTATAATATGGCCAATCCTACAGTTAAATTGTAACATTCAATTGTACCATTGTCAATGTACAATTTTAATTTAAAAGACCGTTTGAGAAATTTTTAAAAGAACTTAAAAAGAATAAAACAGCCAAAACCGTCAATAATTATTGTAAAGACAAAACCGATAAAAATTCAGATTCGGGGGTAATTCTTTGCAATACGGAAAAGTTGAAATCTGCGGAGTAAATACATCACAGCTCAAGCTGCTGAAGGAAAGCGAAAAGCGTGAGCTGCTTAACACAATCAGAAACGGTTCTCCTGCCGAAAAGAAAATGGCGAGGGATAAGATGATTAACGGGAATTTAAGGCTTGTTCTTTCTGTTATTCAGAGGTTTACAAACAGAGGCGAAAATCCCGACGATCTGTTTCAGGTGGGTGTTATCGGACTCATCAAGGCGATTGATAACTTTGACCCTACGCTTGATGTGCGGTTCAGCACCTACGGAGTGCCTATGATAATCGGCGAAATACGGAGGTTTTTGCGTGATAACAATGCAGTCAGGGTATCCCGCTCAATGAGAGATACAGCCTACCGTGCAATGCAGATAAAGGAACAGCTGACCAATAAAAACAATCGGGAGCCAACCATAGAAGAAATTGCCAAAATAATGGAGATGCCGAAAGAACAGGTGGTGCTTTCGCTTGAGGCGATAGTTGATCCCGTGTCGCTTTACGAGCCTGTTTTTTCGGACGGAAACGATACTATATATGTTATGGATCAAATCGGCGACAAAAACGATGATTCCGCTTGGCTTGAAGAAATTTCGGTAAAAGAGGCAATTTCCAATCTTTCCGACAGAGAAAAACGGATTCTTTCAATGAGATTTTTTCGCGGCAAAACTCAGATGGAGGTTGCGGCTGAAATAGGAATATCACAGGCGCAGGTCAGCCGCATTGAAAAAGGCGCTCTTGATACTATAAAGAAAAGCATTTAGCAATATATGCAAAACAGCTGTTCAATCGGACAACTGTTTTGCGGTTACATAGGTTTGTATAAAAATGTATGGGAAAATTACAACTGATTTTTGTAAAAAAGAAGAAAAAATTTAATTCCGCTTTACTTTCGTGCTTTTGTGTGTTAAAATTTTAATGTATAAAAACTTAATGCTTTATTGCAGAAATAAGGAGGTAACGGTTTTGAATTCTAAACTTAAAAATGATTCTACCGACTATTTGTTCAAGGCGATTCTGTCGCTTGAAAACGAAGAAGATTGCTACCGCTTTTTTGAAGATTTATGCACAAGCGCAGAACTCAAGGCAATGTCACAGCGCCTTGTCGTTGCAAAAATGCTTACCGAGAAAAAGGTATATACAGAAATCGTCAAGGAAACCGGTGCATCAACCGCAACCATCAGCCGAGTAAAAAGAGCGTTGTTTGATAACGATACATATGGCTACACTCTTGTGCTCGACAGGATTGAAAACGGAGAAAAAGAGTAATGCCGAGCTATTTGTCGTTTGCCCGATTTTATGACGGACTTATGCAGGATGCCTGCTATGAAAAAAGATGCGGCTATATTCTTGAGCTTGCCGAAAAATTCAGACATGATATGGGTATAACCCTTGACCTTGCCTGCGGAACAGGAACTCTCGCACGCCTTTTGAAAAAGCGGGGAGTGGATGTTTTTGGAATTGATTACAGTATGGAAATGCTCAGCGAGGCAATGCAGAGTGCTTCCGAAGAAGGGCTTGATATCCTGTTTTTAAGGCAGAAAATGCAAAGCATTGACTTGTACGGTACAATAAATACCTGTGTGTGTACGCTTGACAGCATAAATCACCTTACAAAAATTGAAGATGTTGCAAAGACATTTGACCGTGTGGGACTTTTTATGGACGATGACGGTCTGTTTATTTTTGATGTCAACACGGTGTACAAGCATAAAAATGTTCTTGCAGACAATACCTTTGTGTATGAAAACGACAGTGTTTTCTGCGTATGGCAAAACACTCCCGAGGATGATAACAAGGTAAAAATCGACCTTGATTTCTTTGAGGAAGAAAACGGTGTGTATTATCGTTCATCCGAAAGCTTTGCCGAAAGAGCATATACAGATGATGAAATCAGAAAAATGCTCGCGGATGCAGGTTTTGAAGTAGAGGCTGTTTACGGCGACCTTACATTTGAAAGTCCGAAAGCGGATGAACAGAGGGTAATTTATGTTGCAAGAATGAAAATATCACGCAACAAAGAGTTTAATGAATCGAAAGGATAACCGATATGGATAAAATAATTCGTTGTATTACATCTGACGGTGCGATTATGGCGGCTTGCGTTGATGCGTCTGACATAGTTTTTACCGCAAAGAAGATTCACCACCTTTCACGCAGTGCCACAGCCGCACTTGGCAGACTTTTGTGTGCAACATCAATTATGGGCGATATGCTCAAACAGAAAGACGCATCAGTCAACCTCCGTGTAATGGGTGACGGTGAACTTGGTCCCGTTATCGCAGTCGGCGACAGCAGCGGCAATGTAAAGGGATATGTCGGCAATGCAGACTGCCCGACGGAATATTACGAAAACGGTAAAATCAATGTTGCAAAAGCAGTCGGCAGAACAGGTATGCTAAATGTTATGCGTGATTACGGTTCAGGCGATCCGTACATAGGTCAGGTTGAGCTTGTCAGCGGTGAAATTGCCGAGGATATTGCAAACTACTACGCAACAAGCGAGCAGATTCCCACAGTTTGCGCCTTGGGTGTGCTGATTGACAAAGAGGACGGCGAGGTTTTGCTTGCAGGCGGATTGCTTATTCAGCTTCTTCCGGGTGCAGACGATACTGTTATCGACAAGCTTGAAAAGAATATTGCAGAGCTTGAACCCGTTACAACTATGCTTGCAAAGGGTATGAGTATTCTCGATATCTGCAAAACAGCCCTCAAAGGCTTTGAGGTTGAAGTGCTTGACGAAAACCCTGTTAAGTATGTTTGCGGTTGTTCAAAAGAAAAGCTTGAAAATTATTTTTGTACCCTCAGCGATGATGACATCCGTTCTATGGTAAATGAGCAGGGTGTTGCCGTTGCAACCTGTCACTTCTGCAATAAGAAATATGTCTTTACAAAGGATGACCTTGAAAAGCTGATTGCAGAGAAAAACAGCAAAGAATAAAGATTTTTAAAGGCCTTGTCGCAAATGTTCGTGATGTCGCTCATAAAAATGAAAAAAAATTCAAAAAAGTGTTGACATTTTAATCATAATGTAGTATTATGGTATCTGTCGCCGAGAGATAAACGAAATTCGACAGGACTTCGATACAGCGACAAAGGCATGTGGGAGCATAGCTCAGCTGGGAGAGCATCTGCCTTACAAGCAGAGG
>ERZ827528.4491-NODE-4491-length-10280-cov-3.231296_pt1 | contig 10280 bp, 8 predicted proteins | sample MGYA00519768_ERZ827528 | MGnify/ENA primary metagenome ERZ827528 (study PRJEB31778, sample SAMEA3449343) | human gut metagenome | biome: human gut; feature: human-associated habitat; material: faeces | place: United Kingdom | collected 2010/2012 ...
GGCGTAGGCGCAGACCCGGTCGTCGTGGCCGTAGGAGCTGAGCAGGCTGCGGTCAAGACCCGCTTCCCGGCAGCGTCCCGCGGGAACCACCGTCAGTTCGGCGGAGAGGAAGTCGCTCTCCACAAGGCCGTACTTCTCGTTCAGCAGCTTCATGATGTGCAGCTTCACGAGGTCAGAGCCATCGCCCTCCAGCGGCTCGGAGCCGAGGATCACGTTCAGCTGCTCGCCCTCGATGATCTTCCCCGCAGGCTTCTGCATCTGATCCGCCGCCAGATGGGGCAGCAGGTCAGAGACCATCAGGATGGGGTCGCCCTCGTCCTCGCCAATGGTGACCGTGACCACAGCGCCGTCGGCACGGTATACCACACCGTGGAGCGCCAGAGGAATGGTCGTCCACTGGTATTTCTTGATGCCGCCGTAATAATGGGTCTTCAGGTAGCTGATCTCAGAATCCTCGTACAGGGGGTTGGGCTTGATGTCCAGCCGGGGGGAATCCACGTGGGCGGCGCAGATGTTCGCGCCCTCGCCCAGAGACTTGGTGCCGACGACGGCCAGAGCGATGGATTTATTGCGGTTGTTGTAGTAAATTTTGTCGCCGGGCTTGGTTTCCATGCCGGGGGCGAAGGGCTTGTAGCCCAGCTTCTCGGCTTCCCGAACGGCCCATGCGGTGGCCTCCCGCTCGGTCTTGCATTCGCTCATGAACGCCATGTAGCGCTGAGCATAGCCTTCCATTTCATCCCGCTGGACGTCAGTGAGCCGGGTGTAGCCGTTCTTGGGTGACGCCAGCAGGGAATTGCGCAGTTCTTCTGTGGTCATGTTGCATCCTCCTATGTTTCTTTCCGCCTCCGCCATCAGGCGGGGCGTTACGTTGGGGTAGGTCAGATTTTCCGGCAGCGCCGAAAACAGTCTGACTTCCCCGATCTCGCTTTCCGGCAGGGGTTCCAGACGGCGAACCGCCGCGAAAAACACCATGCCGTTGGCGCTGCTTTGGGAATCGAAGCCGCGGTAGTCGCAGACCGGGTACAGCTCCGCGTCCCGGACGCCGCTTTCCTCATACAGCTCCCGTCGGGCAGCCTGCATGGGCGTTTCTCCCGGCTCGATGTGGCCGCCCTGGGTCTCCCATGTGTCCCGCTCCCTGTGCCGGCTGAGAAGCCACTTCCCATCATACCGGGAGCAGACGACAACGAAGGTATATGTTCCCAGCGTCCCCGTCGGGTGGACGGTGCATTGCAGGGACTTACGGCGCTCGCTCGCTGCGTCCATTATACCAATTCCCCGCAAAAACGCAAGGCATTTTTCCCGGAATTCCGACACTGACCCGGTGTTTTCCAACACAAAGCCGCATTTTTCCCGGAACCAGCTCTCGTCCGGCTGGGCGGCGATGCGGCGGCGGGCATAGTCTTCCGGAATACCGTCCCGGCGCATGAGGCGGCGAACCCGATCTTCCAACGGGGCGGTGACGGCGACCGTCACGTCGCACAGCCCGGCAAGCCCGCCCTCAAACAGGGCGATAGCGTCGATGGCGGCAAGCGCGGGCTTTTCCCCGAGGCGGCGAAGCACCTCCCGCTTCACAGCGGCGTGGGTGATTCTGTTCAAATCCAGCAAAGCGTTTTTGTCGGAAAATACCAAATTCCCAAGCTTTTTCCGCTGCAAAACGCCGTCCTCCACCGTGCCAGGGAATCGTTCTTCGATGGCCGCAAGGAGGGACGCGTCCCGCGTCAGCAGCTCGTGGTAGATGGCGTCGCAGTCCAGAACCATCGCGCCCCGCTCCTTCAGAACGTTCAGCAGGGTGGTTTTTCCGCAGCCGGTGCCGCCGGTGATGCCGAGAATCATGCTTCCTCCTCCGCGTCCACAATGTGGAACGCCGCGGCCTTTTTCAGCCGGTTCTGCACGGCGTAGGCCACACCGCCCCCCACCGGGCACCGGGCATAGACCTGATGGATGCCGGGGTCGTCCAGCTCCCGCAGGGCGGCAAACAAGCCGGCGGACAGGGTGTTGACGTCCGCCTCCCGGCCGTAGGACAGGGGACTGCACCCGGCGTACAGGGGCAGCTCTTCTTCAAAGCACAGCACCCGGTCGCCGGGGGTGAAATGGCGGCGGATGTAGGCGGCGGCCTTTTCCCGGCTGCCGGAGACAATGACCACCGGCTCCGCCGGGGCGTAATGGCGGTATTTCATGCCGGGGGCTTTCACCACGGCGTCCTTGTCGATCTGGGCGGTGACGGCCTTGTCGATGACCAGATCCCCCAGAACGGAGATCAGCTGCTCCGGGGTGATCCCGCCGGGGCGCAGCAGCCGGGGGCGGTCTTCCGTCAAATCCACGATGGTGGACTCCACGCCCACCCGGCATGGGCCGCCGTCCACGATGGCGGCGATTTTCCCGTCATGGTCGTGGAGGACGTGCTGGGCGGTGGTCGTAGAGGGCTTCCCGGAGATGTTGGCGGAGGGCGCGGCAATGGGAACCCCCGCAAGGCGGATGATCTCCCGGGTCACGGCATTGTCCGGGCAGCGGACGGCCACGGTGGAAAGTCCCCCGGTGGTGCGCCGGGGGACGCAGTCCCGGGCGGGCAGTACCATGGTCAGCGGTCCCGGCCAGAATTTTTGAGCCAGGCGATCCAGGATCTGCCTCTGGCTTGCACTGCATTCAGTGACAAGGTCTAACATTTTACAGCTTGAAATATGTACGATCAGCGGATTATCCGCCGGCCGTCCTTTTGCTTTGTAAATTTTATCTACCGCGTCCGCCCGCAGCGCATTCGCACCGAGTCCGTATACCGTCTCGGTTGGAAAGCAGACCAGTCCCCCATTCCGGAGAACTTCCGCGCAGTGTCGAATTGCGTCCGAGTCGATCCGCATCCGATCTATTTTTATGACTTCCGTATTTTTATTCTCCATTCCCATGTCCCAGCTTTTCCGCGCGTTCGTTCGTTATCAGTGCATCTATTATATCGTCCAGATCCCCGTCCAAAACCGCCGTCAGCTTATAGAGCGTCAGATCAATTCTGTGGTCCGTTACCCGGTTCTGCGGATAATTATAAGTACGGATCCGTTCGCTCCGGTCGCCGCTTCCCACCTGACTTCGGCGTGCTTGGGCGACAGAGCTGTCGCGTTCTTCTTTCTGCATTTCATACAGCTTTGACCGCAGCACTTTAAATGCGCGTTCCTTGTTTTTCAGCTGCGATTTTTCGTCCTGACACGTAACGACGATGCCTGTGGGACGATGCGTCAGCCGAATTGCAGATTCCGTCTTGTTAATATGCTGGCCCCCCGCGCCGCTGGAACGATACGTATCGATTGCAACATCGTTTGGGTTCAGATCGACCTCTACCTCATCGACCTCCGGCAGAACCGCTACGGTAGCAGTCGAAGTATGAATTCTGCCTCCGGCCTCCGTAACAGGCACACGCTGAACGCGATGGACGCCGCTTTCAAATTTCAGCCGGCTGTACGCTCCGCCGCCCGAAACTGTAAAGGTACATTCCTTGATTCCTCCGATTTCCGTCTCATTGATCTCTACCGCTTCCGTACGCCAGCCGGAGCGCTCCGCATAGCGGGCATACATCCGAAACAATACCGCCGCAAAAAGCGCCGCCTCTTCTCCGCCGGCGCCGCTTCTGATTTCCATGATTACATTTTTTTTGTCGTTGGGGTCTTTCGGAATCAGCAGGATCCGCAGCTGATCTTCAAGTGCCGTAGTCCGCTCCGCCTTTTCGCGATATTCTTCCTTAACGAGCTCCCGGAATTCGTCTTCAAGAGGCTTTTCAAGCAGATCGCGGGCTTCGTCTCTGTCCCGGGCGGCTTCTTTATAGGTACGGTACACACGGACCAGCTCTTCAAGCTCCGAATGTTCCGTAGCAATTTTTTTATATAGCTCCGGATTTCCCAGAACGTCCGGATCCGTCAGCTTTTGCGTCAGTTCCTCATATCGGTTTTCCGCAGCCTGCAATTTTTCTGTCATACTTACAATTCTTTCCTATTTTCTAGCGCTCGTGCAATCGTGACCTCATCGACATATTCGAGGTCTCCCCCCACCGGAACGCCGTGCGCGATCCTGGTAACCGTCACGCCGAGCGGCTTTATCAGTCGGGCGATATACATCGCCGTCGCTTCGCCCTCTACATTCGGGTTTGTAGCAAGAATGACTTCTTTTACGGAATCATCAATCCGTGCGAGAAGTTCCTTGATCCTGATTTCGTCCGGACCGACATCGTTGACTGGTGACAGAACGCCGTGAAGCACATGATATCTTCCTGTAAAAACCTTAGAACGCTCCATTGCCATGACATCCCGGGGATCCTCAACCACGCAGATTTTTCCATTGCTGCGCGTCGGATTTGCGCAAATATCGCAGATCTCCCGGTCAGCGATATTTTGGCACACTTTGCAGTACCGCAGTTCTCTTCGCGCAGTCTTAATCGCTTCGGCAAATTCCTCTGCCTCCTGCTCCGTTCTTCCAAGAAGATAAAACGCCATGCGCTGTGCGGATTTACGGCCGATCCCGGGCAGTTTTTCAAATTGTTCGATTAATTTTGTCACCGATGCTCCGTATACGCCCATCTTACATTCCCATCGTATATTTTCCCATAATTTCCTGCGTCTCGCTGTCGATGGCGTCAATGCATTCGTTCAGCGCAACCGTAATCAGGTCCTGAAGCATTTCCACGTCCTCGGGATCGACCGCTTCCGGCTTGATCTCAAGCGACTGCAGCTTCTTCTCCCCGTTCATCACAACCTTTACCACGCCTCCGCCCGAGGTCGCTTCAAATGTTTTCTCAGCAATGGCCGCCTGTTCCTTTTCCATTTCCTTCTGCATCGCCTGAGCCTGCTGCATCAGCTTTTGCATATTATTTCCGCCGCCGCTTTTTGCGCCGAAGCCTCCTCTGAATCCTTTCGCCATTTTGTCTTCTGTCCTTTCTGATTTATGATCGGTTTATTTTACCATAATCCATATAGAATTTCATTAAATTTTTTGTCTCTGTGCCGATTCTACTTTTTTCCCTTACGCCCCAGGGCTCAGGGAAAAACTTTTGAGTGCGATTTGCAATCAAGGAAATATTGTTTTATAATCGATGCATTAATGATTTATCGTGATGGAGGATTTACTTTATGGTACAAATAGAACTGCTGAGTTCGCTGGCAAAAGTCTACCCAGATCAGGACCTGGACCTGAGAGATCGTCAGGATACCGGCTGCATGCTGAGAAACGAGGTTTTTTCCTTTCAGGCAGCATTTCGGATCGATCATGCCTGGCAGAGCACCGTCCGAATCGAGCTGGAGGCTCCGGAGGAGCTTAGACCGTGTCTTGCGCTTCAGGCAATCGATTTCGTCCCGTGTGACTTTCCGATGTATGAAGCCACGCTGAAGCAGTGCGAGCATCCTGCGCCTGGCCTTTTCCCCGATATTTTGCGTGAGCTGCCGCCGATTCATTGGGTATATAAAAATTCCTGGCGAAGCGTTTTTATCAGAATTGACGCCGCCAAGCATGCGCTGCGGCCGGGAAATTACGAGCTGACCGTTAAAATCACAAGCGATGCCGTCTATACAAAAACATTCCGCCTCGACGTGCTTGACGCCATGCTGCCTCCGCAAAAGCTACGGATGACGAACTGGTTTCATACCGACTGTCTCTGCAATTATTACGGAGTAGCATTTGACAGCGAAGAATACTGGCGTATAACAGAAAATTTTGCAAAAACAGCTGCGGAATACGGAGTCAACATGCTTTTAACACCCGTATTTACCCCGCCCCTCGATACAGCGCCGGGCGGCGAGCGCCGCACCATCCAGCTGGTCGACGTCCGCAAAGACGGAGATCGGTATACGTTTGGCTTTGAAAAGCTTTCCAGATGGATCTCCATGTGCCGGCGCGCGGGAATTAAATATCTCGAGATTTCGCATCTTTTCACTCAGTGGGGCTGCAAATATGCGCCGAAAGTAATGGGATTAGAAAACGGTGAATATAAAAAAATCTTTGGTTGGGAGACCGATGGACATGGCAGCGAATATCTGGGATTTCTGGAGCAGTTTCTGCCCGCACTGATTTCCGAGCTCAAAGCACACGGCGTATTCGACAGCTGTTATTTCCACGTTTCGGACGAGCCCTCCGGCGAAATGATGGAGGATTATAAAAAGTGCGCCGAATTTATGCGCCGCTATATCGCGCCAGAGCGGCTTTTTGACGCGCTCAGCGATATTGCGTTTTACAAAAACGGGCTGATTACCTGCCCCGTCGTCGCGATCGACCATATCCATCCCTTTATAGACGAAAAGCCGGAGCATCTTTGGGGGTATTATTGCTGCGGCCAGATTACGTCCTCAAACCGGTTCCTGGCATATCCCTCCGGGCGGAACAGAATGCTCGGTGCAATGCTGTTTAAATACAATATAGAGGGCTTTTTGCAGTGGGGCTTCAATTTCTATAACTCTCATCTTTCTCTGGAGGCCGTTGATCCGTACGCGACCTCCACGGCAGGAGGCTGGGTCCCCGGAGGCGATCCCTATGTGGTTTATCCCGGAAAAGACGGAAATGCGCTGCCGTCACTGCGTCTGGAAGTCTTCCGAGAAGCGCTGCAGGATCTGAGAGCGCTGGAAGCGCTTACGGAAAAAATGCAGAAATCCTCTGCAAATCCGCGGGAAGCCGTTGTGATCGCTTTAGGGTTGGAAGAGCTTCGTTTTGATAAATTCAATGCCGATCACACGTATCTCATCCGCTTAAGAGAAAAAATCAACCGCATGCTGGCAGGAGAAAATTATGACGGACTTTAAAATCGGTCAGATTATCACAACAAAAAAAAGCCATCCCTGCGGTGGCAATCAATGGGAAATCCTGCGTGTAGGCGCCGATTTCCGTTTAAAATGTACAAAATGTGGGCATCAGATCATGATGCCCCGCTCTAAATTTGAAAAAAGCCTGAAATTATGATTCAGGCTCCGTCTGACGATACCATCGGCAATATTCCTCATACAGATGGTCATAATACTCCGCCGCTTCCCGATTCGGAGAAAGCGTTTCCCGGATGCCACCGGCCTTACAGTCAATTCCCGGAATTTCTCCTGCGGCAAACAGCGCCAGCTTTGCACCGCCCAGGGAGGACGCGTTTTGAATCGGGGAAAGCGAAAGCTCTTTCTGTAAAACGTCCGCAAGAATCCTGGACCAGATTGCGGAGCGAAGAATTCCGCCGGAAACATGAATCCGAGCCGGTGTCCGGTTTACCCTGCAAAGCGCTTCATAGCATTGCCGGATATTAAAACAGATTCCTTCCAAAACGGCGCGGTACATCGCTCCCGTATCATGCTGTCCGCTTAAGCCCAGGAAGCCTCCCTGCCGATATTCACTCCAGCCCGGCGCGCGTTCCCCAAATAGAAAAGGAAGAAATACCGGCAGATCTTTCGTTTTCTGTTCCTTGCTCCGCGCTTTCTCCGCCAATTCGTCAAGCGCAGGATATGTATACCGATTCCCGCAAATCTGATCCGCAAACCAATCAATACAATTGGAACAGCCGGCCGTCGCCGCTCCGGTGAGATAGCGGCCCGGCGCATAATAACACCAAAGCGACGGTGTATCCGGTACTGCCGCCCGATCGGAGACCATACGAAGCGCGGCGCTCGTACCTGCGGAAAGCGTCATGATTCCTTCCTCCAGCGCATCGTCGCCAACCTGGTTCATTGCCCCGTCCGGATGCGCCGTTACGACAGGGATGCCCTGTGTGAGGCCAAGCAATGCCGCGGCGCCGGAACAAAGCGGCAGGCAGCGGTCATACTCGCAAAGCTCAGGCAGCGCCGCCAGGGGGACTCCCATTTCCGATGCAAGCTCCGAATCCCAGTCCAGAGCGCGCAAGGACAGCAATCCCGTTCCGGAGGCCATGGAACGGCTTTCAAGAAAAGCCCCTGTCAATTTATGAAACAAATACGTCCCTTGATCGATAAGACGATCCCCGTTTTCAAAGCGAAGGCCGTTTTCGGTTAAATATTTCATTCGAAACGATACGTAAGAGCCGTTCACAAGGCATCCTGTCTTCCGATAGTAAGCCAAAGCCCGCTCCGGACTCTCCCTTTTGTAAGAAGAAGCGACCCGCCCGGGCTCGCGGTACGTCCACAGATACGCGGGAGTTTTTGCCCTTCCGTCCGAATCCGCAACCAGAGAGTTGTGCCAGGTTGAAACGATTCCGACCGCTTTTATCTCATCCTGCGGATTTTGCTGCATACAATGCTCTGCCGTTTTTCGCGCAAGCGCAAACGCCGTATCGCAGATTTCATCCGGCCGCTGAATTCCTCCGTCTTCGGAACGGATGCGTTCGGAATGCTCGGACAAAACGCGGAACGCCGCGTTCACCGCCATTACCTTTACAGAAGACGTGCTGATTTCGATTACCAAGACTGCCATTCTTTTGAATTCCTCCGTCACTACCAAAAATTATCGGCTCCCCAGACTGCCGCCGGAAGCATTTTCTGCCAAATCCAAAAAAATCGTGCGTTTCTTTTCCGATCCGCGCCTTTTTCCGGCCGTATCGGAAATTTTACGATCCAGGCATGCTTTGTATTCCTTTTCATACGAAAGCAGCGGATCCGTGCAGTCTGCCCCTGCCGCAAACGAAACCCAGTCGTCCTTCCACGAAGAAAGCAGCGCCGCGTTGCAGAGGGAAAGCGCGTAAATTCCTTCCTTTCCAGAAGCGATCAAAGGCTCGCCCCGTAAAATCGCATTTATAAAATTCGTCATGATACCGCGGTGCGCCGTTTCCATTCCGGGAACCTCAGACTCCTCATACGAAATCTCCGGAGCGCTGAAAGGCTGTTCCGTACGATCTGAAAACGACCGTGCGCTCTCCGACAGACTCCAGATCCGCAGAAGACCGCCGTCATAAATAATTTTACCGGCGTCGTATTGAATCTCAAGGCGATTTGCGCCTGGATACTCGCCGGTGGAGGTCATAAAAACACCTGTAGCGCCGCAGGCATATTCCGCATAAATCGTAACGTCATCCTCGACCTGAATGTCATGGTATTTTCCCTCATACGCAAACGCCCGGATCCGGCGCGGCATTCCCAGCATCCACTGCCACAGATCCAGATTATGTACGCTTTGATTCAGAAGCACGCCGGCGCCCTCCCCGTCCCAGGTGGCGCGCCAATCGGAAGAGTCATAATAGGCCTGCGTTCTGTACCAGTTCGTAATGTTCCATATCACCCTGCGCAGAACGCCCAGCCGGCCGGAAGAAGAAATTTCACGAATCCGTTGATAGTAGGGATTCGTGCGCTGATTGTACATGATTGCATACCGAAGCTCCGGACGGCGCGCGGCTGCCGTATCATATGCTTCGTTCATTCGGCGCGCCGCCTCCGTGTATACGGCTTCCGGTTTTTCAGTAATTACATGCAGCCCCTTTGCAAAAGCGGCGATTGCGACCTCCGGGTGCAGATAATGCGGTACGGCGATATATACTGCATCGATGGGAGCCTTTTCAAGCATTTCCAAATAATCGGTATAAATACAAGCTTCTGAAACTTCCGTATAATGCGTTTTTGCATACAGCAGCCGTTCTTCGCGAATGTCGCAGACCGCGCCGATCACACAATTTTCGATATCACCGGCGTGGATAAAATTTGCGGTCAGCGTTCCCATATTGCCAAGTCCTACGATCCCCATTCTGACGCAATTCATGGCATACCGCCTCCTTTTATCTGTTTAGCTCTTCTGATCGCGTTCCCGCAGCGCGGCCCGCCGGATTTTACCGCTCGTGGTTTTCGGAAGCTCTTCTACGAATTCCACGATCCGCGGGTATTTATACGGAGCCGTAACTCTTTTCACATGATTCTGCAAGTCTTTCTTCAGCTCCTCTGTCGGCTCGTACCCTCTGGCAAGGACGACCGTCGCTTTTACGACCTGTCCGCGGATCGGATCCGGCGCCGCAGTGATTGCGCACTCTAAAACGGACGGATGCGTCATCAGCGCGCTTTCTACCTCAAATGGCCCGATTCGGTAGCCGGAGCATTTAATCACGTCGTCCACGCGGCCGATAAACCAGATATAACCATCTTCATCGTACCATGCGTTGTCTCCTGTGTGATAATCTCCGCCGGCAAAAAGCTTTTCGTTCGCGCCTTCATCCTGCAGGTATCCGATGGTAAGCCCCACGGGCCGATTCTTTTTCGCGCCGCGGATCACGATTTCCCCTTCCTCTCCGATTTCACAGTCCTTTCCCGCCTCGTTGACAATATGAATGTCGAACAGCGGAGAAGGCTTGCCTGTAGAACCGGGCTTCGGAGAAATCCATTCAAAATTTG
>ERZ827528.4492-NODE-4492-length-10276-cov-4.446825_pt1 | contig 10276 bp, 9 predicted proteins | sample MGYA00519768_ERZ827528 | MGnify/ENA primary metagenome ERZ827528 (study PRJEB31778, sample SAMEA3449343) | human gut metagenome | biome: human gut; feature: human-associated habitat; material: faeces | place: United Kingdom | collected 2010/2012 ...
TGAAGGGCATGGAGCAGATCGCACAGGAAGGTGCCATCCAGATCTTCCGCGAAGTGGGCGGCGGCATGGAAGAAGTGGTGGTCGGCGTGGTCGGCGTGCTGCAGCTGGAAGTGCTGGAGTACCGCCTGAACACCGAGTACAACGTGGAGATCCGCATGCAGCAGCTGCCCTTTGAGCAGCTGCGCTGGGTGCAGAACGACCCCGACACCTACAACCTGCGGGATCTGGACCTGACCAGCGACACCAAGGCTGTGGAGGACATGAAGGGCAACCGTCTGCTGCTGTTCACCTCCGACTGGGCGGTGCGCTGGGCAGAGACTCACAACGAGAGCTTGCAGCTGAGCGAGTTCGGCAACATCTGATAAAAGAGCGCTGCGGAGTGCACCTGCGCTCCGCAGTTCTTTTTTATAGAATAAAAAACACAACAAAGTATGCCAGGCATTGGAATGAGGGTTCCCATTGCGGGGAACACTGCTGGCATGGAGGGTAAAGTATATGCAGAATATCAATATTGGCAAAAGCGGTATTGCCGTGCCGTTTCTGGGCATGGGTACATGGGCCATCGGCGGCGGTGCATGGTGGGGCGATAACGACGATGCACTGTCCGTAAAGGCCATCCAGACCGCCGTGGAGCAGGGCATCCAGTGGATCGACACTGCGCCCATCTACGGGCTGTACCACAGCGAGGAAGTGGTGGGCGAGGCCATGAAGCACATCGACCGCGACAAGGTGGTGCTTTCCACCAAATGCGGCCTGGAGTGGCGGCACGAGTCTCCCATCCTGCACAAGGTAGTGGACGGGGTACAGGTGTACCGCGACCTCTCCGCCAAGAGCATCATCGAGGACGTGGAGGACAGCCTGCGCCGTCTGCACACCGACCATCTGGACGTGCTGTACACCCACTGGCAGAGCCCGGACTTCGGCGTGTATCCGCTGGAAGAGACCATGGAAGCCATGATGAAGCTGAAGGAGCAGGGCAAGATCCGCGCCATCGGTGCTTCCAACGTCACCTCCGATATCATCCGGGGCTACTGCAAGTACGGCCAGCTGGACGTCATTCAGGAAAAGTACAGCCTGCTGACCCGCCGCATTGAAAAGCAGCTGCTGCCCACCTGCAAGGAACTGGGCGTCTCGGTACAGGCGTATTCCCCGCTGGAGCAGGGGCTTCTGACCGGCAAGGTGACCATGGACACCACCTACCCGGAGGGCAGCACCCGCAACACGAACCCCTGCTTCCAGCCCACCCGCCGGGCACAGGCGCTGGAACTGCTGGCAAAGTGGAGCGACCTGACCGAGAAGTACGACTGCACCATGGCGCAGCTGGTCATTGCCATGACCGCCCGCATGATCCCGGGGCTGCACGTCCTGTGCGGTGCCCGCAAGCCGGAGCAGGTGCTGGACAACGCCGGTGCGCTGCACATCAAGCTGGACGGCGCCGACGCCGTCCGCATGAAGTGGGACGTGGACGCGATCTCCTGAAGATAAACTGAACAACACCGGAGCATCTTCGGACGCTCCGGTGTTGTTTTTTACTCTTATTCTCCCCTTGCCAGCGCTTGCAGCTTTTGCTTGTCCAGCACCTGCACCCCGCCGCGGTACAGCCGCACCCAGCCCTCCTGCGCAAAGTATTTGAGCATCCGGCTCACTACCTCGCGGGCAGAGCCCATGTACTTTGCCATCTGGTCGTGGGTCATGCGGAGGTCCGCGCCGCCGGTCTTGGCAAGCTCATCGGTCAGAAAGATTGCCAGCCGTCGGTCAGCGCTCATGAACAAAATCTGCTGCATCGTCCACATGGTATCGGAAAAGCGCTCTGCCGTCATCTGGTAGGCGTAGCAGCGCACATAGACGTTTTCCTGCATCAGCTGCCGGAAGATGCCCGCACTGATGCACAGCGCTTCGGTGTCCTCCTCGGCGTCGATGTAGAGATCGATGTTCACCGCGTCCATCACGCAGGAGGCGGACAGGATGCACACCTCCCCGCCGAACAGGCGGTACAGCGTCACGTCCCTGCCGTCCTCGGACAGCAGATAGCTGCGCAGCTGTCCGCTGCGCAGCAAAAGGATGCCCACGCAGCTTTCCAGCGGGCTGTGCACCCGGGCACCTTTTGCGTAGTGCACCGGGCGGGTAAAGCGGCACAGCCGCTCCTGCTCTGCCGGGGTCAGCTGCTCCCAGAACGGAAACGCACAGGCCAGGCACCGGGCGTGCGGAGATGTTTCAGCCATACGGCTCACCCCTTTCGCAGCGCCTTGGCGGCTTCCGTACCCGCCAGTGCGCCCTCATAGACCGCTTTTGCCACCTGCAGCAGCCCGCCGGTGCAGTCTCCGGCGGCGTACAGGCCGGGCACGGTGGTCTGCATCTTATCGTCTACCACGATGCGGCTGCCCTCTACGGCAGCGCCCAGCTTTCGGGCAAGTGCGGTACTGCCCGCTACGCCCAGCGCCACAAATACGCCGGATACCTCCCGCACCGCGCCGCCCTCCAGCTGCACGCCGGTGACAGCCTGCTCGCCCAGAATGGCTTCCACCTTTTGGGTGCAAACGCTCACCTCGGGCGGGAAGTCTACGGTCAGGGCTGCGCCGTTCGTCAGCAGGGTGACGCTTTTTACCACCGGCAAAAGCGCCTGCACCTCATGCAGGGCGTACTCGCCGCTGCCCAGCACCGCCACGTCCTTCCCGCGGTAGAAAAAGGCATCGCAGGCGGCGCACCAGCTTACGCCGTGGCCTTCCAGCCCGGTCAGCCCCGGGATGCGCGGCACCGCGCGGGAAGCACCCGTTGCCAGAATGACCGCGTCTGCCGGGTACGCGCCTGCCAGCGTTTCCACGGTCAAACGGTCGGTCCATGTCAGCCCCACGGCCTCGGTCTGCACAAACTGCACCCCCAGCCGCCGGGCGTTCTCGATGCTGCGGCGTTCCAGCTCCGGCCCGGAGACCGGCTGGGCGAAGCCGTAATAGTTTTCGATCTTTTCGGCGCGCGCCAGCGCCCCGGAGCCCTTGGTCAGCACGGTGGTCTGCACCCCGGCGCGCACGGCGTACAAAGCGGCGGACACCCCCGCCGGGCCGGAACCTACGATGACGATGTTGGACATGGTGTTGCTCCTTTGCATGGTTCTTTTGCCCTTATTATACACCAAAGCCGCGCAGATTTCTGTGACCGGGTCGCAAAAACTTTTTGGGCGGCGGGCACTGTTCAAGCCCCGGGGCGTGTGCTATACTGTTGTCATGTTGAAATCTACTGCCACAGGGGGCTTTTGTTCTATGTCCAAACAACGTCTGCTTTTCATCACCACCGGCGGCACCATTGCCAGCGTGCGCACCCAGCAGGGGTTAAAGCCCGTGCTTAGCAGCGAGGAACTGCTTGCCCATCTGCCGGAGCTGAAGGAGCTGTGCTGCCCGGAAACGCTGGCGCTGTGCAGCATCGACAGTACCGACCTCGGGCAGGAGCACTGGCTCATGATGGCACGCGCCATTCAGGAAAACTACGCCTTGTACGATGGCTTTATCATCTGCCACGGCACGGATACGCTGGCGTACTCTGCGGCGGCACTCTCCTATCTCATCCAGAACGCGGATAAGCCCATCATCCTCACCGGCGCGCAGCAGCCCATCTCCAATGAGATCACGGATGCCAAGAAAAACCTGCGGGACAGCGTGGTCTGCGCCATCGACCCGGGCAGCCGGGGCGTGATGGTGGTGTTTGGCGGGCACGTCATCGCGGGCACCCGCGCCAAGAAGAACAAGACCATCAGCTACGACGCCTTTGCCTCGGTCAACTTCCCGGAGCTGGCGCTGGTGCAGGGCGACCGGCTGGTGCGGTACATCCCCTCGCCGTGGCCCACCGGCCCGGTGGAGTTCAGCCGCACGCTGGACAGCCGGGTGTTCCTGCTCAAGCTGACCCCGGGCATGTCCCCGGCGCTTATCCCGGAGATCTTCCGTCTGTACGACTGCGTCATCGTAGAAAGCTTCGGCGTGGGCGGCATCCCGCAGCAGCTGATGGACGCCTTTGCCGCCGGGCTGGGCGATTACGAGACCACCCACAAGGTGCTCATCATGACCACGCAGGTCACCTACGAGGGCAGCGATGTGGGCGTGTATGAGGTGGGCAAGCGGGTGCGCAACCGATTCCGCTTCTTGGAAGCCCACGATATGACCATCGAGGCCGTGGTGACCAAAAGTATGTGGCTGCTGGCGCAGAACTGCGAAAGCTTTGACCAGCTGCAGCAGCGGTTCTACCGTCAGGTGAACTTTGACACCTTCTACCACTGAGCTGTTTTTTCAGAACACCAGCTGCACCAGCAGTACATAGCAAAGGGTGCCCCCGGCTACGCTGAGCAGGGTCTGGTGCTTCCACTTGTGCAGCGCGATGGTAGCCAGCAGCGCAAGGGCTTCCGGGATGCCGTGGCTGCCGGAGAACGGGGTAACGCCCTTCAGGCAATAAACGATGAGCATCCCGAAGATGGCGGCGGGCAGCACCCGCCCCAGATACCGTACCACCTCCGGCGGCTGCTGCTCCTTGCTGGAAAAGATCAGAAACGGCAAAAAACGGGTAAGCATGGTGGCGGCGGTGCACACCGCAATGGTAAGCCCCATCTGAACTGCTGTCATTCTTCTACCTCCCCGGCTGCTTTTTCCATCGGACGGCGCAAAGCCAGCAGCAGCACCAGAATGCCAGCCATGGACGGCAGCAGAAAGCTGCCGGAACCAAATACGATCAGACACACCAGCGGCACGGCAAGCCCGATCAGGGCACTGCCGTGCTGCTTATCTTTTTCCCACTGGTTCAGGAAGATGACCGTGAACATTGCGGTCATGACAAAATCCACGCCCTCGGTGCTGAAGGGCAGCACGGTGCCCAGCGCAGCCCCAAGCCCGGCGCTGCCCACCCAGTAAAGCTGATCCAGCAGGGTGATGAAGAACATGAACCAGCCCTTGTCCACCCCTTCCGGCGGCGTTGCCGAGCAGGTGATGGAAAAGGTCTCGTCGCTCATGGCAAAGATCATGTAAAAGCTGCGCCAGCCGTAGCCCTTATAGCGCTCCAGCATGGCAAGGCCGTAGAACAGGTGCCGCGCCTGGATCATCAGCGCCATTAAAAAGGCCGACAGCGGCGAGAACGCGCCCAGCAGCAAACTTGCCAGCACGAACTCCAGCGAGCCGCCGTACACGACAGTGCCCATGAGCATGGGCATCCACACCGGCAGACCCAAGGACTGCACATAGATGCCGTAGCCCAGCCCCAGCACAAAATAACCCGCCAGCACCGGGATGGTCTGCGGAAAAGCCGCCCACAGCGCCCGCAGGCAGGGGTGCAGCAGGGCGGGAGAAACGGTTCGGGACAGATGCTGCATAGAAAAGCTCCTTGCTTTGCAGGTTCAGCGGGCGGTGCGCCCATATACCCACATATATTGTATGAAATAAGTGATTTCTATTATAGCACATCCCGGCGCTTTTGCAAGACGGCGACTTCTTGCTGCCGGGACGATTTGGAATGGCCTCCGCTTGCTTCCGGGTTGCGGCACCCAGCATCCGCATCGTGCCTTGGGCGGCACTTGCGTCTTGCTGGCCGCTGCCCCAACAACGCCTCCCTGTTTCCGCCGCTGGCGGCGGTCGTCGTTGTTGCTAGCCATAATCAGCGGAATAATTATTTTTATTTCGCGTTTGGAGCGACCGCGTTTGCGGAGCGCAGCGGAGCAATGAAAGCCCCAGTGGGGCTTTTAAGCGGCAGAGCGGTCTGCGTTAGCAGATGGAAGGGCTTTGCCCCGACAAGCTCTGCGGAGCGCTCCAAACGCATTTTCACGGGTAGGGTCGTGGAGGAAAACGGCATTTATCCCCGACAAACGCAAAAGCAGCCAGACTGGGCGGTCTGGCTGCTTTTCTGTTTATAAAAATCTTTTACTCTACATCTTCATCCGCGAAGATCCACAGCACCTCGTTGATATGGGAGCCGCTGCGGGAGTAGGGGGTCACACGGATGCAGAAGCTGCGTCCGTCCGTCTTGCGGTAGCGGTGCTCCAGCAGGTTGCTGCTGAACACGGTGCTGCGCACAAGGCCGAAATCGAACAACTTTGCAAAGTTTTCTCTGTCCTCGGGCGCTACCAACGTGTCGCGGTAGTTGGTCAACGCAGCGCGGAAAGAGCCGCCGCAGGTGTCCAGAACGGACTGGAAGTAGTCCGGCACAATAACGGGGCGCACGGTGTCCTCCTGCAAGTCCACCACGATTACTGTCTTGTATTTGGGGGCAAGCACCTTCAAAAAGTGCTCCGCGTCCCGCTTTTCCTGCAAGGTGCGCTCCATCTTTTCGTTCAGGCCTTCCAGCTGGCGGGCGCGGCCGTTGTGGTCGTAGTAAGCTTGCCGGTCCTGCCGCATGGCAGCCTCGGCCTTGGCCACAGCTTCGTCCAGATGGCGCAGGTCGGTGGTCTGCTGGATGCCTACGGAAATAGCATAGTCCTTTTCCTTCAGGAAGGCACGCATCCGGTCTGCGGTGTTCCACACACTGTAAGGCGGCTCGTTGGGGGTCAGGATGACAAATTCATCGCTGCCAATGCGGTACACCCGGCTGGTAGCAAAGAACTTGCGGGCGGCGTTTGCCAGACAGCACAGCAGGGTGTCGCCGCTGCGGTGACCCAGATGCTCGTTTACCTCGTGCATCCCCACCACATCAATGTAGGTGCACACCACGGATTCGTATCCGCTGTTGGGCAGCTCCCGCAGGTCGGCTTCGTACCGGCTGCGGTTGGCAAGACCGGTCAGGGTGTCGTGGCTGTAAGAGAAGTCCAGCTCCTCGCTGAGCTGGTCGGCCTGTGCGTCGTTGCGCACCAGCACGGTCGCCCACGGGTTCTGGGCGCAGCAGCCCCGGCAGGGCAGCACCTCTGTGGTGACCCAGATATACTGGCCGGACACGTTCTCGCGGTAGCGGTAGAACTCCGGCGCAGTGGCGTGGTACAGCACAGAGCGCAAAGCTTCCAGATCGGTCTGCTCCAAGAACAGGTCTGCGTCCTCCTCGTGCACGATCTTCTCGTTCACCAAGCGGTCGCAGTAGTTGACAAAATCCTCTTCCTTTTCCAGATCCGGATCCAGCAGGCGGGCATCCCGCTTGATCACCCGGTACACACCGGTGGCAAGGTTCAGCAGCGAGATCTCCAGCACGTTATCGGTAAAGATCTGGTACGCCTGCAGCGCCAGCGCGGTCTTTTCGGTGCCCGGGTTCTCCACCCGGCGGTCACGGCGCATCAGGTCGCGGCGCAGATCCCAGTAATCCTGATTGGTGGGATCTGCCAGCAGTTTTTCGGCGTTTTCCACCGGCATGGGCTTGAAGAAATAGTAGCCCTGCGAATACAGGCAGTCTGCGGCTTGCAGCATGGACACCTGTTCCGGGGTCTCCACACCCTCGGCGATGATGGGCAGATTCAGCCGGTGTGCCATATCCACCACCGACTCCACGATCTGCACGCCCTTGCTGCGGTTCTCCTGATTCATGTCGATGAGCTTCATGTCCAGCTTGATGGCATCGACGTTGGTATCCTTGAGCATATTCAGCGAGGAATACCCGCTGCCGAAGTCGTCCATCATGACCGAGAAGCCCTTGCGGTGCAGCCCCTGAATGGCGCTTTCCACCATCTGGGTGTCCTCGGCCACCATAGTCTCGGTGATCTCGGCCAGCAAAAGCTTTGGCTCCAGCTTATATTTTTCCACCAGATCTGCAAAGATCTGCGGCACATCCAGGTTCAGGATATCCTGCACCGAAACGTTCACCGACACCGGCACAAGGTTGCTGCCGCTTTCCTGCCACTTCTGCAGGGTCTGGCAGACGGATTCCCAGATGTACTGGTCCAGCCTTGTTACAAGGCCGGTGCGCTCCAGCAGCGGCATGAACTCGGCGGGAGGAACACAGCCACGGGTGGGGTGATTCCAGCGCACCAGCGCTTCCATACCCACGATGGCGCGGGTGATGCTGTTGCACTTGGGCTGCAGGAAGAAGCAGAATTCGTGGTTGTCCAGTGCGTGCTCCAGCTCGCCCAGCAGCTGCTGCTGTTCTTTCAGCTCGTTGAGCATGGTGGGCTCAAAGCGGTGCAGGTAGCCGCTGTCTGTCGTTACACCGGCAATCTGCGCGTAGTTGCACAGGGTAGCAGCATCCGCGCCGGAGTTTGCCTGCACGGGGCACACGCCCATTACCACAAAGAAGGTGACATCCTGTTTGCCGGCATTCATGCAGGCTTGCAGCGTGGCAAGCACAGCGGTCTGCTCGGCTTTTTCGTCCGGCAGGCACAGGAAAAAGTCATCATTTCCAAAATAGCCCACAGGATATCCGGTCTGCTTGCTGTAGCCCAGCAGACAGTTTGCCACCGTTTCCAGCAGAGCATCGCCCTTTTCGGTGCCGTAAAGCTCGTTATAAAGCTTGAAGTGCTGGATATCCACAGCGGCGACAGCCCATTCCGTTCCCTGATGCGCGGTCAGGAATGTATGCAGGGCCTGTAAAAATGCGTCCTTGCGGTCGATTCGCTCCAACGCAGCAGATGCCGGTGCGGCGGCATCTGTTTTGGTCTTTCGTTCCTCTGACATGACGATTCCTCACAATTTGGATAGTTTCAATACGGATAAGCCGATTGCGGTCGGTTTGTATACTTTATAATCAGTATAACACGGTTTCAGTCGTTTTGAAATAGTTTTTTCACACTTTATAACAACATTATTCGAGCAAAGCGCAACAAAAATGCCACACACGGCAGCGCCGGTGCGGCATTTGGGGTCATTTGGGTTTCTTGTTGTCGTCCTTGTTTTCCTGCTCGGCGCGGTGCAGCATCTCCCGCAATGTGGGCAGGGTGCGCAGCTTGCTGCCGTGCCGGAGTTTCGGGTAAGCGCGCAGCATACGGCGCGGGCCCACGATGCGGGGCGTGCGCAGCAGCTGTGCCTGCATTTCCTCGCTGCGCTGTTGCAGCTCTGCGGCCAGCTGTTCCAATTGCAGCAGCTCGGCGGCGCGCTCGGCAGTGCCCTTGGCGGCAAGGCGGGCGGCGTTGGCAGCTTCGGCAGCGTTCAGGCGGGCGTCCTCGCTGGCGCGGCGGGCAGCTTCGCTGGCCTCGGCGGCCTTGGCGCGGATGGCAGCCAGCGTCTCACGGGCAGAGGGACGCTTTTCGGCGGCGTCCCGCGCCTCGGCGGCGGCAAGCTTGAATTGCAGCCGTCCCTCGTCCAGCTTCTGGTCGGCGTTCAGGGTGGTGGTGCCCAGCAGCTGGGTCATGGCGTCGCTGACGGCGTGGATGCTGTCGCCCAGCTGCTCCATGGTGTCCAGCGTATCGGCCAGCGCAGAGGCGGCAATGGCGGTAGCCACCACGTCCACCGCATATACGGCGTACAGAAAGCACATCAGGATCACGCCTACCAGCGGCGGGATCAGGTCTACAAGGTCAGCCACCGCCGGGTGCACGATGCGCATGACCACCAGCGTGCCCACACCCCACAGCAGGCAGAATTCCAGACAGATATAGCCCCCGATATTAAAGGGAAAATCGCTGTAATCCCACCAGCGGGTGTGGTAGAGCTTATACAGTGCCCAGCCGCCCACCAGTTCCAGCGCACTGGGCAGGATGACACCGCCTATATACAGCAGCAGGATGCTGTGCTGCAAGGGCGTAAGGGCAAACAGCACGATGATCATGCCAAAGCCGTAAATGGGGCAGACCGGGCCGTTGAGGAAGCCCCGGTTCACCAGCTGACCGGTGGTGGCGGCGGCGTAGATGACCTCCAGACACCAGCCTATACAGGAGTAGATCAGGAAATAGGCCAGAATATGGTACAGCGAAAAGCCGCATACCACGGTATCGGTAAGAAAGCTTACCATAGGCACCTCCGTTCTTCAGTTCTGTTTGGATACGATCTTATATTCGTCCCCCGGCTCAAAAAAGGGACAGGCAGCGGTGCTGTGGGCAAGATAGCGTGCCATCTCGTCCTCGTCCAGCGCAGCGCCCTGCGCGCAGTAATAGCTGCCGTATTCGTCCTGAATATTATTCAGGCACAGCTCACAGGGGTCAGACATTTCCTTCGCCTTCCTGCGCGGCGGCTTCGCGTGCCATCCGCTTGAGCACCTTGGGGTCTACCCATGTCACGCTGTCGGCACCGGGCTTTTTGCGGGCAATGAGCGCTTTGATTTTAATGCCCATCTCGGTGAACATGCCCTCGTGCTCGGTGCGGATGTTCCACTCCGGCTCGTTCTCGTGGAGGTCGTAGGTGATCCACTCGATGTCGTAGCCGGAAGCGGGGAAGTAGGTCAGGCTGTCGCGGAACAGGTCATC
>ERZ827528.4496-NODE-4496-length-10261-cov-6.825985_pt1 | contig 10261 bp, 8 predicted proteins | sample MGYA00519768_ERZ827528 | MGnify/ENA primary metagenome ERZ827528 (study PRJEB31778, sample SAMEA3449343) | human gut metagenome | biome: human gut; feature: human-associated habitat; material: faeces | place: United Kingdom | collected 2010/2012 ...
GCGGCTCGGAGTTGCCGATGAACAGGAATTCGGTACGGAACAGGCCAACGCCTTCAGCGCCATATTCCAGCGCCTTGGTTGCATCGGCCGGCTTGCCCACGTTGGCGAGCAGCGGAATCAGATGACCATCCTTGGTGGAGCCTGGATTGCCGCGCAGTTCCTTGGCTGCGGCCGCGCGGGACTTGGCGGCTTCGGCAACGGCGATCTCCTCTTCGGTCGGGTCAACGACGAGTTCGCCCTTGGCCGCGTTCACGACCACGGTAGTGCCGTCGGTCAGGTTTTCGGCTTCGGCTGCGGAAACAACCGCCACAATGCCACGAGCGCGCGCCAGAATAGCGGTGTGCGAGGTCGGGCCGCCCTGCGAGGTGACGATGGCGAGAGTCTTGCTCATGTCGAGCGCCGCGGTATCAGCGGGGGAAAGATCCTCGGCGACGAGCACGAACGGGGTTTCGCTCTGCGGCAAGCCCGGAGCGGGAGCGCCCATAAGGTCGGCGATCACGCGCTGTCCGACATCGTGCAGATCGGCGGCACGCTCAGCCTGATAGCCACCGATGGCACGGAACATGTCTTCCACTGCGGCGAAGCCTTCGAGCACCGCACGTTCGGCGGTCTTACCCTGCTGAATCAGACCCTTGATGGATTCAGCCAGCGACGGATCGGAAGCGAACATGGCGACGGCCTGCAGAATCGGAGCAGCCTGCTTGGCACCTTCGTCACCATTGGCGGCCTCTTCAGCACGACGGTTCAGGTCGGCGTTCACCAGCGCAAGGGACTTTTCAACGCGGGCGATTTCACTTTCGGCAGCAATGCCTTCCGCACGCGGAGCGTCCGACGGTTCCGACAGCGGTTGCGCCATACGGATGACCGGGCCGACTGCAACACCGCGACCAATGCCAACACCTTTGATAATCATGTGAACTCCTTTGACCTGTTTCCTTGTTTCGTTGTTTGCCCGCGAAGGGAACGCGAACCGAACGTTTGTTGTTGTGATTTCCGCGCTTGCTTTGCGCGTCGAGTTACTGCATGATTCCCACCGTCTTTGCCGGTAAATCATTTTCAGCCTGCGCACAGTATACACACTTTAAGCCGCAACACACAACCGGTAAACGTTTTCTGCGTTTCGTGAAAAAGGTGCTATAGTAATTACTAGCGGCGCACCGAGGCATTTCGCTCGGCAAGCAGCACGACTTTCAAATAACACAACCAAAAATCAGTCAACACACGACTCAAAGGAGTGTCCATCATGGCAACCCGCACTACCGTCATCAACGATCCCGTCGGCATCCACGCCCGTCCGGCCGCACAGTTCACCCAGGCCGTCACCGCCTCCGGCTGCACCGTCACCATCGCCAAGGAAGGCGGCAACCCGGTTCCGGCTAACTCCATCCTGTCCGTCATGGGCCTGGGCATCAAGCAGGGCGATTCCGTGGTCATCGACGTGCAGGGCGCCGATGACGAAACCGTAGCAGACAACCTGCTGAACATCCTTGTCAACGCCGAGTGATCTTCCTTTTGCTGAAGATTTCAGGATTTCTCAAGATATTCAACAATCTTCAGTTGTTGCATCGCAATTATGAAATCGCAATGCAACATGCATGATTGCGATACTTGCTTCCAGCCACCTGCCGCTTTCGACGGGTGGCTGTTTTATTCTTGAATACGCGATTGAGATACGGCAGTAATTCGAATAATCCGAGTTTTTTCGAGCATTTCGAATATTTGTGGTGAGGAGAGCATGGCACGTACAACCGACAACGCTTCGGCTTCGGCAACTTCGGCGAACAGTTCGATCACGAACGTCGCAGCGCTAGCCAACGTCTCCATCGCCACCGTCTCCCGCGTTCTTTCCGGCAAACGCACCAAAGACGACGACATCGCACACCGCGTGCGAGCGGCCGCGGCACACCTCAACTATTCGGTCAATTATGCGGCGAGCGCGTTGCGCAGCACCGTCACCAACACCATCGGCCTGGTGATTCCGACCGCCAACGACCCGTTCTGTGCGCAGCTGCTTGACGAAATCGAACCCGTCATCGACGTGGATTCGCAGCAACTGCTGCTGGGCATCGGCGGTGATCAGGCCACGCAGATTCAACGCATCGAGTCGTTGGTAGACCGCCATGTTGACGGTCTGATCGTGCTGCCCGCCTGGGAGGCCTACCTTTCCGCAGAGCTTGAACATTACGCCTCCACACTGCCGATCGTGCAGGTGGGCGGCCGCCAATGCTCGTTCCGCACATCCATGGTGAGCGTCGACGAAAACGCAGCCATGGAAATCGTGATCGGGCATTTGGCTGAACGTGGCATCGCATCCGTGGCATACATGGCCGGCAAGGAAATCTCCTTCGAATCGGCGGAACTGTTCACCATGTTCCACACTCAGATGCGAGCGCACCATCTTGCCACCGAAACCGAATGGAACAAGTTCGGAGACCGTAGCGTGCAGCGCGGATTCGACTGCGCCATGCGACTGTTTTCCGAGCCGCTCGTGCAACCGGAGGCTGTGGTGTGTGCCGACGATGCGATCGCGTTCGGCGTGATGGTGGCGTTGCATTCGCTTGGGCTTCGCGTGCCTGAAGATGTGCTGGTGGTTGGCTACAACGATTCGCCAATCGCACGCACCACCATGCCGCCGCTGACCAGTGTGCGCCCGCCGTTCAAGCAAATCGTCTCCGAAGCGCTACGCCTACTCAACGACGGCCCCGACAGGCCCGCACATATCTCACTTGCACCGCAACTGATCGTGCGCGAATCCACCAACTACCAGCGCTGAATCGCGATTTTTGCAATTTTGCCGGCAGTTATCGCACAATAGCAAGCCAGAATCATACCCAAATAACCATTTTCCCACTCACTGGAAAAATCTGCCCGCCGGAAAACAGTATGTGCCAACGCCGCTAGCCCTGGCTGGCGATGAGAGAGCAGAAGAGGGCTTCGAAGACCAGTACGGGATTGCCATTGCCGGCCAGGCGGCGACGCGCAACGGCAATATCCTCCAGCCGCCGCACCGCTCCCCCACGCGTAAGCCGCACCGACAGTTCGGTGATCGATGAACGATTCTCCAAATTGATCAGTCCCACCGAATCCTCGGCATTGTTCTGCAGCACAGCCACATCACGGTAAATACTGGCAATCGAGTTCAACGCACGGTCAAGCACATCACGCGTAAGTCGCGTAGTTTGGCGCTTCAGCTCGTCTTTTTTGGCGATCGCATTGTACGCGCCACGCAGTTTCGGAGGAATACGATCCTTCGCCCCAAGCCCATTGATCCTACGAAAATCAGCTTCCGCCTCTGCCGCCTTGACCTTCACCTCCGCTTCGGCCTGCGCTTTCGCATTGTCGATAAGATTGCCGGCAAGCAGCACCGCATCCGACGCGCGACGCAATCCAAGCACACCCACAATCAGCTCGTCACGGTCAGACATCACCTGCTCATTCTCCGCATACAAGCGCGCAATGCCGATATGCCCTTCCGCAAGACGTGCGGCACGCACCGCGATTTTCGGCTCAAATCCGCCATTTTGTTCCAGAAATGCGGCCACTGCCTGCGTGGAAGGCACGGCAAGATTGACGATGCGAGTGCGCGAGCGAATCGTCGGCAACACATCCTGCGCACTCGGCGCGCACAAGAGCCAAATCGTGTGCGCGCTCGGTTCCTCAATCTCCTTGAGCAGCACGTTGGTGGTGCGTTCCAGCATGCGATCGACATCTTCGATAATGATGATGCGCCACGGCGCAGTGCTCGGCATCTGTTCGGAAGTGGTGATGATGTCTCGCACCTCGTCGATGCCGATGGTCACTTTGTTGGTGGCAAGCACGGTCACGTCAGGATGAGTGCCGGCAAGCACCTGCTGCACGGCTTTGGCCGGCTCGTCACCAAGACCATGATCGGGGCTCTCCAGCGCCGCCGCAAACGCGCGCGCCACATTGGAACGGCCCGATCCTGGAGGACCGCAGATCAGCCAGGATTGCGCAATGGCTTTCGGATCGCCACTTGCGATGGCTTTGAGCTGTTCGACAACCCGCTGCTGGCCGACAATCGAATCCCACACACTCATTGGGCGGCCTCCGATTGGAAAGTTTTCGTTTGGCTGATTTGTGCAAAATCGTCTTGAATATGCGACCATACTTCATCGATGGATTGGCTGGCATCAATCACGCGGAAACGTTGCGATTCCGCCTTTGCCAAGTCAAGAAACGCCTGTCGTGTACGACGTTGGAAATCGTTTCCTGCAGATTCCATGCGATCTTCATCATGCTGTAATCGTGCATGCGATTGCACAGGGTCAAGATCCAGTAGATACGTGCGATTCGGCAATAGCTCGCACGTTGCCCACATACTTAAGTCGCGGATTTCACCTGCCGTCAATTCGCGGCCGCCAGCCTGGTATGCAAGAGAAGAATCAAGGTACCGATCGGTAATTACCACGGCACCGCGTTCCAGTGCAGGGCGAATCACCTCGGCAACATGCTGGGCACGGTCGGCGGCGAACAGCAACGCCTCCGCACGCGGAGCAATATCCGCGTCGGAACCTTCCACACCGCCAAGCAGCAGCTTGCGAATCGCCACGCCAAGCACAGTACCGCCCGGCTCGCGCGTGACCACGCATTCGCGCCCCTGCGCCTCAACATACGCACGTAATCGTTCGACCTGCGTGGTTTTGCCGACGCCGTCGATGCCTTCAAAGGAGATGAATATGCCCTGCATATTCATCACTGTACCCTGCGGCGTTCGCAACGCTACCGCTGCTCACTGCTACGAACAGCCCACCGGGCTGTCCGTCCTCAAAGGAGATGAATATGCCCTGCATATTCATCACCGGGCGGGAACTACGGCGGGACGGGTGTAGCCTTCGTTGGCAGCGAGCCATTCCACATCGGCCTTCACCGTGGTCGGCGTGGAACCGATCTCCTTGGCGATACGGGTGTTGGCCCAACCCTTATCGGCCAACTCGCGCACCTTGGCACGGCGATCGGCACGAACTTGATCAGCAGAAGCCTTAGCACCCTTAGCAGCAGTCTTCTTAGCACCACCCTTGCCAGCAGCACCCTTGCGTCCACGCCTCTTCGACGGACCCTGCGCACGCTTCTCCGCCAGCAGACGGAACGCCTCAGCCGGCTCGATCGACTCGGGAGCATACTGCTTCGGCAACGTACGGTTCGTTTCACCATCGGTGATATACGCGCCGTAGAAGCCTTCCTTGATAGTCACCTGCTTTTGCGTTTCCGGATCGACGCCCAGTTCACGCAGCGGCGGCTTGGCAGCGCCACGACCGCGCCCACGGCCATACTTCGGCTGGGCGAACAGTTCCTTCGCCTTATCCAAATCAACCGTGAAAATCTCATCTTCCGAAGCGAGCGAACGCGTATCCGACTTGCCATCGGCACCAGTCTTCGTCAAATACGGGCCGTAACGACCATTATTGGCTTGCACAACAACCGTCTGCACTTCACCGGTCTGAGCGTTCGCTTCCTCATAAGAGCCAACTTCACGAGGCAAACTCAGCAGACGCAACGCATCATCCAACGTCAACGATTCCGGGCTCATCGTCTTAAACAACGACGCCATCTTCGGGCGATCGGCAGTCTTCTTAGCGCTCTTGACCTTCTTCGGCTTGCCATCACCAGCCACGTCACCGTCAGCACCAGCATCCGCAGAAGGCATCACCAACGCAACATACGGGCCGAAACGGCCATTACGCACTTCAACAGTGCCCCCGGAAACCGGATCAACACCAAGTGCGCGCGGACCGCCGGAATGATTCTCGATCAAATCATGACCGACTTCCACCGTCAGCTCATCCGGAGCGAGAGTATCCGGCAGCGACGCACGCTTCGGATTTCCCTCATCATCCAGATGGTTCACATCCTCCAGATACGGGCCATACCTGCCGACGCGCACATGCAAACCGTCGCCGATCTCAATCGTATTGATCTCGCGAGCGTCAATTTCACCCAACTGCGCGACCTGCTGCTGCAAACCGGCATGCGCCTCGTCCGCAGACTGCGCGGCACCCTCACCGGAACCGAAATAGAAGCGGGTCAGCCAATTGCGGCCGGTCTCCTGACCACTCGCGATCTGGTCAAGACCGCTTTCCATATCGGCAGTGAACTCGTAATCCACATACCGCGGGAACTTCGTTTCCAGCAATTTGACCACGGAGAACGCGAGCCACGACGGAATCAACGCACGACCGCGCTCATACACGTACCCGCGATCGATAATCGTGGAAATAATGCTCGCATACGTGGATGGGCGGCCGATTTCCTTCTGTTCCAACGTTTTCACGAGCGAAGCTTCGGTGTAACGCGCTGGAGGCTGAGTTTCATGCCCGTCGGCACCAACCGCCACCGCGGCGAGCGCATCGCCCGGATTCATCGGCGGAAGCGACACATTGTCATCCGACTTCTTATCCGCTTTGCTGGATTTACCGGATTGCGCAGCCTGTTCAACGCTTCCAGCAGCATCGCCCTTCTTCGATTCGGCGGATGCGCGGCGGCCTTCACCGGTCGCCTTCATAAAGCCAGGGAATTCGATGACAGTGCCGGAAGCCTGGAACATGGCTTCCCCATTCGATTCGGTCGACGCGGACAGTCGCACGGTCGCCGTGGAACCGGTTGCGTCTGCCATCTGGCAGGCAAGCGTGCGCTGCCAGATCAGCGTGTACAGTTTGAGCTGGTCGGCCGGCACTTTGCTTGCGATTTCCGCAGGGTCACGGAATTTCGCGCCCGCCGGCCTGATGCATTCGTGGGCTTCCTGCGCGCCTGCCGTCTTTGTGGCATATTGTTTCGGCGCGTCCGACAGATAGTTTTCGCCGAAATGCTTGACGACCGCTTCGCGTGCGGCTGCGATCGCCTCTTGCGACAGCGTCACCGAATCGGTACGCATGTAGGTGATATAGCCGTTTTCGTACAATCCTTGCGCAGCACGCATGGTCTGACGCGAGCTCATGCCGAGACGATTGCCGGCGGTCTGCTGCAAGGTGGACGTGGTAAACGGTGGAACCGGACGGCGACGGTACGGCTTGGTTTCCATCGACGCGACAGTAAACGTTGCAAATTCCAATGCCTGCGCAATCGCGGAAGCCTGCGCCTCGTCCAACTGCACGACCTGATCCTTCGCACCGGCCGCAGTCAGCTTGCCATCGGCGCCGAAATCCTTGGAACCAGCCAAACGACGGCCACCCAACGACACCATACGAGACTCGAACGCAACATTATTGCCATCGGCATCCGGCGCCTCCAACGTTGCGGTGACATCCCAATACGGGGCACGCACGAACGCCATACGCTCGCGCTCGCGCTCCACGATCAAACGCGTGGCGACGGACTGCACACGGCCCGCGGAAAGACCCGGCCCAACCTTGCGCCACAGCACCGGAGAAAGCTCATAGCCGTACAGGCGGTCCAGAATACGGCGGGTTTCCTGGGCGTCGACCATGTCGTCGTCAACGTCGCGAGTATTGTCAAGCGACGCTTTGATGGCTTCCTTCGTGATTTCGTGGAACACCATGCGCTTAACCGGCACTTTCGGCTTGAGCGTCTGTACCAGATGCCAGGCGATGGCCTCTCCCTCGCGATCCTCATCGGTTGCGAGGTACAGGGTGTCGGCTTTTTTCAACGCGCTTTTCAGCTCGGACACGGTTTTCTTCTTGTTGCCATCGACGATGTAGTACGGCTTGAATCCGTCTTCCACGTCAACGCCGAACTTGCCGAATTTGGTTTTGTCGGCGGCCGGCACCTGGCTCGGCTGCGCAAGATCTCGAATATGGCCGACCGAGGCCATCACCGTATATTCGGAGCCCAAATACCCACCGATTTTCTTGGCCTTGGTGGGAGACTCCACAATCACGAGCTTGCTGCCGGTAGCCATAGCCACTCCTTATTACTAGCGTTTGCAACGCAATAATACTCACTGACCGTATGCAGTTGGCAAACCGTCCGTGTGGCGCGAGCGACCGGTGCCGGAAATTTTCGGCGTGATCGTACGTTTTGCCGTCAGCGTTTCGGAGGGGCCGGAGGTGCGCCGACAAGCCCAAGTTTCGTCAATGGCGAGGCGGTCAGCTGACGCATGGTCAACACCAGCCCGAACACCAACGACGCAACGGAAGCCGTCAGAATCACCGTGGAAAGGTGCGCACCAGAATTCGTCCATTCCGCACTCATCGCAAGTCCCGGCTGAATCTGCCAAATAATGTATGCGCCATACAGGGTGCCGAGCACGCCGAACGTCAACAGCACGCTGCCGACGATCTGCACGGAAGGCGACGACGCACGCGAACCGGGCTCATCCATGCCGTTCGCAAACGTCGCGGCAAGCGTGATCATTGCCACTCCGCCGACGATCAGCAACGCCATGATCACGTCGGTCGGCCGGTGCCACTGTCCCGCAATCACCGACAATCCGACGAGTACCGCATACAGCCAGCCGATCACGGCAACGAGCGCACGGCATACGCGAGGCACGGCGCATAGTAGGATCATTCCTGCCGCGGCGGCGAGTATGACATGCCCGGAAGGCGCGGAATTATTGGGATTTGATTCCAGATTGATTAAGTACGGACGTGGCAGCAGCGGCTTCAGCAACTCTGCTGCGGCAAAGCAGATTCCGCCGAATACCGCCAGTTGAGCAATCAACAGCCATCGTTTTCTTACGATAAGTACGGCGAGGGCGATTATCGACATAATCGCGCTTGTTGCGATTACAACGGTGGAAATGGTGAAAACATGCACGACCGGTTCCAGCCATCCCGGCAGGGCCGCATCGAATTTCGACCAGACCATGTCTTCATAGCTTTGGCCTTCCATCGTGCGCACGCCCAACCACCAGACGCCCACCGCGGCGGCAAGCAGCAGCAGACCGAACACCACGCTGAGCATAATGCTCGACACGCGCGGATGACGGGTCAGCGGATCGGCTTTGGCAAGCCCTTCGCTCACTTCACGGGGGGAAAGCACCTGTTCGATCGGATCAGACGGCGGCTGGCTGATCCGGATGACGCGGATTGGACGCTTGTGGCGACCTCCTGCGTGGAGGCTGGCGTTGATTTTTCCTTCCGGACGGGATTCCGGGAAATATCCTCGCTGCTGTCGCTCCTGCAGGCTGCGGGCAGGGTCAACCGCCACGGCAGAAACACGGAAGCGGTCATGTGGAGCTTTTCGCTGCAGGATGATTCCATGCTGCCAAAAAATCCGGCGCTGGATGTCTCTGCAGCGGTGCTCAGAAGCTATTTCCAAAAGAGACTTCCAATCACACCGGAACTCAGCACGCGCTCCATGCAGGATGAGCTTGTCCGGGACGACAGCTGCATGAGCGCGATCTGTGACTTTGCAGAGCTGGAAGCGGCACAGCAGTTCAGAACCCTTGCGCAGAAATTCCGGGTAATCGATCAGAAAACGGTTCTCGCGGTTCCTGATGACTCCATGGCATCGGCTATTGCGGAAGGCAGAGCAAGCTGGCAGGAGCTGCAGCGGCATGCGGTCTCCGTTCGGAAAGAGAAGATCGTGCTGTGGCATCTGCGAGAGATCGCCGACGGCATTTATCAATGGACGCTGGGGTACGACAGCTTTTTGGGCTATATGCACGGTGTGCTCCTGACAGAATAGAACGGTTCGGCTGTTGTGGATAATATGATCTGCGATATCCGGTCATGGAGGCGGGTTCGCTCGATTCTCTGCGCGATCTGGATGCCTATCCGCCGTTTCTCTGGAAGTGAGCCTATGCTGGTTCTGATCTCTTATGATGTGAACACACAGGATGCGGCAGGAAGGAGGCGGCTCCGCCTGATTGCAAAGCAATGCGTGAACTATGGGCAGCGCGTCCAGAATTCCGTGTTCGAGTGCATATTGGATGCTGCGCAGTGCAGGCAGCTTCAGCATAAGCTCTGTTCCCTGATGGACAAGGAGAAGGACGGCCTGCGGTTTTATTATCTGGGCAATCGCTATGAAGCCAAGGTGGAACACTTCGGCATTAATGCCGGCTATCAGCCGGAGGGGGTCCTGATGGTATAAGCGTGCGAACGGGGAGCGAGCAGCGATTCTTCGGAAGGTTCGCACCGAAATTTGTGCACGTTTGGCAGAAAAATGGCCGCATCAAAGCCGGAAAACCGCTCAATACGGCCAGGGTAAATGCACTTTTTGTGCAATATGCGATGTTTTGCACAGTTTTTTTGTGCAAGATCGCTGTCCCGCCCCGCAAGGGGCGGGTGGATTGAAATACGCAGCTGTCAGACGGCAGCGATCACAGCACGCGTCCCGCCCC
>ERZ827528.4500-NODE-4500-length-10251-cov-3.980777_pt1 | contig 10251 bp, 6 predicted proteins | sample MGYA00519768_ERZ827528 | MGnify/ENA primary metagenome ERZ827528 (study PRJEB31778, sample SAMEA3449343) | human gut metagenome | biome: human gut; feature: human-associated habitat; material: faeces | place: United Kingdom | collected 2010/2012 ...
TTTGTTCACCGTCACAAGCAAAATCAAGTTGATGATATTGTTGAACAGGCCCACGGCGGCCGACAGGCTGTACTGGGCGCGTTGAATGCCCAGCTTGTAAACATAAGTGGAGATGACCTCCGACACCGCAGTGTTGCTGTCTGTCTGCATGAGCAGCACCTTTTCAAAGGAAAGGTTCATGATGCCGCCCACGGCCATGATCAGCATGATGACGATGGTGGGCATAATGGCCGGCAGATTGATGTGGATGATACGCTGCAGCCGTGTAGCGCCGTCGATGGTGGCCGCCTCGTGCAGGTCCGGCGAAACGCCCGCCAGCGCGGCGATGTAGATGACCGCGCCGTAACCCGTGGCCTGCCACACGCCGCTCCAAACATACAAATCGTTGAACAGCGCATCTTTCATCAGGAACATCTGCGGCTCCGCTCCAAACAGCGCGCCGATATTGTTGGCAAGACCGTTGTAGGAAAAGAACAGATTGATCATGCCGACGAGCACCACGGTGGACACAAAGTATGGCATATAAGTAATGTTCTGCACAGCCTTTTTGAACCGGGTATTCTTCACCTCGTTGATCATCAGTGCCAGAAGAATGGGCATCGGGAAACTGATGGCGAGATAATACAGAGAAAGCCCGATCGTATTCCGCAGAATCTCCCAGAAGTTCACCGAACTGAAAAACGTAATGAAATGCTTGAACAGCGGGTCTGCCCATTCACTGCCCAAAAAACCCTTGTTGGCGACAAAATCCTTGAAAGCGATCTGCACACCGTACATCGGTACATAGGCGAAAATCAGGAAATACAAAAATGCCGGCAGAATAAAAAGATACAGCACCTTATTGCGCTTCATCAAAATCCAGTTTACATTTTTACCGGTGGCCGTCCGCCGCCCGGGCATCCGCAACTGAATTTTCCGGCGTGTCTTTACTTCAGTCTCCATGAGTTGGGTCGTTCCTCCTTTGCTTGTGCCGCCCAGCCTCTTTGCCGGCGCGGCCGTTCCCGCTTTTCTTATATTAGGTTTATATATAAGCTGCGGGGCAGCCTCCGGGCTGTGGCGCGGCCCGAGAGGCGTTCGGCGCGGCGTTCTGTGGTGTTCCCGCCGCGGTTCCTTGCTCTGTCTTCAGCATATCATCCGTCCAGGGCCGGGTAAATTGCCAGAAATTAAGCCCCCGCAATCAAAATTAAAGATACCGCGCAGGCGCGGCAAAACGCCGCGCTATCATTTTTTAAACCGGCTTTCAAAAATTACACTTTTCTCCGCTCCGGGCGGCCTGTAAAATAGAAACCGCATTCTTAAAAAATGTCACTTTACGCCGCAGCCTCGGTCCTGCATAATAAAAGCAGGTCCCGCACCGCGTCCTTTCGCCGGCGGTGCGGGCGGCTGTGGCGGCCTTGCGCGGAAAATGACTTTTCCAAATACAGGAGGAACGACGGAAATGTGGACGGAAGAAAGACTGAACAAAATGCTGACGACGCCGAGCGAGGCGCTGAGCGTGGAGCTGGGAAGGTTGGAGGGAGACATCCTGGTGCTGGGCGCGGGCGGAAAAATGGGGCCGACGCTGTGCGTTCTGGCAAAGAACGCGCTGCGGGCAGCGGGAGTGGAAAAGCGAGTCATCGCGGTGTCGCGCTTCAGCGACCCGCTGGTGGTGGAGCTGCTGCGGGAGAACGGGGTGGAGATGATCAGCGCGGACCTGCTGGCGCCCGGCGCGCTGGACAGCCTGCCGGACGCGGAGAACGTCATCTACATGGCGGGCAAAAAGTTCGGCACGGACGGCAATGAATACGCCACCTGGGCGATGAACACCTGGCTGCCCAGCCGGGTAGCCGAGCGGTACCAAAGCAGCCGCATCGTGGTGTTCTCCAGCGGGAACCTGTACCCGAAGGTGGGTGTGCACAGCGGGGGTGCCACGGAGGAGACGCGGACGGAGCCGGTGGGCGAGTACTGCATGTCCTGCCAGGGGCGCGAGCGGATGTTCGAGTACGCGGCAAAGACCTACGGCACGCGGGTGGCGGTGTACCGTTTGAACTACGCGGTGGACCTGCGGTACGGCGTGCTGTACGATATGGCCCACAACATCCTGGAGGGAAAACCCATCAGCATCACCACGCCCAGCTTCAACTGCATCTGGCAGGGGGACGCCAACGAGGCGGCGCTGCGTCTGCTGGGGCATGCCTCGGCGGAGGTGTTCACGCTGAACGTGACGGGGCCGGAGACCGCGGGCGTACAGGAGACGGCGAAAAAGCTGGGCGCGCTGCTGGGCAGAGAGCCCATATTCACAGGGGAGGCGTCGGACACGGCGTATCTGAACAACGCGGGAAAGATGTTCCGGCTGTTCGGCTATCCCACGGTGCCGCTGGAAACGCTGATCGAATGGCAGGCACAGTGGATTTTGGACGGAGGGCGCGCATTGGGCAAGCCCACGCACTTTGAAGAGAGGAAAGGGAGCTATTGAGTATGGGACGGCATGAAGAAGCGCTGAAGATCCTGCACGGAGGCACGGTCATCCCGGCCATCCCGCTGGTTCTGGACGAAAACCGGAAATTCAACGAGGCGGGCCAGCGCACGCTGATCCGGTATTATCTGGACGCTGGGGTGGGCGGGCTGGCAGTGGCGGTGCACACCACGCAGTTCGAGATCCGCAAACCGGAGGTGGGCCTGTTCGAGCCGGTCCTGCGTGTGACGAAAGAGGAGATGGATGCATACGAGGCGCGCACGGGGAAAACGCTGGTGCGCGTGGCGGGCGCGTGCGGCGAAGCGGAGCAGGCGTGCGCGGAGGCGCGCACGGCAAAGGCGCTGGGGTTCGACGCGGTATTGCTGAGCCCGGGCGGGCTGGCGCACCGGACGGAGGAGGAGCTGGTGGAGCGCACCCATGCGGTGGCGGCAGAGATGCCCGTGATCGGGTTTTACTTGCAGACGGCCTGCGGCGGGCGGCGGCTGTCGTATGAATACTGGAAGGCCGTGGCGGACACGCCGGGCGTGGTGGCCATCAAATGCGCTTCGTTCAACCGGTACCAGAGCATCGACCTGGTGCGGGGCGTGGCGTACAGCGCGCGGCGGGAGGAAATTGCGCTGTACACGGGCAACGACGACAACATCGTGGCGGACCTTTTGACGCCGTACCGGTTCCCGGTGGACGGCAAAGAGGTGGAGCTGCGGTTCGTGGGGGGCCTGCTGGGGCACTGGTCGGTGTGGACGCACAGCGTTGTGAAGCTGTACGAAGAGCTGCGGGAATACCGGGACGGCCGCGACATCCCGGCGGAGCTTCTGGCGCGGGGCGCGGCGGTCACAGACTGCAACGGCGTGTTCTTCGACGTGGCGCACAACTTTGCCGGATGCATCCCGGGGGTCCACGAGGTGCTGCGGCGTCAGGGCCTGATGGCGGGCACGTGGTGCCTGGACCCGGACGAGACCCTCAGCGAGGGACAGGAGCAGGAGATCGACCGCGTGTATGAGATGTACCCTCATCTCAACGACGATGCGTTCGTTGCGCAGAATCTTGAAACGTGGAAAGCGTGAGCGGACTATGAACACAATGACAGACGCGCTCAAGCGCGCGGCGTGCGCCGCCATCGACGCACAGGCACAGCGCCTCACCGCTTTCGGGCGGGATATCCTTGCCCATCCGGAGCTGGGCTATAAGGAAACGCGCACGGCCGGAAAGGTGCTGGAGGCCTTTGCCTCGCTGGGTCTGACGGACGTTACGCGGCCCGCGCGCACAGGCGTGAAAGGCTGGCTTTGGCGCGGCGCGGGGCCGCGGGTGGCCGTTATCGGGGAGCTGGACGCGGTGCTCAGCCCCGGCCATCCGTTTGCGGACAAAGCCACAGGCGCGGCCCACGCCTGCGGGCACAACGCCCAGCTTGCCTCCATGCTGGGCTGCGCTGTGGGCCTGCGGGCCGTGGCGGACAGCCTTGCGGGCAGCGTATGCCTGCTGGCGGCGCCCGCGGAGGAATACGTTGAGATCGGCTGGCGGGCCGGGCTGAGGCGCGCGGGCGAAGTACAGTATCTCGGCGGTAAGCAGCAGCTTATCGCGGAAGGCGCTTTTGACGATATCGACATGGCCATGATGGTGCACAGCGAAACAGACGCCCCGCAGCCTCGCGCGGTGGTTGCGGGCGCGGCGGGCGGCTTTATCGGCAAGGAGCTGCGGTTTCTCGGCAAAGAGGCACACGCGGGCGGCGCGCCCTGGGAAGGCGTCAACGCGCTGAACGCGGCATCCCTTGCCATCGCGGCCATCCATGCCAACCGTGAGACTTTCCGCGACGAGGACCATGTGCGTGTGCATCCTATCATTACAAAGGGCGGGGACCTGGTGAACACCGTGCCCGCAGATGTGCGCATGGAGAGCTACGTGCGTGCCGCCAGCGTGCAGGCCATGCGCACCGCCAACGCCAAAGTGAACCGTGCGGCCCGGGGCGCCGCTTACGCCGTAGGCGCGCGGGTGGAGATCGACGATATGCCGGGTTATCTGCCGGGCGTAGATCAAGAGCATGCGGGTGTGATTCGTCATGGGGCTAAGGTTCTGTATGCGTATTCGGAAGCTACTGTTCCTAAGATCACGGTTATCTTGCGCAAGGCGTACGGTGGAGGTTATATAGCTATGAACTCCCGTCACTTGGGCGCTGACTTCATGTTCGCTTGGCCGAGCGCGGAGATCGCTGTTATGGGTCCGGAAGGTGCAGCTAACATCATATTCCGCAAGGAGATCATGGAGGCGGAAGATCAGAACGCTATGCGTCAGGAGAAGGTGAAAGAATATATCGAGAAATTCGCGAACCCGTACGTGGCGGCTTCCAAGGGATTTATCGACTCTGTGATCGAACCGAAAGAAACCCGTTCATTATTGCTACACGCACTGAAGCTTTCCATTCTAAAAGAGGAATACAGACCGGCCAAGAAGCACGGTTTGCCTCCGTTCTAAATTGATGAGAGTATGGAAAAGAAACACCAGCAAGAAGAATATGTAGACTTTGTGGTGACGGCACGTAAATATAAGACGTTGCTGACAGCGAAGTATAAGAGCCGACCGATGTGGCATAAGCCGTCGGCTGGTGACGTGGTTTCTCATCTTCCCGGAACGATTATCAAGATTATGGTAGAAGAAGGACAGGCTGTGGAGGCTGGGCAACTTCTGCTAATCCATGAGGCGATGAAAATGCAGAACCGGGTGGTCGCTCCCATATCGGGAGTCGTTGTCGAGCTCAATGTAAAAGAGGGCGATAAGATAACGAAGAATCATTTAATGGTAAAAATAGAGTCTAAGTAAGATAATTTACTTATTTTTGCCTCTCAATCATTTTTAATAGGATGAAGAAGGCAACACTCTTTTTGATATTACAGATATTTACGATTTCGCTTTTTGCGCAGATTAATACGGACCGTGTATTGGCCATTGGCAGGAACGCCCTTTATTTTGAGGATTATGTTCTTTCCATTCAGTACTTCAATCAAGTTATCAAATCCAAACCTTGGTTGGCGGAACCCTATTTTTACCGTGCGGTGGCGAAGATAAATCTGGACGATTTTAAGGGGGCCGAGGAAGACTGTACTTTATGTCTTCAGCGGAACCCTTTTTTAACGCAAGCGTATTACGCTCGCGGCATCGCCCGTCAAAGTCAGGAGAAATACGACGAGGCGATCGACGATTACCAGAAAGGACTTGAGTTCAAACCCGAGGACCGCCAGATGCTGGTGAATATGGCGGTGGCTTTTATCCAGAAAAAAGACTACAACGGGGCGGAGAAGACATTCGATGATTTAATGACCGCCCATCCGAAATATTCCATGAATTATATGACACGGGGCGCTATGTATCTGGAGAAAGGGGATACGTTGAAAGCCTTGGCCGATTATAATAAGGCGATCGAGATGGATCCTTATTATGCGCCGGCGTATGGCAATCGTGCGATCCTTCATTATCAAATGGATGATTACAAGGACGCTTTGGCCGATTTGAACGAGGCTCTACGTCTGGATACCCGTGAGAGCGGATATTATATTAACCGGGGGCTAGTTCGTTATCAGATGAATGACTTGAGAGGTGCGATGGCCGATTACGATCAGGTGATCAGCATGGATAGCCGGAACTTGATCGCGCGGTTCAACCGAGGTTTGCTTCGGTTCCAAGTCGGGGATAATAACCGGGCTATCGAGGACTTCGATGTCGTTATCCAGCAAGAGCCAGATAACTATATGGCTTATTACAACCGTGCGTTGCTCCGTTTCGAGACGGGCGACTACCGGGGGGCCGTGCAGGATTACGACGTGGTCTTGAAGCAATATCCTACTTTCCTGCCGGGCTTTGTGAGCCGTTCGGAAGCAAAGCGTAAGCTGGGGGATAACGTGGGGGCAGATCGTGATTATTGGGCAGCCATAAAGATGGAGGAGCAGGCCAAGAACGGACAGCTCCCGAAGACATCGTCTTCTGGCTCCAATACAGCGGTGAACGGAGATGCCAAGACGGACGATTCGGAGGAGAATACTCGTGAGCAATCCGATAAGAATATCAATAAGTTCAACCGCTTGGTGGTATACGATAAGGAGCAGGAGCGTAAAAGTAAATACCAAAGTGAGGTCCGTGGGCGTGTACAAGACCGGAATGTCCATGTGGATCTGGAACCCCAGTTTGTCTTGACCTATTACGAGAAGGCGGATCCCGTAAAGAAACTTGTTTATTACGACAAGATGGTGGAGGATTACAATGGCCAGATGGTCTTGAAGCGTAAATTGCGTATCACGAACGAGGAGGCCGCTTTGACTGAGGACCAAATCGCCGTGCATTTCGCCTCCATCGACGAGTATTCGGCGGAGATCGAGCGTGATCCGAACAACGCTAACGCTTATTTTGGCCGTGCGATGGACTTCATGTTGGTGCAGGATTTCTCGGAGGCGATCAAGAATTTCTCGGAAGCGATCGAGCGAGACCCGTCGTTCACGATGGCTTATTTCAATCGTGCCGTGGAACGTTATAAGCAATTGATGTACACCCAATCCCAGCAGGCTAGCAAGGATACGTACGACTTGAGTGGCTCGGGAATGAACTTGAATATTGGTAAGTCCGCACAGTCGCAGGTAAACGCCAACACCTCGGTGGACCTCCGGAGCGCTATGCTGAAGGATAATAAGCGAGCCTATGAGCATGAGCAGATCATGAGGGATTACGATATGGTGATCAAGCTGAACCCGGGTTTTGTGTACGCTTACTTTAACCGTGCGAATCTGCGTTGCGCCCAGCGTGATTTCCGTGCCGCTATCGTTGATTACAACGAGGCGATCGAGCGGGACCCTGAATTTGCCGAGGCTTACTACAACCGTGGGTTAGCCCGTCTGTCGCAAGGTGACGTGAACCGGGGCATCGCCGACTTGAGCAAGGCAGGGGAATTGGGTATCTACAACGCCTATAGTATCATCAAGCGAATGACAAGCCGGTGATAACGCAAATTATTCGAGTTAAATGTTTCGCTGATAGAAAAGAAATATTAACTTTGTGGGCTGAATATAAAGAATTTTAGAGAATAGAATATGATAAAGATTACATTTCCGGACAATTCCGTAAGAGAATATGCAAAGGGAACGACTGCTATGCAGATAGCGGAAAGCATTAGTTCTCGTTTGGCACAGGAAGTCCTAGCCGCAAGCGTGAATGGGGAGGTTTGGGACTTAAGCCGTCCTATCAACGACGACGCTACGGTGAAACTTTTGAAGTGGGAAGACGAGGAAGGTAAACATGCGTTCTGGCATTCCAGTGCTCATCTTATGGCAGAGGCTTTGCAGGAATTATATCCGGGTATTAAATTCGGTATCGGTCCGGCGATCGAGAACGGTTTCTATTATGACGTGGATCCGGGCGAGGCCGTGATCAAAGAGGGTGATTTCGCTGCTATCGAGGCTAAGATGCTTGAGCTGGTAGCCAAGAAAGAAGAGATCAAACGTCAGGACATTACCAAGGCGGATGCCATGAAGATGTTCGGCGATAGAGGTGAAGAGTATAAAACAGAGCTTATCAGTGAGTTGGAAGACGGTACGATCACTACCTATACGCAGGGTTCTTTTACGGACTTGTGTAGAGGGCCGCACTTACCGAATACCTCTTATCTGAAAGCTGTCAAGATATTGAGCGTAGCCGGCGCTTATTGGCGTGGCGATGAGAAACGCAAGCAATTGGTTCGTTTGTATGGTATCACTTTCCCGAAAAAGAAGATGTTGGATGAGTATCTGACATTGTTGGAGGAGGCCAAGAAACGTGACCACCGTAAGATCGGTAAGGAAATGCAGTTGTTCATGTTCTCTGAAACAGTAGGTAAGGGACTTCCGATGTGGTTGCCGAAAGGTACTGCACTGCGTTTGCGTCTGCAAGAGTTCTTGCGTCGTATCCAGACCCGCTATGACTACCAGGAAGTAATTACTCCGCCTATCGGTAATAAGTTGCTGTATGTGACTTCCGGTCACTATGCAAAATACGGTAAGGATGCGTTCCAGCCGATCCATACTCCGGAAGAAGGAGAGGAGTATTTCCTGAAACCGATGAACTGTCCGCATCACTGCGAGATATATAAGAATTTTCCGCGTTCATACAAGGACCTTCCGTTGCGTATTGCAGAATTCGGTACGGTTTGCCGTTATGAACAAAGTGGTGAGCTTCACGGTTTAACTCGTGTACGCAGCTTTACTCAGGATGACGCACATATTTTCTGTCGTCCGGATCAGGTGAAAGATGAGTTCCTCCGTGTGATGGATATCATTTCTATCGTGTTCCGTTCGATGAATTTCCAGAATTTCGAGGCTCAGATATCACTCCGTGATAAAGTGAACCGTGAAAAATACATCGGTAGCGATGACAACTGGGAGAAAGCTGAACAGGCGATTATCGAGGCTTGCGAGGAAAAAGGCCTGCCGGCTAAGATTGAGTACGGTGAAGCTGCTTTCTATGGTCCCAAGCTCGACTTTATGGTGAAAGATGCCATCGGCCGCCGTTGGCAGTTGGGAACCATTCAGGTAGACTATAACTTGCCGGAACGTTTTGAACTGGAATATATGGGCTCTGACAACCAGAAGCACCGTCCGGTGATGATTCACCGTGCGCCATTCGGATCAATGGAACGTTTTGTGGCTGTATTGATCGAACACACTGCCGGTAAGTTCCCGTTGTGGCTGACTCCGGATCAGGTAGCTATCCTGCCGATCAGTGAAAAGTTCAATGAGTATGCAGAGCAAGTGAAGATGTATCTGAAAATGCATGAAATCCGTGCTATTGTGGATGATCGTAATGAAAAGATCGGCCGCAAGATCCGTGATAATGAAATGAAACGCATTCCTTATATGTTGATTGTGGGTGAAAAAGAAGCTGAAAATGGTGAAGTTTCTGTTCGCAGACAAGGGGAAGGCGACAAAGGAACCATGAAATATGAAGAATTTGCTAAAATTTTGAACGAAGAAGTTCAGAATATGATAAATAAATGGTAACTTTGCAGCCGTTTCATGATAAATATTTAGTAGAACAATAAAAAAATCAAACTAGGAAGTAAACGTTTTTAATGAAGAATGACACTTTAAAAGGGCAATATAGAATCAATGAACAGATTCGTGCCAAAGAAGTCCGCATCGTGGGCGACGAGATTGAACCGAAAGTATATCCTATCTTTCAGGCCTTGAAAATGGCTGAAGAGAAAGAGCTGGATCTAGTTGAAATTTCCCCCAATGCTCAACCTCCTGTTTGTCGTATTATTGATTACTCTAAATTTCTTTATCAATTAAAGAAACGCCAGAAGGAGCAGAAAGCGAAGCAGGTAAAAGTGAACGTAAAGGAAATCCGTTTCGGACCGCAGACTGACGATCATGATTACAACTTTAAGCTGAAACATGCCAGAGGATTCCTGGAAGACGGGGATAAAGTGAAGGCATATGTATTCTTTAAGGGGCGTTCCATCCTTTTCAAGGAACAAGGTGAAGTGTTATTGCTTCGTTTTGCCAACGATCTTGAAGATTTTGCAAAGGTGGATCAGATGCCGGTACTTGAAGGTAAGCGTATGACAATCCAGCTTTCTCCGAAGAAAAAGGAAATGCCTAAAAAACCGGCGGCTTCCAAACCGGTAACTCAGGGACAGAAGGCTGAAAAGCCGGAAGCGGGCGAGGAAGAATAAAAAAGAATGAATGCGTGGCGCGCAGGTATAGTGCGTCACCATTATATATTTAATAATTTTAAAAACAAGTAAGATGCCAAAGATGAAGACTAACTCCGGTTCTAAAAAAAGG